>Ga0213920_1000304_pt1 | contig 43806 bp, 36 predicted proteins | sample McNCre1117MG_FD_161054 | JGI IMG/M metagenome (GOLD analysis project Ga0213920, IMG submission 161054) | Freshwater microbial communities from McNutts Creek, Athens, Georgia, United States - 11-17 MG | ecosystem: Environmental > Aquatic > Freshwater > Creek | place: USA: Georgia | collected...
CAAGAAGGGCGGGGTGGAGCACAGGTAGAGCTTCCAACCGAGTTCGATGATGTTCTCTAACCAATCGGGTTCGTCTGGGTTGCTGACGTGAATTTTGTCGCCCACCATCTCGGTCAGACGTGCGTATTTGGCGCGGTCGGTGCTGTACTTGATGGCCACCACGTTGGGCAATTCGGCAATGCGGGCGCACAGCTCAGGGCTCATGACATAGCCGCAGTCAGGGTGGTTCCACATGGCCAAGCCGAGATCGATTTTTTCGGACAGGTAGCGGTAGTACTCGTAAATCGTTTCGTCGGTGTCGGCGCCAAAGTGCAGCACGGGGCTGTGCACGATCACGTAGTCGGCACCGATGTTTTTCGAATGCTCGGCCAACTCCAGCACCACGTCGAGGTTGGTGTCAGAGCATGAGGTCACGATGCCGCAAGCGCCTGCACCGTTGCGGTTGCAGGCGTCGCTGGCCACTTCGACCGACAAGTCCATCAAGCGTTTGCGCTCAGCGATGGACATGGAGAAAAACTCGGCTTGCTTGCCCGCGATGAACAGGCCACCGAGCTTCAAGTCGTTGATCCAGTGGTTCAGGTTGTCGCGGTAGGCCTTTTCATCCAATTGCAAGGCGTCGTTGAAGGGGGAGAGGTTGGCCGCCCAGACGCCCACCATGTGCTCGCGTGCGTATTCTTTGGCTTCAGATTTTTTGTACTTCATGGGGTTTCCTTTTCAAAACGGGTCGACAGGACACGCCAGAGTTGTTCTGACGTGAGAGGGAGTTGCAAATCGAATTCGCCCAAGGGCGACAGCGCATCGCGTGCGGCGTTCATCAACGCAGCGGGCACGCCAATACACCCCGCTTCGCCCACGCCTTTGGCGCCTAGCAAGTTGTTGGGGCTGTGCGTGTGCAGGTTGCTGATGTGGATGGGAGGCATGTTGTCGGCGCGCGGGATGGCGTAGTCCATCAATGAGCCGGTGATGAGTTGACCTTGGTCGTCGTAGACCAAGCGTTCCATCATGGCTTGGCCCAAACCTTGGGCTGCTCCGCCTATCAATTGACCGTGCACCAACTGCGGTTGCAGCACATGGCCTGCGTCATCCACCCACGAGATGCGCTCGATGGTGGGCGTGCCGGTGTCTGCGTCGATGCGCATTTGCGCGATCACGCAGCCGTAGCTCCAGGCTTCGTTGGCGGTGAACCGTTCTTCTGCGGTGATGGGCAAGGCTTCGCCCCGTGCTTGGCGTGCCAGCACGGTGCGACAGGCTTGCACAATGGCGCTGCCCCCAATGGCCGTGCTGCGGCTGGCCAATGCGCCGGTGCCCGCAGGACAGAGCTCGGTGTTGCCCAAGTGAACCTCGACCTGCGAGGGCGCACAGCCCAAGGTGTCGGCGGCCAATTGCGCAAACGTGGTGACGTGGCCTTGGCCTTGTGCTGGCGTTCCGCTGGCCACGGTGACGCGTCCGTCTTCATGCAGGGTGACCCGCGCAGATTCCCAGCCTTGACCGCAAGGCTCCACATACAAGGCCATGCCGATGCCCACCATTTCGCCTGCGCGGCGACGTTCGGTTTGCTCAAAGCGCGCGCGTTTGTAGCCAAATTCTTCGCAGGCTTTGTGCAGTGCCGCGGCGTAGTTGCCCGAGTCCAGCACCTCGCCGGTGGGCGTGGTGTAGGGCATGGCTTCTTCAGGGATGAGGTTGCGCAAGCGCAAAGCCACTGGGTCGATGTCGCACAGACGGGCGGCTTGCTCGATCAAGGTTTCCATCAGCAATGCCGCTTCAGGACGGCCCGCGCCGCGGTAAATGTTGACAGGCGCTGCGTGGGCGCGGGTGGCGAGGCCTTCAATGTCGATGTGTTGCAGCGCATAAGGCCCGGGCAAGATGCGAGCGGCATTGCGCAGTGGCACCACGGCAGAAAATGGCAACCAAGCGCCCAGTGTGAAATGCAGCCGTGCCCACAAACCTTCTAACACCCCCTGCGCGTTGATGTGCAAGCGACCTTCCAAGACCGAGCCACGGCCTTGCATGCCCGCCACAAAGTCATCCGAGCGGCTGGCCAGCCACTGCACGTTGCGTTGCAGGTGCTGTGCCGTCAGAGCGGTCAGCAAGTCTTCTGGGCTGACTGACGCTTTGGCGCCAAAGGCACCACCCACATCAGGGCTGATCAGCCGCACTTGCTCTGTCGGGATTTGCAACACACGTGCCACATCGGCTTGTGCCCGCGATGGGGTTTGCGTGCCCACCCACACGGTGATGCGGTGTGGGCCGTCTGCGGGTGCCTCATGCACTTGGGCGCTGCAGGCGCGTGGCTCCATCGGCATCGCGCTGACCCGCGGCGAGCGAATGCAGGTGTGCACGACATGCGTGCTGTGCGCGGGCAGTTCACCGCGGTGGTGCTGGGTGCGTGTGGTGGCCTCTTCAGACGCAAAGTCGTGGCTGGGGGGCAAGGTTTGCAGCGACACATTGACTGCACTGGCTGCTTCACGCGCCACGTCGCGGCTGCGGGCCACCACCACGGCCACGGGTTGGCCCACATAGGACACGTGGTCTTGGACCAGCAATGGAAACGCGGTGTCTTGCTGCACCGGCAGCAAGGGGTTGTGGCTGGGCAAGGTGTGTTGCCCGAGTTCGGCGCTGGTCAAGACGGCCAGCACGCCGTCCATCTGTTGTGCCGCCTCGCTGTCGATGCTTAGCACTTGGGCGTGTGCTTGGGGGCTGCGCACAAACGCGATGTGGCAGGCGTTGGGGAGTGCCACATCTTGACCAAAGCGGCCCATACCGCGCAGCAAGGCGTTGTCTTCGCGACGCAGCAGAGGCGGCTGCATCGTGTTGGCGGCATGTGGTGTGTTGGATGAATGAGGCACAGAAAGATTTGATCAAAGATGAGCCCTGCCTTGGGCGATATAAATTGAACAATCGTGCAGCCATTTTGTTGAATCTTGGCCGCATCGATTGGCGGCATAAACTTAGGCCATGAGTTTCAAGATCGCTGCCTCCAATTTGAGTTTGAGACAACTGCGTGCCTTTTTGGCAGTGGCTCAAGAGTCGAGCATGACCCGTGCAGCGGACAAACTGCACCTCACACCTTCGGCTTTGTCCATGTTGGTGCGTGGGATGGAAGATGATTTGGGCGTGCGTTTGTTTGATCGCACGACGCGGCGCTTGGTGTTGACCGAGGCTGGGCAACAGTTTTTACCGACGGTAGAGCAGGTGTTTGCGCAGCTGGAGGCTGGCATCGCGTTGTTGCAAGACACCCAGCATGTGAAGGCTGGACGTTTGCGTGTGGCGGCATCTCCCTTGCTCGCCAGCGCTTTGTTTCCCAAGGTGATCGCCAGTTTTCGCTTGCAAAATCCGCACATCAAAGTGACGTTGATGGATGCCTCTGTGGAGTCTTTGCCGGATTTGGTGCGACGTGGTGACGTCGATATGGCGGTCTGTACGGCCAGCAGCGATACGGCAGACCTGTTGGCCACGCCGGTTTATACCGACAAGCTGATGTTGATCTGCCCCAGTTCACACAGGTTGGCCCTGCGTCGTGAGGTGGAGTGGCAAGATTTGCTCAGCGAGCCTTTGATTTTGATGCGCCAAGGCAGTGGCTTGCGCACCTTGGTGGACAAGACCTTTGCAAAATGGAACAAACACCTCCAGCCTGCTTATGAGGTGTCGCAGGTGGCCACAGCATTGGGCTTGGTGAGTGAGGGCGAGGGCGTGTCGGTGTTGCCGTCTTATGCCATTTCACGCGCGCAAAATCTGTCGCAAGTTTCGGCTGTTGCCACGGTGGATTTGGTGTCACCCATTGTGTCGCGCGAAATCGTGGCCCTGACCAAAGAGGGCTCTGAAATGACATCGGCCGCCTTGAGGTTTGTTGAACAATTCAAAAACCACGCGGTATAGATTTGTTGGAACCCAAAAAAAGCCCAGGTGTTGAAGCTGGGCTTTTGAGCAGTCAGGGCTAATTTAGCCTTTGGCGTGGTAGCGGGTCACACGCTCCACCTCGTTTTTAGAACCCAAAATCACGCTCACACGCTGGTGCAGTTGCGTGGGTTGAATTTCCATGATGCGTTGGTGACCATTGGTGGAGGCGCCACCCGCTTGTTCGACCAACCAGCTCATGGGGTTGGCTTCGTACATCAAACGCAGCTTGCCGGCTTTGCCGGGTTCGCGCTTGTCCCAGGGGTACATGAACACGCCACCACGGGTCAAGATGCGGTGCACGTCGGCCACCATGGAGGCAATCCAACGCATGTTGAAGTTTTTGCCGCGTGGGCCTTCTTCGCCTTGCAAACATTCGTCGATGTAGCGCTTCACGGGCTCGTCCCAGTGGCGCATGTTGCTCATGTTGATGGCGAACTCTTTGGTGTCGGCGGGGATGCGCACGTTTTCTTGTGTCAAGACGAACGAGCCTTGCTCACGGTCCAGGGTGAACATGGCCACGCCATCACCCACGGTCAGCACCAAGGTGGTTTGTGGGCCGTACACGCAGTAGCCTGCGGCCACTTGTTGGGTGCCGGGCTGCAAAAAGTCGTCTTCGCTCACGCCTTTGCTGGGGTCTACTTTTTTGAGCACGCTGAAGATGGTGCCAATGCTCACGTTGACTTCGATGTTGCTGGAACCGTCGAGTGGGTCAAACATCAACAGGTATTCGCCTTGGGGGTAGCGGTTGGGCACCACGTGGATGCTGTCCATTTCTTCGGACGCCATGGCCGCCAAGTGGCCACCCCATTCGTTGGCTTCGATCAACACATCGTTGGCGATGATGTCGAGTTTCTTCTGCACTTCGCCTTGCACGTTTTCGCTGCCAGCCGAGCCCATGACGTCACCCAGCTCGCTGCCCAAGGCGCCTTTGTTGACGGCGTGGCTGATGCTTTTGCAAGCACGGGCCACCACTTCGAGCAACAAGCGCAGCTCGGAGGGAATGCGGCCTTTGGCGCGTTGTTGTTCAACGAGGTAGCGGGTTAAAGAAATGCTCATGACTCAGTCCTTAGTTTGAAAGAGCGCGTGAGACAACCTCACGCACATCGTTGCTTAAATCGGCTTTGGCGGCGACGCGTTTGATGGCTTCGTGCGCAGCGGTGCGGTAGGGCTCGGCCAGCTTGCTCCAACGGTCCAAGGCGCGCGCCAAACGGGCGGCGACTTGGGGGTTGATGGCGTCGAGTTCCAACACGCGTTCACTCCAGAACACATAGCCTGCGGCATCGCTGCGGTGGAAAGCGCCGGGGTTGGCACTGCAGAAACTGAAGATCAGGCTGCGGGCGCGGTTGGGGTTTTTGATGTGGAAATCGGGGTGCAGCATCAAGTGACGCACCACGGGCAGCACGTTCCCGCCGCGGTCAGGGCTGCCTGCTTGCAGGGCAAACCATTTGTCCATCACCAAGGCTTCGTTCGAGAAGAGGTTGTAAAAGCGCTGCAGCGCATCGGCGGCCAAGGCATGGCCGCTGCTGACCAACGCGTTCAAGGCGTTGAAGCGGTCGGTCATGTTGTGTGCGTCTTTGAAGCACTGCAGGGTGCGTTCTGGCCACACCACATCGCCGGTATGGCGTGCATCTAAACACAACATGGTTAGTGCCAAGCCGCTCAAGGCGCGGCGTCCGCTGGACACGGGGTCGGGGCGGTAGTTGCCGTTGTCGCGGTGGGTGTTGAAGGCCCACGCCCAATCGTCGTGCAATTCGCGTGCGAGTTGGGTGCGCATGGCTTCACGCACGGCGTGAATGCGCTGAGGGTCCACCACATCGAGTTGTTCGGCGATGTAAGTCTCGGCGGGCAAGGTGAGCACCAACTCTTTGAACGCGGCATCCAGGGTGGGGTTGCGCAGCACGGTGCGCAGGGCTTGCACCAAGGCAGCGTCTAGCACTTGCGCAGGTTCGTCCGCGGTTTTCACGGCCGCGAGTGCTGCGCTCAGGCACAGGCGTTGTGCCGCTTCCCATTGGTTGAACGGGTCGGTGTCGTGCGCCAAGAGCGTGAGCAACTGGGCGGCTGTGAAGTCCATCTCCAACACCACGGGGGCACTGAAGTCACGCAACAACGAGGGCACAGGGGCTTCGTCGCTGGTGACGGGCAAGTCGTGAAACTCAAAGGTTTGTGTGGCTTCGGTCAGCACCAGCAATTGGCTGGGCAGCACTTCGCGGCCATCGGTGCCAATCAAGCCCATTTGCACGGGAATGACAAACGGTGCTTTGACCTCTTGGCCAGGGCTGGGTGGGCAGCTTTGGCTCAAGGTCAGGGTGTAGCGACGCGTGGTGGCGTCGTAGTCGCCCGTCGCTTGCACGCGGGGCGTGCCCGCTTGGGCGTACCAGCGTTTGAATTGCGACAGATGCTGGGCCAAGGCGGAGTGGGGGTTGGCGTCAGCGATGGCTTGTGCGAAGTCGTCGCACGTGACGGCTTGGCCGTCGTGGCGCTCGAAATACAGCTTCATGCCTTTGGCGAAGCCCTCACGACCGGTGTGGGCCAAGCCGCCTTCGGTACCTGATGCGGTGACGGCGGGGGCCGCCAAGGTTTGCATCATGCGGACGACTTCAGAGCCTTTTTCGTAAATCGTGACGGTGTAGAAGTTGTTGATTTCTACATAGCTGTCAGGACGCACGGGGTGGGCCATGGGGCCTGCGTCTTCGGGGAACTGGGCGGTGCGCAACAAGCGCACGTCTTCAATCCGCTTGACGGCTTTGGCCGAGGCTGCCGCGGCGCGACCTTGCACAGGGTCTGTGGCGCTGTGGGTCAGGGCGTCAGCGGCCAAATCTTGGCTGAACTCTTGGTCGCGGAAAACGGTGAGGCCTTCTTTGAGCGAGAGCTGAAACCAATCGCGGCAGGTCACGCGGTTGCCCGTCCAGTTGTGGAAGTACTCGTGGCCCACCACGCTTTCGATGTTGCCGTAGTCGGTGTCGGTGGCGGTGGAAGAGTTGGCCAACACAAACTTGGTGTTGAAAATGTTGAGGCCCTTGTTCTCCATGGCGCCCATGTTGAAGTCGCTGGTGGCGACGATCATGAAGCGTTCCAAATCGAGTTCTAGGCCGAAGCGTTTTTCGTCCCAAGCGATGCTGGCCATCAGCGAGTTCATGGCGTGTTCGGTCTTGTCCAAGTCGCCCGAACGCACGAACACTTGCAGCACGTGGTCTTTGCCCGAGCGGGTTTTGACGCGTTGTTCGCGGCAGACAAACTTACCCGCCACCAAGGCAAACAAGTAGCAAGGCTTTTTGTGCGGGTCGACCCACTTGGCAAAGTGACGGCCGTCTTCGAGCGGGCCTTCTTCTACCAAGTTGCCATTGCTCAGCAGCACGGGGAAGGCGGCTTTGTCGGCACGCAGCGTGACGCTGTAGTTCGACATCACATCGGGGCGGTCCAAGAAATACGTGATGCGGCGAAAGCCCTCGGCCTCGCACTGCGTGAAGAACGAGTCGTTGCTGACGTACAAGCCCATGAGCTTGGTGTTCTTGGCGGGCAGGCAGGTGGTGAAGATTTCCAGCGCGAAAGGCGCGTGGCCCTCCGGCAAGTTCTCCAGCACCAATTGGCTGCCGTCCATCTTGAACGAGGTGCCTTGACCGTTGACCAGCACGCGCGCCAAGTTCAGCTCGTCGCCATCCAAACGCAGAGGCTGGGCTGCCACGTCGGGGTTGCGGCGCACCGTCATTTTGTTGAGCACGCGGGTCTTGGCGGGGTCCAAGTCGAACGTCAGGTCGACGGTGTCGATCCAAAACGCGGGTGCGGTGTAATCCGCACGTTGAACCAGTGGGGCAGTGCCTTCACGCAGCATGATGGTGTCCTAGAGAGAGGGAAATGGGCGAAAAACGGACCAGCCGTTAAACGCCTTGTTTGAGCGAAGCTTCGATGAATGCGTCCAAGTCGCCGTCCAGCACTTTTTGGGTGGCTGAAATTTCGACGTTGGTGCGCAAGTCCTTGATGCGGCTGTTGTCCAGCACATAGCTGCGAATTTGATGACCCCAGCCCACATCGGTCTTGGTGTCTTCGAGCTTTTGCTGTTCTTCTTGGCGCTTGCGCATCTCGTGGTCGTACAGACGCGAGCGCAGGCGCTTCCACGCCACGTCACGGTTGCTGTGCTGGCTTCGGCCATCTTGACACTGCACCACGATGCCGGTGGGGATGTGGGTCAAACGCACGGCAGAGTCGGTTTTGTTGATGTGCTGGCCACCCGCGCCAGACGCGCGGTAGGTGTCGGTGCGCACGTCGGAGGGGTTGATGTCGATCTCGATCGAGTCATCAATCTCGGGGTACACAAAGACGGAAGCAAACGAGGTGTGGCGACCCCCCGAGCTGTCAAACGGCGACTTGCGCACCAAGCGGTGCACGCCAGTTTCGGTGCGGAGCAAACCAAAGGCGTATTCGCCTTCGATCTTGATGGTCGCGCCTTTGATGCCGGCCACGTCCCCAGGAGACTCGTCTTCCACCGTGGTTTTGAAACCCTTGCGCTCGGCGTACTTGAGGTATTGGCGCAGCAACATGCTGGCCCAATCGCAGGCTTCGGTGCCACCGGCACCGGCTTGGATGTCGAGGAAGCAATTCAGCGGGTCTGCTTCATTGCTGAACATGCGGCGGAATTCGAGCTCTTCGATGGTTTTGACCAAGCCTTGGGTGTCGGCCTCGATGGTGAGCAAGCCGTCTTCGTCGTTGTCGGCTTTGCTCATTTCAAACAACTCGGTGTTGTCTGCCAGCTCTTGGGTCAGGCGGGTGAGGGTGACGACCACGCTGTCGAGCGATTTTTTTTCACGGCCCAGTTCTTGGGCTTTCTTAGGGTCGTTCCAGACCGTAGGGTCTTCTAGCGAGGCGTTGACGGTGCGCAGGCGTTCAGCTTTGGCATCGTAGTCAAAGATACCTCCGGAGGTCGACCGTGCGCACGCTCAAGTCTGCGAGGGTGGTGCCAATGAGGTTGGTGCGTTCAGCTTCCATGATGGTGTCTTCTTTAGGTGTCTGGGGAAACCGCAGATTTTCTCACGTTCAGAAGTCGTGGCTGTATGCCAATAAAAAGCCTGCGGTTCCCAGCAGCGAGGCTTGCACCGAATGGTCACCCGAAAAGTGGTAACCCAAAGATGGGATGACAGCAGGCGCAATGCCATAGTTGTTGAACGGGATCTTGTCTTTGTAAGCCCCTTTGTAGCCATAGATCAGGCCACCCGAGAGTTTGAAAAACACGTGGGGGTTGCCCATCACGCCTGTCCAGCGCTGGCCCACAAAGCCGTACAACGAGGGTTGTCCGAATGAGTTGGTGAAAAAAGCGAGGCCGCAAAAACGCCCACGGATGTCTTGACGTTCCAGACTGATGAGGCGAACGGGGCGGTGCTCGGGGTTGTAGTGCCAGTGCTCGGCATAAGGCGAAAGCATCAATTGCCAAGGCTTGTCGTGCGGGGTGTCGGGTGTGTCGTCCGCTTTCAGCGCAGTGGGACAAGGCTGCAAGCCATGCGCCGCGCTGAGAATGTCGCTAGATTGTTGTGAATGGGCCAACGGGTTGGCGCATAAAAAAGCCATCCAAACAACGAGATGGCTTGTTAATTTCAATCGCATTCAAAACCTAGGTGTGTTCAAAAGTAGTCAATTTTAGGTGAAGTTCACAAAGAGGACGTCTACGTCATTGACCAAGCCATTCAAGCGTCTTTAACGTCCAGTGATCACGGCAGGCCCAATCTCTTGCAATGGTCCAAGCGGATTGTGCTGTATGTCTACTTCGTGGACCTCGGGCTGTCCTCCCCAAGATCGGTACACCACGGTGTCGTCGACCAACAAAATCAAAGCATTGAACCGCCAGCCGGTGGTTTCCGAGCGGCGGCGAAAGTTGGTGAAGTCAGCCAAGAAGCCGCCCGTGCGGGCTTTGTTGATTTTTGCAATGTTCACTTCCCAACCACGGCAAGCGTCACGTGCGTTGATGCAACGCAAGATGCCAGGGCCCAAGTCGTCTTTGGTCAGCACGCTGCCATTCAGCACGCGCCGCACGATGTCGGGGTAAGACAAGATGATGGTATTGGGTTGGTAGGTCGGACCGAGCCTCAAGGCCGAGACATCGGCGATGTGGCTCTCCATCGGGGTCAAGCTTTCAATGGCCGAGCGCGCTTCTTCAAAAGTTTGAAACGTCGGCGATTCCGTGCGCGCCTCGGGCAACAAGCTGGTGCACGCAGCGAGGCTGCTACACGCCGCAAACAAAGCGGAGCGAGCGAATGAGCGAGGCAGTTGAAATAGCTTTGGCATAAAAAAAGCGCATTGCAATGCAATGCGCCATTATTGCGACGACGTGCGCAGTTTAGAAGCGCGTGCCCACAGATAAAGCAAAACCTTTGGCCGTGGTGTTGTCTTTGTCAAAGTAGGTCATGTAGTCCAGCTGCCCGTACACACTTTTGGTGAAGTTGGTTTGCAAGCCAATGCCATATGACAAATCGGTGCCTGTTCGTGCGCCGCCCGTGGACGCGGTAATGTCCGATCGCGTCACGCCCACACGCGCAAAGACCAAGGTGTCTGGGGTCAAGGCGACTTTGGGCTTGATGTGAATGCCATAGTTATTGATGGACGCGTTAAAACCGTCACGGTGGTCCTTTGAGGCGGTCGTGGTGTACATGCCTTCGACGGCCCAGTTGGCGTCCAAGTCTTTACCGACGATGAAGCGCGCAGCTTGAGGCGTGGATGTGCCCGCCAAGCCGTCATTCACATCAATGGGGGTGTAGGCAATTTCACCGTAATACCCAGCATCTGACATGACGCGACTTTGCGCTTGCGCGCCAGTGCCCATCAACGTCGCTAAAAGAGTGAGTGCAACAAAGTAAGTGGTTTTCATAGGAGGTCCTTTCAGTGGGCCTCTATGGTGCGTTCGTGTGTCGCGCAGGGTTTGTTTGTTATCGCACGTGCCGCGAAAAAAAGCTTTCGACGTTAAGCCAGAAACGTTTCAATCAATTGCGCCAGTTCTTCGGGCTGGTCGTGGTGCAGCATGTGGCCCGCATCTTGAATGACGGCGTGTTGCAACTGGGGCACCGAGGCAATCCGGGTCATGAACTCGGCCAGCGTGTACTTGTCTTTCCACCACTGCGTCAGGCTGTCGGTACCCGCCACCACGCACAAGGTGGGCGCGGTGATCCGCTCGTAGATGGCCTGTGTTTCGTCCACTTTAAACAGTTGCGCATTGATCACTTTATGAGCGGCATGGCCCAGAATGCGCCATTCGCCTTGTGCGTTGGCTTGTGACCAGTGCTGTGCCAACCAATGCGCTTTGTCTGAGCCCAAACGTGGGTTGGTCTTCATCAAACGTTGGGCCACGCCTTCTAGGCTCGTGTAGGGCTTGAGGTCCATCTCGCCGCGCTGCACGGCTTTGAGTTCGTCCATCCACTTGGCATATCGCCCGGGTGCTTGCGAAGGACGTGAGACAGGCATGCCAAAGCCTTCGAGGTTGACCAAGCGTGCAATGCGCTCGGGCCGAATGCCGCTGTACAGGGTGGCAATGTGTCCACCCATGCTGTGGCCCACCAAATTGACAGGGCGCTCGCCCACGTAGTGGTCGAGCAACTGGTCGAGGTCGGCCATGTAGTCGGGGAACCAGTAGTTGTCGATGCCGGGCGTTTCGGTCAGGCCAAAGCCGCGCCAGTCGGGGGCAATCACCCAGTGGTCGTGGGCCATGGCGTCGATGACGAACTGAAACGAGGCCGACACATCCATCCACCCATGCACCATCACCAGCGGGGTGCGCTCGGGGCTTGGCGTGCCCCATTGGCGTACGTGGTAATTCAGGTGTCGTATAGGTACAAATTCGGTGCGGGAGGCTTTTTGGATTAGGTACATTCTTTGCATCATAAGGAAGCACCCGATGAGACAGCGTCAAGCACATGACACCCCAGCCCCTCTCGACTTTTACAACGCCATGCAGCAAGGCTTTGGCTGGGCTGTGCCCGAGCACGTCAACATTGCAGCGTTGTGCAGTCGCCGCTGGGCGGCGTTGCCCGATGCGTCGCAGCGCGTGGCCATCGTGGCGCACCAAGCCGCGCCTGTAGGGCAGGGCAGTGCCGCATCGCAGCCCCCGTTGACCTTTAGCTATGCCGAGTTGCAGCAGGCCGCCGATGCGCTGAGCCATGTGTTGGTCGCGCAGGGGGTGCAGCGCGGTGACCGTGTGGCCATCGTCTTGCCCCAACGCTTTGAGACGGCCGTGGCCTACATGGCGGTGCTGCAAATGGGCGCTGTGGCGATGCCCCTGTCGCTGTTGTTTGGCCCAGATGCTTTGGAGTACCGCTTGCAAGACAGCGAGGCGGTGGCCGCCATCGTCGACGCCTCGTCGGTGGGCAACCTCTGGGCGGTGCGCGAGCAGTGCCCCGCTTTGCGTGATGTGATTGGCATCGACTTAGAAAATGCCGACGATATGTTGCGCGTGGAGGTGGACTACGCCAGCGCCATTGCCGATCAACAACGCGAATTCACCGCTGTGCAAACCAAGGCCGACGAAGCGGCGGTGTTGATCTACACCAGTGGCACCACGGGGCCACCCAAGGGGGCGCTCATTCCGCATCGTGCCTTGATTGGCAACCTCACGGGGTTTGTGTGTAGTCAAAACTGGTTTGGCTTTCCAACCGACTCACGCCGCGATTCAGGCACTGAGCCAGCCGGCGAGAGCCACGCCGTGTTTTGGTCCCCCGCCGACTGGGCGTGGACGGGTGGTTTGATGGACGCCTTGCTGCCCACCCTCTACTTTGGCCGCCCCATCGTGGCGTGGAACGGGCGCTTCAGCCCTGAGCTGGCCTTCACCCTCATGCAACAGCACGGTGTGACGCACACCTTTTTGTTCCCCACGGCACTCAAAGCCATGATGAAGGCGTTTCCTGCGCCCAGCGCTCAGTTCAAGCTCAAGTTGCAAGCCATCATGAGCGCGGGAGAGGCCGTGGGTGACGCGGTGTTTGGTTATTGCCAAGCGCAGCTGGGCGTCACGGTGAATGAGATGTTTGGGCAGACCGAGATCAACTACATCGTCGGCAACTGCGCCATGAACGGCCAGCCGCGCCACGGCATTGGCTGGCCCGCCAAACCCGGCAGCATGGGCAAAGGCTACCCCGGCCACCGCGTGGCCGTGATCGATGACCACGGTGATGAATGCCCCGTTGGCGTGCCCGGTGATGTGGCCCTGCACCGCTTCAACCTGCACGGTCAGCCCGACCCGATCTTCTTTTTGGGCTATTGGAAAAATGCGGCCTCCACCCAAAGCAAGTTCACCGGTGATTGGTGCCGAACGGGTGACATGGCCACGCGCGATGCCGACGGTTACCTGTGGTACCAAGGCCGAGCGGACGATGTCTTCAAGTCAGCGGGCTACCGCATTGGCCCGAGCGAGATTGAAAACTGCTTGGTCAAACATCCTGCTGTCGCCAACGCCGCCGTGGTGCCCAAACCCGACCGTGAACGGGGCGCTTTGGTCAAGGCCTATGTGGTCTTGGCGCCTGGCTTTGTCGCCTCGGATGCCTTGGTGCGCGAGTTGCAAACCCATGTGCGTGGCCAGCTGGCGCCTTATGAGTACCCCAAAGAGATTGAGTTCACGCCTGAGTTGCCCATGACGACCACCGGCAAGGTGCAGCGCCGTGTTTTGCGCCTGCAAGAAGAGGCCCGCGCCAGGCTTTAGACTTGTCAGCTTTTGAAACGCCCCCTTTGTTGGAGTTGTTCCCATGACTTTTCCCCTCGTTCAGCTGGGCACCAGCGACTTGCGCGTGACCCCCATTTGCTTGGGCACCATGACTTTTGGTGAACAAGTGAACGAAGCCGATGCCCACGCCCTCCTCGACCGTTCGCTGGCGCGTGGTGTGAACTTCATCGACACCGCCGAGATGTACGCCGTGCCCGCCAAAGCCGAGACCTGTGGCGCCACCGAGACCATCATTGGCAACTGGCTCGCCAAAAACCCAGGCGCTCGCCAGCAACTGGTGTTGGCCACCAAAGTCGCAGGCCCTTCACGTGGCATGCCTTGGATTCGCGAAAACAGCGGCATGAACGGCCAAGACATCTTGGCCGCCTGCGATGCCAGCTTGCGCCGCTTGCAAACCGACGTCATCGACCTCTACCAAATCCACTGGCCCGAGCGCCATGTGCCCGCCTTCGGCATGGCCTATTACGACCCCAGCAAAGAGAAATCGGTCACTCCGATTCATGAACAACTCGACGCTTTGGCTCAGTTGGTCAAAGCCGGCAAGGTGCGTTATGTGGGCTTGTCCAATGAAACGCCTTACGGTGTGCATGAGTTTGTCCGCTTGGCCGAGCAACACGGCTTGCCCCGCGTGCAGACGGTGCAAAACCCCTACTGCTTGCTCAACCGCACGTATGAAAACGCACTCGACGAAACTTGCCACCGCTTGAACGTGGCCTTGCTGGCCTATTCGCCCTTGGCGTTTGGCCTGTTGACCGGCAAATACGACGAAGGTGGCATTGACGGCCCCACCGCACCACAAGGCGCACAAGGTGGCCGCATGTCCGCTTACGAGAGCATGCGCAAGCAACGCTGGGGCCGCCCCGAAGCCTTGGCCGCTGCACGCCGCTACAACACCTTGGCCCGCGACAACGGCATGACGCCCACGCAAATGGCCTTGGCGTTTTGTTACACCAAGTGGCAAGTGGCCAGCACCATCATTGGCGTCACCTCGGTGGCGCAATTGGATGCCGACTTGGACGCGTGGGGCACCACCCTGTCGCCCGAGGTTTTGGCCGCCATTGACGCCATCCGTTGGGACGTGCGCGACCCTGCGCTGTGATGGAGGTTGTTTATGTTTTCTGATTCTTCAACCGTCATGCTGCTCGTGGTGGGCGCTTACTTGGTGGGCTCTTTGTCGTTCGCCGTGATCGTCAGCCGTGTGATGGGCTTGGACGACCCGCGCACTTACGGCAGCCAAAACCCAGGAGCCACCAACGTGCTGCGCTCGGGCAACAAAAAAGCCGCCATCGCCACCTTGCTGTTTGACGCCCTCAAAGGCTACTTTCCTGTGCTGCTGGTCAAGCTCTACGGCCCCGACTTCGGGCTCGATGACCGCGCTGTGGCCTTGGTGGCCATCTCTGCCTTCATCGGCCATTTGTGGCCCGTGTTCTTTGGCTTCAAAGGCGGCAAAGGTGTGGCCACGGCAGCCGGTGTTTTATTCGGCGTGGAGCCCATCTTGGGCGCTGCGACCATGGGCACGTGGCTGATCGTCGCGTTCTTCTTTCGCTACTCCTCGCTGGCTGCACTGGCCGCCTCGGTGTTTGCCCCTGCGTACTACTGGCTGGGGGACAAAGTGGCTTGGGCCACCAGCGACGCTGAGTTGTGGGCTGTCGTGGCCATGAGCGCCTTGCTGCTGATGCGCCACAAAGACAACATCGCCCGTTTGGTGGCGGGGCAGGAAACGCGGATTGGGGCGAAGAAGGCGGCGGCAGAGGACGGGGCTGACGCGTCTTAAGTCAACGGCTTTTGTATGACAAAGAAAAGGGCCTCACGCGTGAGGCCCTTTGTTTTTTAAATGAGCGCTTGTTGTAGCGAAGCGCTTGCCATGGGTCTTAACCGCGCATAGTCCAGCAGTTCCGCCAACCGAGCCCCCTTGCCTTGCCACTCATACACAGCAGCCTCACCCAGCAGCACGTAATGCCATGTCGGGCCACCGCGTTGTTCTTCGGTCAGGTTGTTGATGCGCTCGCACCAGGCCAGTGCGGCTTTCAGTTTGCGTTGCACGTTGGGGTGGATGGTTTGTTCCTGGCCTTTGGTTTCGACCAGGTACACCGCGCCTGCGGTGCGCACCAAAAAGTCGGGTGAATAGAAAGCGGGCAGGCCGTCGTCTTTCACGTAGCGCAGGCGGGCAAAGGTGTGGCGGTTTTCGCTGATTTTGCAAAAGGCCAGCACTTGCGTGTCGGCTTGCGCCCAGTGGATGAAGGCGCGTTCCAGTCCGCCGTTGCGGCTGGGCCAGCCCAGGCGGGTGTAGATGCACTTGGACACTTCCAGCGATGCACTTTCGCGCACCATGAGCTTGGGCACTTCGCTCAAGAACCGCAGATGCACTTCAGTCTGACCTGTGGTGTGCTTTTCTTCCGATTCAAGCAGGCCGACGGCAAACACTTTTGTGATGTGGTCCACCACGGGCTGCAACAACAGCAAGCGCCAGTTTTCATCTTCCAGCGGGTTGAAGGTGCCCGCAAACAATTGCGTCCAGACATAGTCGTCAATCCAGCCCGTCAGCTCGGCGGTGTTCACTTGCAGATAGGGCTTGGCCAGGTGTGTGGCGATTTTGTTGCTCTTGGGCAGCGGTTCGCTCAGGGCCTGGCTGATGCGCCGTGTCAGGCGCGACAGGTAATCGTTGTACCCGCTCACGTTCATCACTGCGCCGTCCACCCGGTAGTCGCCAAACAGCGTGGCGCTTTGCAGGTCTTGCGAGACAAAGGTGTCGCCTTTGCCCAGCATGCCCTTGAGCTGGTCTGCCGTCATGGCCGTGAAGGCGGGCAGGGTGGTCACATCAATCTGGTTGTGATCGCGCAGTTCGTCGGCTTCTTGCAGGATGAACGGGATGCCGAAATCAAAGGCTTCAAAGTCTTCGCGCAGTTCAGCTGCGATCACGTCGCCCGTGGCCGAGGTGTCGTCGCCTTCGTCATCGCCTGTGGTGCCCGCCAACCCTTCGTTGATCAGATCGTCATAGAACGATTGAAACGCTGGGTGCTCCACGATGGACAACACATCCAGCAAGCTGCCCGGTTCCTTGCTGGCCTCGATCAGTTCGCGGTTTTCTCGTTTGATGTCGTTGTATTCCGTGTCGCGCCACATCAGGCGCAGGCCGCGCCCGATGGTTTGCTCCAACAAAATTTGTGCCTGACTGGACCGCAGCGGCACGATGACGCAAATGTTGTTCACGTCAAAGCCCTCGCGCAGCATGAGCACGCTCACGATCACACGCGGGGTGGCGTGGTGGTCAACACTGAACAGACGTTCACGCACGGGCTCCCAATCCTTGGGGCCCAGCTCGGCTTTCTTGCCCGAGTCGATGGTCATCACCTCGTCTTCGTGCAAGCCTTCCTGATCGCGCAAAAATTCGGCCACCAACGGCGACACGGTGGTGTCTTCGCAAACCACCAGCATCTTGGGGTGGCGATGCGGGTCGATGGTGGCAAAGTCTTTTTCTAGCTTGCGCAGTTTGGCCAGGCCCGCCCGCAGCATGACGCGCTGGCCTTCACTCAGCGCCGGGTTGCCCGATTCATCGCGTTCGGCCTTGAACTCCAGCGGCAATGCGCCGATCTCCTTGCGGCGGTCCAGCACCAGCGACTTGACCAGCCCGGCACGCATGGCGCTTTTCAGGTCAAAGTCGGTCACGATGTGCGGGAAATACACCTTGCGCTTGTTCTTGCCCGAGCCCACATCGTTGTAGGGCGTGGCCGAAAAGTCCACCTGCACAAAGCGGCGGCCCTTGGTCTGGGCGATACGGCTCAGGCTTTTCTGCCATTCCACCTCGTTCGTTTCGCCTTCGCGTTTGAACTCGTGGATGTGGTGGGCCTCGTCGTTGAACACCATCAGCTCGGGCAGCTGTGCCAAAAATTCCAGCACATTGCCGCGTGCATAGCGGCGGTCCAACACATCCAGGCTGTTGCCCGTGGCGCGGCCCGGTGTGAGCGGTAGCACTTGGGCCACCACATCTTGCGGGTCCATGGGTGCGCCAAGCGTTTCGACTTCTTCAATGTCTTCAGCCACATCGCCTTCGGCCAGCAGGTGCCAGTTGGTGATGGCGATCATGCCGTTGCCTGTGGCTTTCAGGCCGATTTCATTTTTGCTGCACACGTTGCCACGCACAAAGGCAAACACCGATTCGCGGTGCGCCTCGGGGATGAACAGGTCGGCAAACTTGGCCATGTCGGAGCTGGCGAAGTTGCGTGAGCCGTTGCCACCCGGGACGAGCTTGCCGCAAAACGCATCGAGCAGGCGTTCATAAACGATCAGCCCCGGTGCCACCACCATGAACTGGCGGGTAAAGCGCGGGTCGTCCATGCCTTCGGCCAGTGCGGCGGTTTTGTTCAGCAGCTGCCAGATCATCAGCGCTTGCAGCACCCAAGTTTTGCCCGTGCCCGTGGCCATCTTCAGGCAGTACTTGGGGTGGCCGTGTTTGTCGGCAGACACTTCGTTCAAGCGTGTGCCCGTCAGCAGCGCATCCGGCGCGGCGGCGCGGTACAGGTCCAGCAGCGTCCAGCGGTCAAGGCCAGAGCCCAGTACTTCGTGCGCCACGATGGCATTCAAAATGGCTTGCTTTTGACCAGCGTGAAAGTTCAGGCTACCTCGGGCCATCACCATGTCTTCGCCAAACCACCAGGCCACCAGATCGGCGGTGGTGGGCGTGACCAATTCCAGAATGTCTGCTGCGCCCGATTCAAGGCCCAGACAAAGTTGGTTGGTCTTGGCAGTCAGGCCTGCGGCCAGAGCCAGTTGGTCGTCGGTTTTTGCTGCAGCGGTGCTCATGCGGCCTCCACGGTGGAGACCACTTCGGCTTCAAAGCCAAACACATCGACCACGCGCACGCAAACCTTGCGTGAACCCGCCTTGGCGGCCACGGTCACCTGCGCTTGCGTGACGACCCTCAGCACATCGGCGTCGTTGGCCGTGTTGCCCCGATAGTCTTGCCAGACCGAGCGGAACACCTTGCCGTCGTAGTCCGGGTCCACTGCCCAATATTCGATCAAGGCCAGAGGCTCCCTGTTGGCCACTTGCTGCAAGGCTTGGCGGTTGGCATCGTCCAGGTTGATGGCTTCGGGCGAGAGCAGCACGTAGTTTTTGAGCTTGACGGTTAAGGTTTCGGTCGGTGTTTCTGCGGCTGCGTTGGATGAAGCTTTGCGCGTGATCGGCTCAATGGTCAGGTATTGCAGCGAAGAGAACCGCACTTGCCCACGCAGCTTGTCGATGCCGCCTTTTTTCTTGAGGCGGTCCATCAGGTCGGGTGGAATGACCAGCACTTCCAGTCGGCTGTCGTTGAGTGCTGTGATGGTCTCGCCAATCGACGGCTCAAAGTTCCAGCCTAGCACCACCACGCGGTCCCAGCCGCCCATCAGGTTGTCGCGTTGGGCGATAGCCTTTTTGAGTGTGGCCATGCCGGTGAGCTTGTTGGGCGAGTCGGCTAGCACCAGGGTTTTGCTGCCTTTGGAATTGCCATAGGCATAGGCCGAAATCTGCCCCAGATTGCGCTGGGGATTGACGTCGGTAGGCAAGGGCAGTGCGCCGTAGAGTGACAACACGATTTGCGACAAATCGCCAATGCGGAAGTCGCGGCCCAGCGTGGCTTTGGCAGCTTCGACTTGGTAGTCACCGATGGCTTGATAAAGGAAGGGCTTGGCCTCTTGGTCGATCAGGCGCTTGCGCATGATCATGCAAGCGGGTTTGCCGAGGTCGGTTGTGATCCAGCGGCGGCCAAGTTTTTCGGCAACGGCAGCAGTCGTACCAGAACCACCGCAGAAGTCGACCACTAAATCATTCTCGTCGGACGCTGATTCAATAATTCTTTGGATGAACTTAAATGGTTTTTGTGTGTCATACCCCGTATCTTCATGTGCCTGTGAGTTGATCGCATCAATATCTGTCCATAGGTTGTCAGGTGGAATTCCTTTGCCTTCATGCAAATAGTTTTTTATGCGAGGCATTACCCCGGATTGCAAAGGCAGCTTTACCCGTCCTTCCTGCATCAAGTTATTCAGCCTAGCTTGTGAGTGGGTGCCAATGGGAGCCCAGTAATACTTGCCATGGGCGTCTTCTAATGTGAAGCGTTTTTTGTACTCTTCGGTGTAGGGCCAATACACCAAATTAAATTTTCGAGAGTCAGTTTTCCCGTACATCAAAATTTGATCATCAACTGCAAGCCACTTGTTCGATGTAGCTTTGAGTTTCGATTTGGATCGATTCCAAATTATTTGTGAAACGAAGTTGTGTCTTCCAAAGACTTCATCCATGACGAGTTTCAAGTAGTGGCTTAGCCGCGCATCAATATGGACGTAGATCGTGCCCGTATCGGCCAGCAGCTCCCGCATCAAGATCAGGCGCGGCGTGATCATGGCCAGGTACGAAGCAGTGCCGTCGCTCCAGGTGTCTGAATAGGCGAACTGCTCGATGACCGTGGGTTTTTGTTCGATCTCCACACCCGGCAACGTGACCTTGGTGCGGTAGTCGGCCTTGGAGTCAAAAGGCGGGTCGATGTAAATCAAATCGACTTTGCCGCGCAGGCTCGGCGTGTTCTCGTCCCCCGCCAGCAAGGCGGCCATGGCCAGTAGGTTGTCGCCATAAATCAAACGGTTAGTCCAAGGCGCTTCGGATGCAGCGCCCAGCGTGGCTTGCGGGTTGTCCAGCAAGCTGGCTTGCCCAGGCACAAACACCTCGCGCTGGCTGGCCCGGTTTTGCTGGGTGATCCAGTCTTGCGCAGAGGTGTCGCGGGCTGGCAGCACCACTTCACGGGTTTGCAGCCCCACACGGTGGCGGCTTTCGATGCCTTCCAGGATTTTTTCAGCTTGCTTGCGGCCGTTGGCCACGATGTCGGGTAGTTGTTCTAGGAGGGATTTGGCCATGCGATTGGTTCAATAAGCTGTTGATTCAGTTTTCAACTGATTGTTGTGATGATACTCAACAGCTTTTTGAAAAAAATCTCAAGCGATTTGTAACTTGCTGGCATGAATGAAAAAATTGAATTCACCCAGCGTTTACGCGCCGCCATGACTCAGGCGGGCTATACGGTTAGTCCTTCGGTTTTGGAGCATGAATTCAATTTACGTTGGCCTGGCAAGTCGATCAGCAACCAAGCTGCTTGGGGTTGGTTGAACAACCGTTCTATTCCAACGCAAGACAAAATGCAGGTTTTAGCTGAGTTACTCAAGATCCCACCGGATGTTTTGCGGTTTGGCACGGCCGTACGCTTGTCCGTGCAAGAGCACAAAAAGCGCTGGGACGAAGGGGCTGGCTATCTAGAGCGCGAAACCTTCGACGCATTTCTGAAACTTCCTGCTGCGCAGCGCAAGATCATTCGCGAAGTGATCTTGACGTTTGCCAAAGTGCATTCCGCAGCAACGAAGACATAGCGTTGCAAATTCAAGGTGGTTGTCACCATGTGTCAGGCTTGACCAATTGCGAGTGAGGAATGCGGTCTGGCAATTGCGCATTCGCAAGATGTACTGGACTAAGAATCTTTGTCCAAGTTGCGTGTTGAGACAAATCTTTTGCAATTCTTCGGTGGTCATCCCCTGTGATGGGCGCGACGATGCCAATGCGCTTGTCAGGGTGATGTTTGCTGATCATTGCCAGCGCGCCCTCTAGATCAGAATCGTTGCTGCACAAGACGACTTGTTCATAGCGATCAGTCCAAGCATCCGTAATCATGTCCGACGCGATATTTACGTCGGTTTTCTTCTCATTGAAATCGTAGACCTGAACTTTTTTGAGATGCGGTGCTTCAGGAATAGGAGATACCAAACGTTGAAATGGTGTCGATGCCATGATGCGGCCTTCGATGATTTTCAAATCTGTGGGATGCATTTTCCGCAGAGCTTGAAGGTATCGACGCTGGCGCTGGGGCGAATCATTGCTATCAGACATCTTTCCAAGCACAGGCGCGGTGTAGTACTTGATCTCCACGACATTGGAACTTGAATCAAGAACATGATGATGGAACAGGGTCACAAGATCTAGCCACTTGAGTTTTGATTTCCTCAAGAGTCCGTAGTAAAGGTTGTAGCCATCTACATAGACGATTGTTCGCACGTGCCATCTCCAGAAATGACAAAGCCGCCCGAAGGCGGCCTGTCGCCCTAAGAGCACTTGGCCGAACCAAGCGGTCAAAGGGTAAGTCGTAAAGAAATTCTACATGCCTACTTTGTACAAGTTACAAGCGCTGATTAAAAATTTTGACTTTCTTCAAAGCGTCGGGTAATCCGTATACCCCACAGCCCCAGGTGCATAAAACGTTTTAGGGACGGGTGCATTCAACGGTGCGTTGAGTTTCAGGCGTTGCACCAAGTCTGGGTTGGCGATGTAGGCGCGGCCAAAGGCGACAGCATCGGCACGGCCTGAGGCGACGGCGTCGATGGCCATGTCGCGGGTGTAGCCGTTGTTGGCGATGTAGGTGCCTTTGAACGCTTGGCGTGCGCCTGCGTAGTCAAAGCCCGGCACGTCGCGTGTGCCACCGGTGGAGCCTTCGACGAAGTGAATGAAGGCAATGCCGCGTTTGTTCAGTTCGTCCACCAAATGGCCAAAGACCGCTTGCGGGTTGCTGTCGGCCAAGTCGTTGGCTGGTGTGACGGGGGAGAGGCGAATGCCCACGCGGCCTGCGCCGATTTCGGCCACGCACGCATCGACCACTTCGATTGCAAAGCGGCAACGGTTTTCAATCGAACCGCCGTAGAGGTCTGTGCGGTGGTTGGCCCCATCGCGCAGGAACTGGTCGACCAAGTAGCCATTGGCACCGTGAATTTCCACGCCGTCAAAACCGGCGCGTATGGCGTTGGCTGCGCCGCGGCGGTATTGGTTCACCACCTCTTGAATTTCTGCCACGCTCAACGCGTGCGGCACGGGCGCGTCGACTTTGCCGTTGTGCGTGTAGGCGGCCACGTGGGGTTGCACGGCCGATGGCGCGATGGGTTGTGCGCCGCCAATCAAGTCGGGGTGGGTGATGCGGCCCACATGCCAAATTTGCGCCACGATTTTGGAGCCCGCATCGTGCACAGCTTGGGTGATGGGCTTCCAGCCTTCGACCTGTGCGTCTGAGTAAATGCCAGGCGTGGCCATGTAGCCTTTGCCCTGCGGCGACACCTGCGTGCCCTCGCTGATGATCAAGCCCGCATTGCTGCGCTGGCGGTAGTACTCAATGTTGATCGCGCTGCCGGGGACGTCGCCTGCGGGTTCGTCTGCGCGGCAGCGTGTCAAAGGCGCCATGACCACGCGGTTGGCCACCTCAATGTCACCGATGCGGGTGGGTTGGAAGAGTTGCAAAGCGTCAGCGGTCATGGGTTGAGATTCCTAAATACAAGTCAAAGAAAGAGAGGCTGAATTGTGCGCGTTACGTGGTGCTGCTGGATGCGCCATAACCGCCACCGCCTGGGGTTTGAATTTCAAACACATCGCCTTCGTTCATCTCGGCTTGGGCAATGTGTGTGAGTTCTTCCATGCGGCCATCGCGTCGGTACACGCGGTTGATACCCACGCCACCGTCTTGCCCCCCCGCCATGCCGAAGGCAGGATAGATGCGCCCATTCGACAAAATGCTGGCGGTCATGGGCGTTAAAAATTCGATGCGCCGCACACCGCCATCGCCACCGCGCCACTGTCCTTCGCCCCCTGAGTGGGCGCGAATTTCGTAGCTTTGCAGTCGCACGGGAAAGCGGAATTCCAAAATTTCAGGATCGGTCAAGCGCGAGTTGGTCATGTGCGTTTGCACCACGCTGGTACCCGCAAACCCTGGGCCTGCGCCACTGCCACCCGAAATGGTTTCGTAGTACTGGTAGGTGGCGTTGCCAAAGGTGAAGTTGTTCATGGTGGGCTGACTGCCCGCCATCACACCCAAAGCACCGTACAGCGCATTGGTGATGCAACTGGATGTTTCGACGTTGCCCGCCACCACAGAGGCAGGGGCGTTGGGGTTGAGCATAGAGCCCGCTGGAATGATGACGTGCAAGGGCTTCAAGCAACCCGCATTCAAAGGAATGTCGTCATCCACCAAGGTGCGGAACACATACAACACAGCCGCCATGCACACCGCTTTGGGGGCGTTGAAGTTGTTGGTCTGTTGCTCTGAGGTGCCCGTGAAATCAATGACCGCACTGCGCGCTTGTGCATCGACACGAATCGCGACGTTGATGTGCGCACCGTTGTCCAAGTTGAGTGTGAAGGCGCCGTCTTTCAAGCGCGTGATCACCCGGCGCACGGACTCTTCGGCGTTGTCTTGTACGTGCTGCATGTAGGCTTGAACGACGTTCAAACCAAACTGCGCCACCATCTTGCGCAACTCTTGCACGCCGCGTTCGTTGGCTGCGATTTGCGCCTTCAAATCGGCCATGTTTTGCGCGGGATTGCGGCTGGGGTGTGCGCCGCTTTGCAGCAATGCCAGCATCTCGGCCTCGCGCAGCACGCCGTGTTCGACCAGCTGCACGTTGTGAATTTGCACGCCTTCTTCCTCGATGGTGGTCGAGAAGGGTGGCATCGACCCTGGGGTGATGCCGCCAATGTCCGCGTGATGGCCGCGTGAACCGACAAAGAAATCGGGTTGTGTGGAGCCGTCCAAATACACAGGCGTGATGACCGTGATGTCAGGCAAGTGCGTGCCGCCGTGGTACGGGTCGTTCAAGACGTAGACCTGACCGGGTTGCATGCGGCCCGCGTTTTCTTGAATCACGGTTTTGATGCTTTCGCCCATCGAGCCCAAGTGCACGGGCATGTGCGGCGCATTGGCGATCAGGTTGCCCTGTGCATCAAACAAGGCGCATGAAAAGTCCAAGCGCTCTTTGATGTTCACGGAGTGGGCTGTGTTTTGCAATTGCAAACCCATTTGCTCTGCAATGTTCATGAAGAGGTTGTTGAAGACCTCCAGCAACACGGGGTCGGCGTGTGTGCCTGCGGCATAGCGCACTTGGCGGGCTTCGCGTCGTTCTAGCACCAAGTGGTCCAAGGCGGTCAATGTGGCTTGCCACCCGGGTTCGATCACGGTGGTGGCATTTTTTTCGGCCACGATGGCTGGGCCGGTGATGACATCGCCAGCACGCAGATCTTCGCGCACCACCAACGATGCCGCGTGCCATTGCCCTTCGGCAAAGAACTCCACGGTGTCACGCACAGGCACCTCGCGTGCGGGGTGTAGAGCCAAGATGGTCTCGTTGGCCGCTTCGCCGGGCAGCAACACCTCCACCGACACGGCTTCGACGATCAAGGGTTTGCCGGTCATCAAGAAGGCAAAGCGTTGGCGGTAGGCTTGTTCAAAGGCTGCGGTGATGCTGGGCATGTCCCCCATGGGGACCACCAGCGACGCATCGCTGCCTTGGTAGCGCACGTGCACGCGTTGGTGGGTGATGAGGGCGTTGGCGCTCACCTGTTGGCGCGTGAGCTCATCTTGCGCGGCCTGCGTGAGGGTGTGCATGACTTGCTGCACGGTGGGCATGGCCTGCGCCGACAGCGGCAGTTCAATGGCTTGTTCGCGAATCACGTTTTGATCGGCCAGGCCCATGCCATAGGCCGACAGCACGCCCGCCAAGGGATGCACCAGCACACGCGTCATGCCCAAAGCATCGGCCACCAAGCACGCGTGTTGGCCACCTGCGCCGCCAAAGCATTGCAGGGTGTAGCGCGTCACGTCATAGCCCCGTGCGACGGAAATTTTCTTGATGGCGTTGGCCATTTGCTGCACAGCAATTTGCACAAAGCCTTCGGCAATTTCTTCAGGGGGGCGCTGCATGCTTTGCGACAGCGCTTGAAACTGCTCGGCGACCACTTGGTGGTTCAAGGGCTCGTTGGCGTGTGGGCCAAAGACGCTTGGGAAATAGGCGGGCTGAATTTTGCCCAGCATCACGTTGGCGTCGGTCACGGTCAGTGGGCCGCCGCGACGGTAGCTGGCAGGGCCAGGATTAGCGCCGGCGCTTTGTGGGCCAACGCGCAGCCGCGCACCATCAAACGCCAAGACCGACCCACCGCCTGCTGCGACGGTGTGAATGCTCATCATGGGCGCACGCATGCGCACACCCGCCACTTGGGTCTCAAACTCTCGCTCAAACTCACCTGCGAAATGCGACACGTCGGTGGAGGTGCCGCCCATGTCAAAGCCAATCACCTTCACGTCTGTCGGCGCTGTGGGGCTGTGACCGGCCTCGTGCGCAAAGGCCAGTTGTGCGGTGCGGGCCATGCCCACAATGCCGCCTGCAGGGCCAGACAAGATGGCGTCTTTGCCTTGGAAGGCGTGTGCATCGGTCAAGCCGCCCGAGGATTGCATGAAGAACAAGGGCACGCCAGGCATTTGGCTCGACACCTGATCGACATAGCGCCTCAGGATGGGCGACAAATACGCATCGACCACCGTGGTGTCGCCACGGCTGACAAACTTCATCAACGGGCTGGTGCCGTGCGAGGTGCTGATTTGTGTGAAGCCGATGTCTTGGGCCAGTTGTTGGGCCAGTTGCTCATGGGCTGTGTAACGGTAGCCATGCATGAACACAATCGCCACGCTGCGCAAGCCGCGCGCATAGGCCGCGCTCAGTGCGGTGCGCAAATGGGTTTGGTCCAAGGCTTGCACTTCTTCGCCATGTGCGCCCATGCGCTCTTGGGCTTCGATGACCTCTTGGTACAGCAGCTCGGGCAACACAATGTGTCGGTCAAACAAACGTGGACGGTTTTGGTAGGCAATGCGCAAGGCATCGCGAAAGCCGCGTGTGGTGACCAGCAAGGTGGGTTCACCCTTGCGCTCCAACAACGCGTTGGTGGCCACGGTGGTTCCCATCTTCACGCAGGACACAAGGTCGGGCGTGAGAGGGGCATCTTTGGTAAGACCTAGCAAGTGGCGCATGCCTGCCACGGCCGCATCGTTGTATTGCTCGGGGTTGTCTGACAACAGTTTGTGGGTGACCAAGCTGCCATCTGGGCGCTTGGCCACGATGTCGGTGAAGGTGCCGCCTCGGTCTATCCAAAATTGCCAGCGGGAGAGGGAGGTGTTGGAGGTGTTCATCGTCAAAACAATCTCAAAGGGATGCCGCAGCACGTGCGGCTTGGTCATACATGCCAGATAAAACGCGCAACAAGCGCCCTAAATCACCAATGTCTTTGTTCAAGGCATCGTCGGCTTTGAGCACTTGAATCAAACAGTTCTCACGAACGGCGCGGTAGCGTTGAACATAGTCTTTGCCGAGTGGGGTGGCGGCATAGGTCACTTCTTTGCCCTTTTTCTGGGCCGCGACCACGCCGAGTGCCACGAGTTTTTTCAGGGCGTAGTTGATCAAGTGGGTGTCTTCGACGTTCATGATGAAACAAATGTCAGACAGACGTTTGTCGCGTGCGCGGTGGGTGACGTGGTGCAGGATGAGCACGTCCAATGGCGTCAAATCTTTCAAACCCGCTGCACTCATGCAGTGCACGATCCAGCGCTCAAACGCATTGCCTGCCACGATCAAACCAAATTCAAACTCACTCATTTCCGCGCTCTGCGGAGACACCAAATGTGCCGATGACACGATGGGCGGTGCTTTGGTGGGTGAGGCGGTAGATTTTTTGGTCATGATTCATTGTAGAAATTTAATCAACAAATTGTTGACAATTTGTGTATATAAAGGGAAAGTCCTAGGCGTGAGGCCGCTGTGCCACTGGCTATAGTCTGCTCATCTACACCGTGCTTGTATTTCGTCATTGATCAGGAGTTTTTCATGCAACGTCGTCATGTCTCTTTTGCTGCCATCGCCCTTAGCCTCTGTGCCGGTACGGCATTTGCGCAAACCAAATGGGACTTGCCTGCGGCTTATCCTGCAACCAACTTTCATTCAGAAAACTTGATTCAATTTGCCAAAGACGTGGAGGCGGCGACCGCTGGCAAACTGAAAATCTCGGTGCACGCCAATGCCTCGCTTTTCAAAGCAAACGAAATCAAACGTGCGGTGCAAGGCGGGCAGGCACAAATTGGCGAGGTGCTGCTGGTCAACTTCGAAAACGAAAACCCCATTTTTGGCACCGATGGCATCCCTTTCTTGGCCACCAGCTACGCCGATTCCAAGCGCTTGTATGACGCGCAAAAACCTGTGCTCGATAAATTGTTGGCAGGTCAAGGCATGAAGTTGTTGTATGCCGTGGCTTGGCCTTCGCAGGGAATTTTTGCCAAGAAAGAGATCAACTCGGTGGCCGATTTGCGTGGCATCAAGTGGCGTGCTTACAGCCCTGCCACAGGCAAGATTGCGGAGCTCATTGGTGCACAACCCGTCACCATTCAAGCGGCGGAGCTCTCACAAGCGTTGGCCACTGGCGTGATCGAAAGCTACATGAGCTCGGGCTCAACGGGCTACGACACCAAGACTTATGAGAGCTTGAAATACTTCTACGACACCCAAGCTTGGTTGCCCAAGAACGCGGTGATCGTCAATAAAAAAGCGTTTGATGCACTCGACCCCACCACACAAGCGGCGCTGACCAAGTCAGCCTCGGAAGCCGAAGCGCGTGGCTGGAAGGTCAGTGCAGAAAAAGATGTGTATTACAAAAAAGCGCTGGCCGACAAAGGTATGAAAGTGGTCACGCCTTCGCCCAAGTTGATGCAAGACATGAAGCAGGTCGGCGGCATCATGTTGTCAGATTGGCAAAAACGCGCAGGCCCTGACGGCGAAGCCATCATCGCGGCCTACAACCAGTCGGAAAAATCTGCCAGCAAAGCTAAGAAGTGATGCGTCGCTTTTTAGACCGGCTGTATTTGGCTGCGGGCGCTGTCGGCGCCCTGTTCATTCTGGCGATTTGCGTGCTGATGGTGGGCCAAAGTGTGTTGCGTGAGCTGGGCGTGCGCACGGGCGCGGTGAACGACGTGGTGTCTTGGTGCTGTGCGGCGGCTGCGTTTTTCAGCATGTCGCACGCCTTCAAACACGGCGACTTTGTGCGCGTCACCTTGTTGCTGGAGGCTGTCTCGCCGGCTTGGCGACGGCGGCTTGAAATTGGGGCGCTGTTGATGGGCGCTTGTGCGGTGGGCTACTTGGCATGGTGGGCCTGCAAGTTCACCTATGAGAGCTGGGAGTTCAACGATGTCGCTCAGGGTTTGTTGCCCATGCCCATGTGGATTCCTCAGTTGAGCTTTGCCATAGGCTCGGTGTTGCTGTGGGTGGCTGTCGTCGATGAGTTGATCTTGGTGTTGCAAGGCCAAACGCCGACGTATGTGCGCTTGGTGCAAGAGCGACACGCACGCGGCGATTTTTCTTCGGACGTTTGAGTCCACTGATTGAACAGGTTCCCATGGATATTCTTCTCGTAGGTGGCTTGCTGCTGGTCATCATGATGGTGCTGCTGTCTGGTGGCGTGTGGATTGCGATGACGCTGGCCATTTGCGGCTGGGTTGGGCAAGCGTTTTTTACCGACACACAACCCGGTAAAAACCTGTTCAGCGCTTTCTGGGAAAGCAATGCCAGCTGGGAACTTGCAGCTTTGCCACTGTTCATTTGGATGGGCGAGATTTTGTTTCGCACCAAACTCAGCGAAGAAATGTTCGAGGGTTTGCGCCCGTGGCTCAACCGCGTGCCGGGCCGCCTCATGCACACCACCATTCTTGGATGTGGCATTTTTGGCTCAGTGTCTGGCTCTTCCGCTGCGACCTGCGCCACCATCAGCAAAGTGGCGTTGCCTGAATTGCTCAAGCGCGGCTACAGCGAAAAACTCGCCTTGGGCTCGTTGGCCACGGCTGGCACATTGGGCATTTTGATTCCACCCTCCATCACCATGGTGGTGTATGCGGTGGCCGCCGATGCTTCGATCATTCGCATTTTTTTGGCAGGTTTTTTACCTGGCATTTTGTTGATGATGCTCTTCAGTGGCTACATCATGTGGTGGAGTTGGCGTCACCCAGACCAAGTGCCTGCGGCTGATCCGCCCACGACCTTCATTGAAAAAATCAAACTCTCGCGCAGTCTCATTCCTTGTGCCGCCTTGATTGTGTTTGTGTGTTGGGTGCTGATTGCGGGCTATGCCACGGCCACCGAATGTGCGGCGTATGGTGTGGTGGGCTCTTTGGCCTTGGCCGCTTGGAGCCGCAGCTTGACGTGGTCTAACTTCTGGGAAGGGTTGATGGGCACCACGCGCTCGAGCTGCATGATCATGTTCATCTTGGCGGGCGCTGCCTTTTTGACCAAAACCATGGCATTCACCGGTATTCCACGCGAGCTGGCCGAGTGGGTCAATGCCATGCACTTGTCGCCCTTGGCCTTGATTGGGGTGTTGACCGTGGTGTATTTGATTTTGGGGACCGCACTCGATGGCATCAGCATGATTGTGCTGACCAGCGCCGTGGTGTTGCCCATGATTCAAAAAGCTGGGTTCGACTTGATTTGGTTTGGCATCTTCATCGTGTTGTTGGTCGAGATTGCCGAGGTCACGCCACCCGTTGGGTTCAACTTGTTTGTGTTGCAAAACATGACGGGCAAAGACAGCAACACCATCGCCCGTGCAGCGCTGCCGTTCTTTGCTTGTCTGGTGGTGTGCATCGTGTTGATCACGGTGTTTCCACAAATCGTCACCATCTTGCCCGACATGGTGATGGGCGCTGATCAATAGGACGCGTGGCTGGGTTTACGCGCTGTAAGCCAAGCCAGAGGCCACACCGCCAAACAAGTCGCCTTCGACCATCGCCACATGCGGGAAGGCGTTTTGCAATGTGCGTTGGAATGGGCGCAGCGCGGATGAGCCGCCTGTCAGGTAGATCGCATCGATGTCGCTGTTGGCCAAGCCCGCCGCTTTGACGCAGTCTTGCGCACACGCCACGGTGCTTTGCAGCAAGGCGTCTAAGTTGTTTTGCATGTGAGCGGCGTCGAGCGGGGCGCTCAAATGTGCTTCTAAACAAGACAGATCGACAGACGTGTTGGCATCGAACATGGAGCAGCGAATCTTCGCCTGCTCGACCTCGTGAGCGATGTGGTGCCCATGGCGTTCGGTGAGCACGCACATCAAGCGTTCGTGCAAGCGCGGGTCGTTGTAGTTGGTGCGCAACGCTTTGGCTTGGTTGATGGCGCGTGGCTGGTACAGCCAGTTGATCAAGTGCCAAGTCGATAAATCAAAAAACAAGTTGCTCGGCACCATGCGGTCTTGTGGGCCGAGGTGGCGGTAGCCCAACAGCGGCATCACGTTCTCTAAGCTGAGCTTTTGGTCGAAGTCGGTACCGCCAATGTGCACGCCGGTGGTGGCCAAGATGTCTTGGGCGCGGTCGGGGCGCGCGATGCGGTCTGGCCCTAAACGCACCACCGTGAAGTCCGAGGTGCCGCCGCCCAAGTCAACCACCAGCACCGTGCTTTCGCGGGTCAGGCGACGCTCGTAATCCAGCGCGGCGGCGATGGGTTCGAGTTGGAACGACACCTCGTCAAAGCCCACGGCTTGCGCGGCTTCGCGCAGCGATTGTTCGGCTTGCGCGTCGCGCGCGGCATCGTCGTCGACAAAGTGCACGGGGCGGCCCATGACCACGCGTTGGGGGGCAAAGCCCAGCGTGCGTGTGGCGCGGTCGCGCAGCGTGGCGAGAAAGGTGGCCACGATGTCTTGAAAGCTCACTTGGGTGTTGTGGATGAGGGTGGTTTCCATCAACAACGGGCTGCCCAGCAAACTTTTGAGCGAGCGCATCAATCGGCCCTCTGTGCCTTCGAGGTACAGGCCAATGGCTTCACGGCCAAAGTGGGTGGTGCCGTCTTCGGCGTTGTAGAACACGGCGGTGGGCATGGCCAAAGCGTCGCCCTCTAAGGGGATGAGGCGCGCAGTGCCTTGGGGGCTGGCCCACGACACGGCCGAGTTGGACGTGCCAAAGTCAATGCCGAGGGTGCCTTGGCGGGAAGTGGTCATAACTGGAAAAGAAAAAGCATGGACCCATCCCGCTTCAAGGTGAGCGGGGTGACGTCAGAGGTGTGAAAAAAGAGAAGAAGGCGCGGACTCGCCGCTGCCCGTCAGTCGCTGAGTTTGAGGCTGCATTTGTCGCCACTGGCGGGGCGCTCAATGGTGATGCAGGCCAAGTTGGGCAGGCTGTCTTTGAGTTGCTTGTGCAAGAAAAGACACAGGTTTTCTAAGGTGGCGGGGCCAATGCCCTCAACTTCGTCGAGGAAGTGGTGGTCTAGCGTGAGGCGGGCTTTTTCGACTTCTTGGCGCAAGAAGCCGAGGTCCATCATCATGCCGGACTCGGGGTCGGGCATGCCCGCAATCGTCACTTCGACGTGGTAGGTGTGGCCATGGATGCGCAAGCTGCCTTCGGCATCGATCTTGCGACGCAGGGTGTGGGCAGCTTCAAAGTAAAAGCGTTGGCTGAGTTCAAATTTCATCGGATGCCGATCAACTTATGGGTTTGCACGCTCAAGCGCCATTGCGGGTGATTTTGGCAATAGGCGACGGCGTCAGCGGTGTTGGCTGACGCCAGCGGGCCGTCCATGGGTTGGAGGTAAAAGTTTTCAAAATCCAGCGCGGCGAACTGTTCTGGCAGTGCGGTGGCTTGTGGGTAGACCAGCTTGAGTTCTTGGCCCGAGGTCACCACTTGTTTGCTGCCCGCTTTGGGGCTGACGCACAACCAGTCAATGCCTGCAGGCGGTAGCACGGTGCCGTTGGTTTCCACCGCAATGGTGAAGTGCAAGGCGTGCAAGGCTTCGACCAAGGCGGCGTCCACTTGCAGCAAGGGCTCGCCCCCCGTGAGCACCACAAAGCGGTGCTGGCTGTCGTGGGCAGGCCAAAAGCTGAGAATGGTGTTGGCCAAGGCTTGGGCCGTTTCGAACTTGCCGCCGGAGGTACCGTCGGTGCCCACAAAATCGGTGTCGCAGAACTGGCACACGGCGTTGGCGCGGTCTTCTTCACGGCCGGTCCACAAATTACAGCCCGCAAAACGGCAAAACACCGCAGGTTGCCCCGCATTCGCCCCTTCGCCTTGCAAGGTGTAGAAAATTTCTTTCACGCTGTATGTCATGCCGCTATTTTCGCAGCAAGTGAGGGGCGGGCTTGAAAGATGTCGCCCGTGTACGTTGGCAGACAGGTTTTTGGGGCACGATTGGGCGTTATGACATTCAATTCGTACCCACATCTCATCCGTCAAAGGTCGCCCTCATGCGAAGCCTCGCCCGTCTCTCATTTCTTCAAGGCTGCAAGCGCCAAGCTTGCGTGCTCATGCTGAGCGTGTTGGGTGCTGCGAGCGCCCCAGCCCAAATGGTTCAGCACTTTGCCCCCACGGGGGTGCTGCGTGCGGCCATCAACTTAGGCAATCCCATCTTGGCGCGAAAAGATGCCACCACCGGTTTGCCCGTGGGGGTGTCTGTTGACTTGGCCACGGGCTTGGCCCAACGGCTGGGTGTGCCTTTGCAGCTGGTGGTGTTTGATGCCGCGGGCAAGTCGGTCGATGCGGTGAGCACCGAGCAGGCCGATATTGGCTTTTTTGCCATCGACCCCTTGCGTGGCCACGCCATTGCGTTTACCCCGCCTTATGTGCTGATCGAGGGCAGTTATTTGGTGAAACAAAGCTCACCCCTGACGCACAACGACGAGGTGGACCAAGCCAAGCACACCGTGGTGGTGGGCAAAGGCAGTGCTTACGACTTGTACCTGAGCCGTGAACTCAAACACGCGCAGCTGTTGCGCAGCCCCACGTCGCCCACGGTGGTGGATTTTTTTGTGGCTCAAGGTGCCGATGTCGCAGCAGGCGTGAAGCAGCAGCTCGAAGCCGATGCCCAGCGCGTGCCGAATGTGCGTTTGTTGCCCGGTCGCTTCATGGTTATTTCGCAAGCCATGGGCTTGCCTAAAAGCCGCGGTGACGATGCCGCAAGGTATTTGAGTCAGTACGTGGAAGAGATGAAGGCCAGCGGGTTCGTCGCACAAGCGCTGAAGAAGCATCGCATTGAGGGGGCCGCTGTGGCCCCGGCGGCAGCGCCTTAACGGCTTGCCAAAATGGCCTGTACCACTTCGCTGAAGCCTGTGCCCCGCTCTGAAGGGGTGATGTAGCGAGGCAAGTGCTGCAAGCTTGGCACAAACCGTTGGATGTTGGCCACGCCCACGCTGTTTGCAAAATGGGCAAACATCAGCTGGTCGTTGGTGGAGTCGCCGACGTAGGCCCAAGTCTCTAGTTCGGCATCCAGATCGCGCTGAAACAGCTCTCGCACGAACCAGCGTGCGCCTTCGAGTTTGTTGTGGCTCCCAAACCAGCCATTGATGTGAATGCTGCTGACAGTGGCGTTCATGCCTGCGTTTTGCATGAGCTGGACCACACGCGTGATCTGATCTGTGTCTAGGTGATGAAACTCACTGTGGTCAATCGCGATGTCCGTTTCGCGCCCCTCAGAGTCGTGCGATGCGTGTGCGCCCGGCACCGTTTGCAGTACATGCTGCATGACTTTTCGCATGCGGATGCTGTTGTGTTCCCGTGTGATGGCATCTTGTAAATAAAGTTTGCGCGTGCCTAGCAATGCCACGGCACCGTTTTCAGCCACGATGGCATCGACGGGCCAGCTTTGAGCAAACGGCTCACTCCAGCCCACGGGGCGGCCCGTGATGGCAATGACGGCATAGCCTGCCGATTGGAGTTGCTGCAGCGCTTGCCATGCGTCTGGCGAAATCTCTCCGTCGCAGGTCAGAGTGTCGTCAATGTCGGTGAGCACCCCTCGGATGCGCTGACGTTGTGCAATGGGCCAATTGGAGAGTGCGAGCATTTTGAGATTGTCGACTATGGTTTTTACCCTGCTTTGACGCAGAGGCGGTGGGTCAAAATACTGTCATGTGGTGTCGCCACAATTTTGGGTTTCTCTTCAAGGAGTTTTGAATGACTTTCTTCCAACGTTCTAAGGTCGTGGTGTCGTGTTTGGCAGCTTTGAGTGGCCTGACCCATGTGAGTGCACAGGCACAAACTGAAATTCAGTGGTGGCACTCCATGTTGGCTGTGAACGGCGAATGGGTCAATGATTTGGCCAAGAACTTCAATGCCAGCCAAAAAGAATACAAAGTTGTGCCGGTCTTCAAGGGCAGTTACGACGAGTCCATGACAGCGGCGGTGGCTGCCTTTCGTGCTGGTAATGCACCTCATATTTTGCAAGTGTTTGAAGTCGGCACGGCCACCATGATGGCCAGCAAAGGCGTGGTCGTGCCCGTGGGTAAGGTCATGCAAGATGCGGGATACAAGTTTGATCCTGCGGTCTATGTGCCCGCTGTTGCTGGTTACTACACCTCACCCAAAGGTGAGATGCTGTCGTACCCCTTCAACAGTTCCACCACTGTGTTTTATTTCAACAAAGATGCGTTCAAAGCCGCAGGCATTTCAACCGACAAGCCGCCTTCAACTTGGCCTGAAGTTGCTTTAGCAGCCGCCAAATTGAAGGCGAATGGTCACAAGTGCCCGTTGACCTTGGCTTGGCAAGGCTGGACCCAGCTTGAGAGCTTTTCGACATGGCATAACACTGAGCTCGCCACACAAGGCAATGGCATGCGGGGCATGAATGCACGGTTGGTGGTGAATTCGCCTTTGCACGTGCGCCACATAGAAAACTTGGGCAACATGGCCAAGCAAGGTCTATTTATTTACAAAGGACGTGGCAACGTGCCCGAGGCGACGTTTGTGTCGGGCGAGTGCGCCATGATCACCACCTCTTCTGGCTTTTATGGCAACGTGGCGAAAAATGCCAAATTTGCCTACGGTCTATCTACCTTGCCTTACTACCCCGATGTGCCCGGTGCGCCCCAAAATACCGTCATCGGTGGTGCGAGTTTGTGGGTCATGTCGGGCAAAAAAGCTGAGGAATACAAAGGTGTCGCGACATTCTTCAATTACCTCTCTAACGCCGAGGTGCAATCTGCCAGCCATAAACGTACCGGTTATTTACCCATCACCTTGGCAGCGTTCAAGTTGACAGAGGCTTCAGGCTTTTACAAACAAAACCCCGGAACAGACACAGCCGTGAATCAGATGATTCGCAAAACGACCGACAAATCACGTGGTATTCGCTTGGGCAACTATGTGCAGATTCGCGCCATTGAAGACGAAGAGCTGGAGCAAGTGTGGGCGGGCAAGAAGTCGGCCAAGGAGGCGCTGGACACCATCGTTAAACGTGGCGACGAGCAACTTGAGCGGTTTGAAAAGGCCAACACCTCTAAAAACTAATGGATTGAATTGGCTTTGGAAAAACGTACGCCCTTTCGATCGACTTGGTTACCTTGGGTGCTGATTGCACCCCAGGTGACGGTCATTGGTCTTTTCTTTTTTTGGCCAGCCTTGCAAGCGCTGTTGCAGTCTTTACAGCAATCCGACGCTTTTGGCACATCGGTGGAGTGGGTGGGCTTCACCAATTTTCAGCGACTTTGGGAAGACGAGAGTTATCTGGAGTCGTTTCAAACCACCGCTGTGTTTTCGAGCTTGGTCGCATTTTTAGGCATCGGTATTTCGTTGTGTTTGGCTTACTTTGCCGATCGTGTGGTGCGCGGCACCCTGATTTACCGCACCTTGCTGATTTGGCCTTATGCCGTGGCGCCTGCAGTGGCTGGCGTGGTGTGGTTGTTTTTGTTTTCGCCCAGCATTGGTGTGGTGTCTTACGCATTGAATCAATGGGGTTTTGAGTGGAATGCTTTGCTTAACAGCCGCCATGCCATGGCCTTGATCGTCATGGCCGCGGTGTGGAAGCAAATCTCCTACAACTTCTTGTTCTTTTTGGCTGGTTTGCAAAGCATTCCCAAATCGTTGATTGAAGCCGCGGCCATGGACGGGGCAGGGCCGTGGCGCAGGTTTTGGACGATTCAGTTTCCATTGCTCTCACCCACCAGTTTCTTTCTGTTGGTCATCAATGTGGTCTACGCTTTTTTCGACACCTTTGGCATTGTGGATGCCGCGACCAAAGGCGGCCCCGGAAAAGACACCGCCATCTTGGTTTACAAGGTGTACTTTGACGGATTCAAGGCCATGGACTTAGGCGGTTCTGCTGCGCAGTCGGTGGTCTTGATGGTGATCGTCGTGGCGTTGACTGTGGTTCAGTTTCGCTTTGTTGAGAAGAAAGTGAATTACTGAGCATGATCGAACGCAATCGGTTTTTGGATGTGTTGTCCCACGTGGTGTTGATGGTTGGTGTCTTGGTGGTGGCCTTTCCGGTCTACGTCACGTTTGTGGCCTCCACCCACACCATGCAAGAAGTTGTTCAGGCTCCCATGCCTTTATGGCCTGGTTCACATGCTTGGGAGAACTACACCACGGCTCTATTTGGAGATGGTTCAGGCACCGCGCCTGCCGTTGGGCGAATGATGATGGTGAGCTTGATCACGGCGCTGGTGATCGCGTTGGCCAAGATCAGCATGTCGTTGCTGTCTGCTTTTGCGATTGTGTATTTCAAGTTTCCCTTTCGGATGGCTATTTTTTGGGCCATCTTCATGACCTTGATGTTGCCCGTTGAGGTGCGCATTGGTCCGACGTATCAAGTCGTGGCAGATTTGGGGCTACTCAACAGCTACGCGGGATTGACCGTGCCTTTGGTGGCATCCGCTACGGCTACTTTTTTATTCCGTCAGTTCTTTTTAACGATCCCTGATGAGCTGGTCGAGGCGGCGCGCATGGACGGCGCAGGTCCCATGCGTTTTTTCAAAGACGTATTGCTTCCTCTGTCCACCTCCAGCATGGCCGCGCTGTTTGTCATTCAATTCATTTACGGCTGGAACCAATACCTGTGGCCGCTGTTGGTCACGACCGAAGAGCGCATGTACCCCGTGGTGATTGGCATCAAACGCATGATTTCAGGTGGCGACGCGCAAACCGAGTGGAACATCGTCATGGCCACCGCCATGCTCGCCATGATTCCGCCTGCGTTGGTGGTCATCTTGATGCAAAAGTGGTTTGTCAAAGGCTTGGTGGATACAGAGAAATAAATATGGCATCGATACAACTCAAACACCTCATCAAGCGATATGGCGCAGGCGCCAAGACGGTCAACGTGCTTCACGGCATTAACGCCACCATTGAAGATGGCGAATTCATCGTGATCGTTGGGCCATCAGGATGCGGCAAGTCCACTCTGTTGCGCATGATCGCCGGATTGGAAGAGGTCAGCGAAGGCGATATTTGGATCGGGGACCGCATCGTCAATCAGCTAGAGCCGGCTCAACGTGACATCGCTATGGTGTTTCAAAACTACGCCCTGTATCCGCACATGACCGTGTTTGACAACATGGCTTACGGACTCAAAATCGCCAACGTTGCCAAAGCAGAGATACAAGCGCGTGTCGACAAAGCCGCTGGAATTTTGGAGTTGGGTCACTTGCTCCAACGCAAACCCCGAGAACTGTCAGGAGGACAGCGACAACGGGTGGCTATGGGGCGGGCCATTGTGCGTCAGCCCCAAGTTTTTTTGTTTGATGAACCGCTCTCCAACTTGGATGCCAAACTGCGAGCCCAAACACGGCTTGAAATTCAAAAACTGCATCGCGAATTAGGCATCACGTCTTTGTTTGTGACGCATGACCAAGTCGAGGCGATGACGCTGGCGCAACGCATGATGGTCATGAATGGCGGTGTGGTCGAGCAATTCGGTACACCCGAAGAGGTATACAACCGACCTGCAACCACCTTTGTTGCGAGTTTCATGGGCGCGCCGCCGATGAACTTGTTGTTGAAAGTTCCCGGGGTGCCAGATGGGCTCGTCTTGGGTGTCCGACCTGAACACATGCAAGTCTTGCCTGGGCCGGGTGGTTCAGGTTGGTCTGGCGAGGTGGAGGCCCTTGAAATGTTGGGCGCCGAGCGTTTGGTTTATGTGCGTGTCGGTGAAGAGCGTTTGATTGTGCGTGTCGATGAAAGCGCCCAACCACCCGCGATTGGGGCCCACGTCGTGGTCACTGCGCGTGCGGATCGCTTGCATTGGTTCAATGCGCAAACTGGCTTGCGTGTCGAACAAGGCGTGAACGAATAAGCCCCATGCGTTGGAGTGATTGGCCTTACCCAACTTGGATCGCACATCGCGGTGCTGGTTTGCTAGCGCCCGAAAACACCTTGGCCGCTTTTCGTCTGGGCGCGCAGCATGGCTATCGGATGTTTGAGTGTGATGCCAAACTGAGTGCGGATGAGGTGGTGTTTTTGATGCACGATGACACCTTAGAACGCACCTCGTCAGGGGCAGGTGTTGCTGGTGATGTGCTTTGGCGCGACTTGTCACGTCTTGATGCTGGGGGCTGGCATTCGCGTTTGTTTGCAGGCGAGCCTTTGTGCACCTTGGAGGCTGTCGCCCATTTTTGTATCGCCAACCAATTCGCTTTGAATATTGAAATTAAACCCACACCTGGCGTGGAATACCGCACAGGCGAGTGTGTTGCCGCCTTGGTTCAGAGTCTGTGGAAGGGGCAAGCCTTGCAGCCTCTGCTGACTTCTTTCAAAGAGGATGCGCTGGCGGGCGCAAAGGCCGTGGCGCCTGCTTTGCGCCGCGGCTTGTTGTTGAGCCACTGGCGGGATGACAGCTTGGACACGGCCGAGCGTTTGTCGTGCGTGGCATTGGTGTGCAACCACGCGCTTTGGGATGCAAGGCGTGTGCAAGCGGCCAAGGCTTTGGGCATGAAGACCTTGAGCTACACGGTCAACGACCTCCAAACTGTCCAACATCTTCAGGCATTGAGGACAGACGGCATCATCACTGACCGCGTGGATCTTTTTTCGCCGGGGTCTTTATGGACGGTTTGATGTTGCCTGCTGCCACGGGTTTGCATATCGGCATTGAAGTCGCCGGAACTTTGGCGTTTGCGCTGTCGGGCATTGTGGAGGCCGCACGTAAAAAACTCGATGCTGTGGGCGTGTGCGTGGTGGCTGGTGTTGCCGCGTTTGGTGGCGGCACCTTGCGTGATGTGCTGCTGGATCGACGGCCGCTGTTTTGGATTGAGCAGTCTTGGTATGTGTGGTCGATTCTTTTGCTTTGTATGGCCGCCATGTGGCTGATGCGGGCCAAACACTTCAGGCCCACGCAACGATCCATGCAATGGCCGGACGCTTTGGGTCTAGGTTTGTTTGCGGCGACAGGTACCCAAATTGCCTTGGGGCTGCACATGCCAGCGTTGATCTCGGTGCTGATGGGCGTGATCACGGCCACCTTTGGTGGTGTGCTGCGCGACATTGTGTGCAACGAAATTCCCACCGCTTTTCATGACCACCACCCTTACGCCGTGTGCGCGTTTGCTGGCGGCTGGGTCGTTGTGGTGTTGCAGTGGTTGGGGTTTGATCCCGATTGGGTGGTTACCTTGGGCGCGGCCACTGCCACACTGTTGCGTTTGGCCGCGCTGCACTTTGAATGGCGTTTGCCGAGTTGGAAATTGGACGGGGACGATTGAGTTTATTCAGTCAGCCACGATGCCTTTGAGCTGAATCACACGGCCCCAGCGCGGGTAGTCTCTGGCCACGATGGCGCCCAATTCTTCGGGTGTAGAAGAGCTGGCATCTAAGCCTGCTTTACCCAAAATTTCTTTCACTTGCGGTTGCTGCAAGATGCTGGCGAACTCGGTGTTGAGCTTGTTCACAGTTGCTGCAGGTGTTTTGGCGGGGACGAAAAAGGCGTACCAAAGGTCGACGTCAATTTCTTTGTAGCCCAGCTCTTGAAAGGTGGGCACATCGGCCGCCACTGGGTGACGCTTGGTACTGCCCACCGCCAGCGCGTTGAGCTTGCCCGACTTCACAAAGCCTTGCGCCACATGCACAGGCAAAAAGCCCACCATCAATTCACCGGCCAACAGGTCTTGCGTGTAACCGGCCGTGCCACGGTAGGGCACATGCAGCATGAACGCCCTGGTTTCGAGCTTGAACAACTCCATCGCCATATGGTGTGGTGTGCCCACGCCCGGCGAACCAAACGACACAAAGCCGGGCTTGGCCTGCGACAAGGCCACCAAGTCTTTCACCGACTTGATGCCCGTCTTGGGGTTGGCCACCATCATCAAGGTGCCATAGGCCGACATCGACACAGGGGCGAAGTCTTTGGTGGGGTTGAACGATGCGTTTTTGTAGAGCTGCGAGGCAATCAACATGGTGTTGGCGCCCATCAAAATGGTGTTGCCATCCGGTGCAGCCTTGGCCACAAAGTCTGCGCCAATGTTGCCGCTGGCGCCGGGCATGTTTTGCACCACCACGGTTTGCCCCATTTTTTCAGCCAATTGCGCTTGCACCGTACGAGCGATGGTGTCCATGCCGGTGCCGGGCGTGAAGGGCACGATGATTTTGATGGGGCTGTTGTTGGTTTGCGCCATGGCACTGCAGGCCAGCACGAGACTGGCGCAGCACAGGGCTAAACGGCGGTGAAGCGGCATGCGTTGAATCAAGGCTTGCATCAGGCGTTCCTTGTTGGAATTTTGAACAAAGCTTCGGCGTTGCTTTGGTAAAACTTTTTCTTGGCGGCGGGGTTCATGTCCATGCCGTCCAGCGCATGGACTTCGTCGATGGCGTATTGATAGGGGTAGTCCATCGCATAAAGCACGCGGTCTTCGCCCACCACGTCTTGCGTGAAGGCAATGGCCTTGTGCCAAGCCATGCCGCTGCAGGTGATGTGAAAGTTGTCACGCAAGTAGTCGCTGGGCTTGCGCTTCAAGGGTTTGACACTCTCGTAGCGGTTGGAGCGTACGGTGGCGGCGTGCATGTAGTCCAAGCGGTAGGCCCAGAAGGGCAGCGCTTCACCCATGTGACCCAAGATCACTTGCAACTTCGGAAAGCGGTCAAACACACCAGAGGTGATGAGCTTCAAAGCGTGCAAGCCGGTTTCTACCCCGAAGCCGTAAACGGCGCCATCCAAACCCGATTCCAAGAACGGCTGGATCATGTTGGCGGGCGGCGTGTTGGGGTGCAGGTAAATGGGCGTGTCGTGCGCCTGTGCCGCTTCAAAGATTTCCCAAAACTTGGGGTCTGACAAATACTCGCCGTGGGTGTGCGAGTTGATGATGACCGAGTTCATGCCCAACTTGTTCACACCGCGCTCAATCTCTTGGGCGGCTGCCGCTGGGTCTTGTGGCGCGATGGCGATCATGCCGGCAAAGCGCGTCGGATGGCGTCGTACGCCCTCGGCCAATTCGTCGTTGGCAAACTTGGCGAACGACACGGCTGTGGCCGTGTCCATGCATTGCACGCCGGGGGAGGTGAGCGCAATGATTTGCATGTCGATGCCTGCATCGTCCATGTGGCCGAGGCGCACTTGGTCAAGGTCGGTCAAGCAGCGCATGATGTGTTGGGCGCGTTCACTGGGGCTGCTCATGTAAAACCCCATCAGGCTTTTGAAGCCGGGGTCGACATGGGGTTGGGCCAAGATGTTGCGGTAGATGTCCAGCATCTCGCTGGGACAAAACGCCTCTTCGGTGGCGATGCGCAAATATGGCGCTTGGCCTGGGCGTTGGGTGTTGGGAAGTGACATAGGTTTAAACAATCTTGACGCTTAAATTAGGCAGACCGTCGATGTGCATTTCAATCACATCGCCGCGCACCACGGGGCCCACGTTTTCAGGTGTGCCCGAGTAAATGATGTCGCCGGGGAACAACTCAAACGCTTCGGAGAGTTGGGCAATTTGTTCAGCCACTGACCAAATCATTTGTTTCAGATCTGCCTTTTGCTTCACTTGACCATTGACCTTGAGCCAAATGTCACCTTGGGTGAAGTGGCCGGTCTGCGCCACTTTGTGCACCGCGCCGATGGGGGCAGATTGGTCAAAACTTTTGCCAATTTCCCAAGGCTTCTTTTGGTCGCCCATGCCGCGTTGTAAATCGCGGCGTGTCATGTCGAGGCCCAGCGTGTAGCCGTAAACCAAGTCCAAAGCTTTGTCGACAGAGATGTTGCGTCCGCCCTTGCCCAGAACCGCCACCAACTCGGCTTCGTAGTGGTAGTTTTTGGTCAACGTGGGGTAGGGGTGGTTGGCCACAGTGCCTGCCGCCACGTACTGAATGGCATCGGTGGGCTTTTGGAAAAAGAACGGCGGCTCGCGTGTGGGGTCTGAACCCATTTCGCGGGCGTGCGCGGCGTAGTTGCGGCCAATGCAGTAAATGCGACGGATGGGAAACATCTCGTCCGAACCCACGATGGGAATGTAGGTGGCAGGCACAGCAAACGGTGTTTTGGGGGCGCCTGCTGCAAAGCCAGGTGTGGCACAACCCACCAAGGCACCGGTGGTGACCAAGGCGGAGTTTTGGAAAAAGTGACGACGGTCCATGCGTGTGTCTCCTTGGGAAAATTTATGACTTGGCGGCGAAGCCCGCCACTTGTTTGTAGTTGTCTGAAATTTGGCGCAGCTCAGCTTGGCTGATCAAGTCGTCGATGTGGCCAAACGGCTGACCACCGCTGAGTGCATCGGCCTTCATGATGATGGCGTCAGGCGGCACCGTGCGGTTGGTTTGCACAATCTTGGCGGTGGTGGGTAGGCGCAAGTCTTGGTACTGCTGCAAGGCCGCCACCACGTCGGTGTGTTTGCTCAACAAGTCGGCCAAGGTGCGTGCATCGATGAGGCCTTGTGCGGAGCCATTGGAGCCGCGCGGGTACATGGGGTGAGCGGCGTCGCCCATCAGCGTGACGCGACCAAAGCTCCATTGCGGCAGCGCGTCTTTGTCGACCATGGGGTACTCGAACACACGTTCGGCGGACAAGATCAAGTTGGGGACATCCAGCCACGGAAATTTCCAGTCCTTGAAGATGTCGATGCAATCGTTGGCGTTGCCGGGTTTGTTCCAGTCATTCATCTTGGTGTCTGGACGCTGAATTTCGGCCATCCAATTGATGAGCTGGTTGCCTTGCCCGTCGACGTTGTCGACGATGGGGTAAATCACCATCTTGCCGGTGTCGATGGAGCCCACGCGCATGTAGCTCTTGCCCGTCAAGATGGGCTTGTGCACGGTCACACCGCGCCAGGTGTTGATGCCCGCAAAGCACACCTTGTCGTCGGGGAAGAATTGTTTGCGCACCGTGGAGTTCACGCCATCACACGCCACAGCCACATCGGCTTGCACTTGGCGTGTGCCGCCATCGGCCAGTTCAAACGTCACGGTGGCGACCTGTTCGGTTTGGTCCACACGGATGCAGCGGTGGCCGGTGTGCACATGTTCAGTGCCCAAGCGCTTGACCACTTCTTCAAACAAGATGCGGTGCAATTTGCCCCGGTGAATGCCCAGCTCTGGCGTGGCGTAGCCGTCGTGACGGCCTCGCAATTCTTTGTAAATGTATTGGCCATAGCGGTTGTAAAACACGCTCTCCAAGTTTTCGATGGCCACCGCTTCGAGCTGAGGCAACACGCCC
>Ga0213920_1000305_pt1 | contig 43535 bp, 30 predicted proteins | sample McNCre1117MG_FD_161054 | JGI IMG/M metagenome (GOLD analysis project Ga0213920, IMG submission 161054) | Freshwater microbial communities from McNutts Creek, Athens, Georgia, United States - 11-17 MG | ecosystem: Environmental > Aquatic > Freshwater > Creek | place: USA: Georgia | collected...
AGCAGCTTGCCGAGGCAATCGCCGCCGGCAGCGAGCAGGGCCTAATCGCCTCGGCTCACGACCTTTCTGAGGCTGGTCTCGCTCAGGCAGTGGTTGAGTGCTCACTTCGCTTCGGCATGGGTGCCCGCATCTGGCTTGGCGAGATCTGTGAGCGCGATGGCGTTGACCGCACCGCCGCTCTGTTCTCAGAGTCAACCGGTCGCGTGCTCGTCTCAGTCGGCCGCGAGGATGACGTGAAGTTCGTCGGCCTCTGCGAAGCCCGCGGAATTCCAGTGCTGCGCATTGGTGTCACCGACAACTCAGGCCACCTAGAAATCCAGGACATCGCGAACTGGAACCTGGCCGACCTTGGTGCTGCGCACAAGGGCACTTTGGCTGAGCTATTTGGCTAAATAAGGTAGCTCCGTGAACAACGGTGTGATAAATAGGTCTCGCATTTCAGCCAAATGTTGCTACTCGCTCGTGGGGGACTCTTGTGCAAAAATCCGACCAAAGCGTTTTGAACTGAGTTTCGAAACCTCCTAACTTACCGTCTGTGTAAAGCTGTTTTTGATATAGGTAAGCGACCAAGTCCGCGGCTTGAATTAAGAAGCTATCTTCCGAATTGCGAAAAAGAGGAACGTCCACCATGCGAGCTAGTTTCGTGTGCCTGTAAGTCCCGGGAGTGCCATGGTGTTTGTACTCAACAAAATTTCTAACATCATCTTTGTGGTTCTCGTGGTGATCGACAATCATGATGTAGTGAAACCCACCTCTAACAGCCTTCTCTTCGGCCCCCTGTGCTAGGTGCCTAAGTGCAACCAGCCGAGGCTGGTGAGGGGTCCGGTATCGAAGTTTCAACTTTTGCTTGCTTGCAAGACTTGACCAGGTGACTTCGACATAGTTCATGATTACTTCAAGTACTTCCTTAAAAATCTCGAATGCCTCCTCTCGAGATGCGAGAAAGCTCCAATCCCCTTGGCGGTCCACCATGTATTTGGCGTGGAATTCACGAATCTTGAGATGCCCATTCCTGGCACTGATTGCAGATAGCTTCTCGCGTAAATCCCGCTCTAAATTAGTCGCGTCTTGGGCCGACAAAACAATAGCCACGAAAATACATGTACCCGATTTCGAAACCGTTTCATCAACTGCAAGTATTTTCACGACTCAGTTTTCGCTATCTATTGGAATCCAGATCTGCTTGAGCGGAAGTCTTGTCTTCATCTCACTATCAAGAACTGAATAGTGCTTGTAGATAGATTGAATGATGTCGTCTATAGTCCATACTCGGATGTTGAAATACTGAGTCTCCAGGTAATTTCGGGCTGGACCTGTCACTCCACCGAAGGTGACAAGTAGTGCTTGATCCGCCTGGAAGCGATGAATAGCTCCATTCAACTGTTGCAGAACTGTGTCACTGACCGCACCCGTTTGTGACTTCACTTGGACCACTAGTTTCGGTGAATCCATTCCGAGCGGACCCATGCCTGCTAGCACATCCACTCCACCATCTGCTCCTGGAGGGCTATTACGGCATTTGAATCCTTCGGCGGTTAGCAAAGCCTCTACTAACTCAGAAAGTTCATGTCCCTTGAAGTCTTCTTGTAGGCGCTTCGCAATCTCATCCTGGGCGACTTCAGCGAGATTGATTGGAGTGCTTTCGTTTCCAGATTCTTCCTGGGTGGCGTCTGGCGACTTGGCTACCCCTGGACTCATTGCGCTGCGTGCTCCTGGATCCTGCTTTCCAGCCATCACCTGTTCGAGTCTGTATGCAGCGTCGTTGTTGCCAACTTCAAAAATGGTCAACGCTGAACCCAGTTGGTAGCGCATGTCTTGTTTGAGAACTGACTTCGATACATCCGTCTTTAGCCACTTCACCTGGATTACATGGCGCTTGGTTGGATCTTCTTCCTTGGCAAGGTATTTGTAGCCACCACCAACCACTTGCCCAAATGCAATCTGTGATGTTGCTCGAATAGGGAGCACGATGTAGTCCCCGTCCTGGATGCGAGTTCGAAGGGTCCAAAGTTGACCAGTGAGATTAGCAACTACGTTTTTCGACCCACCATAAACATCAGCAACTATTGACCTCAGTTGCTCCTTGTCAGTTACACCAGTCAGGTCTGGCATCTCATGCCAACCTCCACCAACGACACCAGTGGCGAAGCCCCACTCGGTTCGCTCACCGCTGCGACCTGTTCGAACTGTCCAGAACTTAGCCATTTACTGCCCCTCTTCTTCGTCTTTATCAGCGTTCAAAGCATCCAGAACAGCCTGAATCTCTTGCACTGCAGACTGCAAACTTTCAAGGATCTCTTCAGCGATTACTTCGGGTGCAGGTAAATCGGCAGCGTCGACGATTGAGTCATCTTTCAACCAGATAATGTCCAGATTGGTCTTGTCACGAGCAACAAGTTCGTCATACGAGAACTTCTTGAAACGTTCGGATTCAACTCGGTCCTGGAGATGACCTGCACAGTATGCCTGAACGAAGTCTTCTAAATCCGCACGCTTTAGGCTTTTGGTCTTCTGCGTGAAGTGCATGTTGGTTCTGAAGTCATACACCCAGATTTCCCTGGTCCATGGAGTTTCAGAAGCAGGCTTCTTCTCAAAGAAGAGAACGTTTGCTTTGACGCCACCTGCATAAAAGATTCCCGTTGGAAGTCGAAGAAGTGTGTGGACATCGAACTCCTTTAGGAGTCGCTGGCGGATAGTCTCGCCTGCACCACCTTCGAATAGAACGTTGTCAGGCAGAACAACTGCAGCACGCCCATTTACGTCGAGGATGGTCTTGATGTGCTGAACAAAGTTGAGTTGTTTGTTCGAGGTTGTGACCCAGAAGTCAGGACGCAGAATAGCAAGGTTGTTCTTCCCGACCTTGCCGTCTTCAGTCACGAAGGTATTTGATGCCTTTGTGCCAAAAGGCGGATTCGCCAGAACGACTGAGAATCTTTTGCCAGGATCTGCAGTCAACGAGTCACCCACGTAAATAGGTGAGTCAGAACCAGGTCTCACCATTCCGTGAAGAATCATGTTCATCGACGCTAGACGTGCAGGTCCGTCACCCAACTCTGTGCCAGAGGCAAACTCAGTCTGAAGGTGCTCGGTCTCTTGAGGGGAGTTCGCCGTAGGCGCTGCATGCTCGAACGCAGACAAAAGGAATCCGCCAGATCCGACAGCAGGATCGTGAATGGTGTCCTTTGCAGTGACCTGCATCACATCAACCATGGCTGCAATAAGCGCACGAGGGGTGAAGTACTGACCCGCACCAGACTTCATGTCTTCAGCGCCCTTTTGAAGCAACGACTCGTAGGCATCGCCCTTGATGTCGGTGCCCGTTGCTGACCAGTTCTGCTTGTCGATCAGGTCAACAATCAACTGCTTCAACTTTGCTGGATCCTTGAAGCGACTTTGCGCTCCACGGAAGATAGTGCCAAGGACACCCTTTTGCTTGCCAAGGGTCGAAAGGATGTAGTTGTAGGTCTCTTCAAGTTGCGAACCATCGGCATCAAGAAGTCGCTGCCAAGAACAGTCCTCGGGAACGATCCCCTTTTCAGGATTGATCTTGCGGGTCTCACGCTCGTGAGCCATCTTCAAGAACAATAAATAGGTCAACTGGTCGGTGTACTCAACAACGTGTACGCCGTCGTCACGAAGCACCGCACAAAATGCCCAAAGTTTGTCTACAAGTTGCCGTGAGGGTGAGAGAGCAAGGCGCTCCTCGTTGCTTGCACACACTGAACATGAAATCTGCATAATCTAAGCCTTTACTTTTTGAAGGGTGCCTGAAAACGCTTGGTGAAGAATCGACCGCTTGAGTATTCCAGCACGCTCCCTAGCCAATGCGGTCCGCCCCAATAAAGATTGCGAGAGGTCGTTTTGAGACTCGATTTGAGAAAGTATCTCGGACTGCTTATGCAGAGGTGCTAGTGGAACTTCGATTTGCTCTAGTGTGCCTTTATTCAAAATGGGTACCGTCGTACTGGACGAGAACTGCCACAAAAGCGATTGCACTGATGGACTTGAGAGCAACCATGCTGCATAGGGTGCGGTGATTACATTTTCATCAGGTAATAACGAAGTTATCTGCTGGTTTGTGGTGACTTCCTGAAGGCTGTAACCAACTTTGCCTAGTGTTGCGCCAATACACACTACCTGCACAGATGGGGCAGGGAGTCGTCGAACTGAATCCGCACCTAAGTTGGAAATACGTCTTGCAACGGTGTGTATCTCGTCTCCATAAAAAACATCCCCAGGTGTGACAAAAGGGACATCTTCCCCTTTGTATTGAGCGTTAGAACTTTTTGGCGTGGAACCTGTAACCCAACGACCAAGGGCACTTAGAGGAACTGAAGGAAATGGATCTTGGTCTCCCATGAATAGAGAATCCAGGCTTGCTTTCTTCAGATTCGTAAGTCCCAAATCTGCGGACTGGATCTCACCGAGCGCTTTGTCGAGTCTTGACAGGTGTTGGTCTAGGGTTTCGACGACTCGACGCTGTTCGTCTAGAGACGTAAGAGGCACTTCAAGTGAAGATAAATGCTGCTTTGTTAGAACGACTTGCGCAGTCCCTGTCGCCAAGTCGATCAGGGTATCGCTCAAATGCTGCATGAGATAGTACAGATACTTCTGATTTAGTAGGTCACTTTTTGGGCGGAGAGCAGCAACACTTCGAGTTATTGCGGCTCTAACGCCAAGGTTGACTTTTCCGATGCTTCCTACAACGCAAATGAGTACGTCGCCTTCGGCAGCCATTTTCAAGGGCTTTGTGGTCCACTCTTCGATTCGTGGAACTAAGTCTCCAAAGTTACGAACTTGGACGAATGGCTCCCCTACGCCATCTCTATTTGAGTCAGAACTGGGTGGGGCTTGCCCCATAATGAACTCGACGATTTCCCCCAGTGGCACTCTCTTTTCTTGCACGGTCATGCGCTTAGTGCCTGATTCAGATCGTCAATAATGTGGATCGGATCAATGAAGTCACGTTCAAATCCGTCACTGCCTCCCCAGTCAATAAATGGAACAGCATCGAGTGCGGGTGTTTCGAAAGTGACTCCAGTGCAGATGTAGTCCTTGATGGCATCTAACCAGCGCTTCTGCTCTGCTGTGAATCGTGCACCACTTTGCTCTTGGGTCAGCAACCAACCTTGGTATCGCTGTTCAACTACGTCAGCGAATGGGACGAGTTCTGGCATGACACCGAGCGTAAACCTAACCAGTGACACTAAGTCCACAGTCTTGTTCTTGATTGAACGGTTGGTTTTGTTGAGTAACTCGTAAGACTTCCAGATAATCGCTGGAGTCCAGTCTTGGTGCGGCTTGCGGATTGTGGCAATCAGGTCTTCGAGCGCTTTACGAGTAACACCTGAGTTAGATGGACGGCTGTAGAGCAACTGGAGTGCGGTGATCTCGTCCTTGTTATCTTCCAAGTACTGTTTCCAGTCGTGAACTAGACGCTCTGCAAGTTCAAGGTTTGGAACTCCACCTGCAAACAAAAGTGTGTCTGGAGTGACTTCGTCTCGGATGATGTATTTGCTTTGGTGCATGGTAACTAAGCGGTCTCGAAGCGCCTGTGAGGTGGCTAGTGCGCCTGTTAGCCCTTGCACAAACTGATGGACCGCAACGTCCTCTGGAGTGCCTTCAGGGGCGTTTTTGACCGCTTCGGCGAGCGCTTCTGGATTCACTGAGCGCACTAGTTGTTGAGACATTTCTTCGATGGTTACGCCTGCGAGCGTTTCGATCTCGTTGCGTTCGGCAGCGTTCATTCGTAGTCCAAGTTTTGAGAGCCTGGAGCCGAGGGTGGCTGCCTCATCTTGGGTGAGTTCTCGTGCTGCTGCTTTCTTGAGCAGCGAGTCAAGTGATGCTGTTTTCACTCGTTCGGTTACTGTGACGTCGACGAAGTCGTGTTCCGTGACGCCGATTGCATCGACGATCACGAAGCGTTCTTTGTGCACGCCTTGCTCGGTGACTGCTTGGAAGTCTGAGTCCGTGATGCTGCGAGCGCCTCGCCCCTTCATCTGTTCAAAGTAAGTACCTGAACGCACGTCTCTCATGAAGAGAACGCATTCAAGGGGTTTCACATCCGTGCCTGTTGCGACCATGTCGACTGTCACGGCGATTCGCAGTTCTGGAGATGTGCGCAGTCGATTGATTAGGTCTGCTGGGTCTTGTGCGGTGTAGGTGATTTTGGCGGCAAACCCGTCGCCCTTATTGAATACTTCTCGAACTATGCGGACGATAGTTTCGGCGTGGGCATCGCTCTTTGCGAAGATCAGGGTCTTTGGAACAACCTTGCGTTTCTCACCCTGGTCATTCAACTCGGGGAAGATCTCGGTGAACATGCGGTCACGGAACGTCTCTAGAACGAGACGGATGTGGTTAGGGCTTTCGACTGCAATGCCTTGGTCTGTTGGTTTCCATTCGAAGTCTTCTTCGACTTCTAGTTCCTTTTGTTCACGTGTGCGTTTATCGATTGCTGGGATGACGGATCCTGCTTCGATCAGCCCGCCTTCTTCGGCGATCTGGGTCTTGATTCTGTAGATGTCGAATCCAACGTTTACTTCGTCAGCAACTGATTCTTGGAAGGTGTATTCGCTGACCAGGTTTTGCTCGAAAAATGCCAGAGTTTGCTTTGTAGGAGTAGCCGTTAGACCAACTATTTGAGCGTCGAAGTACTCAAGCACCTTCCGCCATTGTCCGTAAATGCTGCGGTGACATTCATCGACGATGATCAGGTCAAATGCTTCTGGCGGCATTCTGTCTGAGTAAACGGCTTCAACTTCTCCGCTAACAGTTGGGTCATCGATGTCAGCCGAATACCCTTCAGGTAACGCTTCGCCTTTCAGCCCAGCCCAAACACGTTGAATCGTTGAGACTACAACCTTTGAGGAATCTGCTGCCCCGCTAGACGTAAGTTGTTCGACTGGATAGATTGCGCTGAACTTACGTCCATCATCAGGCGTGTCCCAGTTCTTGAACTCACGAACGGTCTGTTCACCCAAGTTGTTGCGGTCAACCAGGAAAAGCACCCTCTTGAATCCGCCGAACTTTAGTAGGCGGTAAATCTCGGTAACTGCCATACGGGTTTTGCCAGCACCTGTAGCCATTTGAACCAGCGCACGACGACGTCCGTCATTCTGGAGCCAGTGTTCGATGTTGTGAATCGCACGTTCTGAGGCAGGGCGCAGGTCGTAGCCCACGGTGCTTGGCATCTGAAGTATCTGCGTGCGCCATCCGCCTTTGCCTGTAACAGGATCTTCTGCACGGATGATGGCTTCCAAAGTCGATGGGCGCTGGAAGTTGAAGAGTCGGCGAGAGATTGGCTCTGGGTCAAAGTGGTTTGAGAAATATAGTTCCGTACTTGACGCCTCATAAACAAAAGGCAAAACGCCGTTAGCGAGGACTGCGTTTAGTCTTTGTCCAGGGGTGAGGTTTGACGCATAACGCATCGCCTGCAGGTGAACTTCCGCCAGCGTTGTGCCAGCAGGTTTTGCTTCAATTACGCCGACAATGCGCTGATTTAGGTAGAGAAGATAATCGACTCTGCCGTCACCCATAGGAACTTCACGTACTGCAACCCCAAGACCAGCAGAAAGGTTCATTTCCGCACGATCCTGGATAATCCAGCCCGCGGATCGCAGGTCAGCATCAATCTTTACGCGCGCCTGCGCCTCTGCTGGTAAACCCCCGGTGATCATAGGTTCAAGGATAACCCCATGGTCCCGCAAGCCGCTCAAACAGCTGGCAGTATTTGGTGGTTCGCTGAGTTTTTAGACTTAAAAATAGAACTCCACTGGCCCCCATTTGGCAATAATCGGTTCAAGCCACCACTCAATCTCTTCTTGAGCAATAGAGCCATGAACGACGATGTCCTCTTGGCCATCAGGGTCAGTGAGCAGCCACTGTTCGATTAGTGCGATCTGTAAAGGAGACGAAAGCTTCAGAGTTGAATAAGTTCCATCTTCTCCGCTCCGGTCTTCAAGTCGCTGATACAGCCAGCCTTCGCCCTCTCGCGATATGTTTCCAACCTCAAAGCCGAGGCTGATCGACTCGATCTTGTTTTCAACCTCTTCTAAGTTCAAGAGTTTCTGCCTTTCTTGAAAGAGATGAAATTTCTCACCCTGGTATAACCCCTCGAATCCGCATTCTTGCTCAATCATTCGCTAACAAAGAATGCCTGAAAACTTCCCGAGTTAGCCAGGTCTCCGACGAGTACCGCTCGGTCCAGAGACTGGTTGAACATCTCACACGAAGTCTCCGGCAGTAGACAGCATGAGTGACAGGCAGCCAAGTTGCTACCATGTGTTCCCTGGCCGTGCGCGCCGAGCTCCATACAAACTGGGTCGTTAGAACACCAGGATGCGCTATCAAGCGCATTCTCGAACACCCGCTGGAATGTTTCTGCGTCTGCCATCTCGACCAGACCACCCATGGTGCCGTCGGCATCAGGCGATGCTGTGTAAATCAGCAGGCCTGCGCAGTCTTCGCTCGAGTAGATGCGCTCTCGAAGCGAAGCGGCTGTGTAACCACATTCGATAACCAGTTCTTGAATTAGCAAGTGCGCAAGAGTGTGCAGCAGAACTAATCTTGGGGTTACTGGCCTGTTCGGGTCGGCCATGCCATTCAAAAGCAATCTGGTTTCGATTGCACCAATACGCTCTTCAAGAGCGGGTTGCCTCTCCCACTTTGCCAACGCATCAACGTCGAAGTTTATGAAGATACCTTCGCCGACATTTCGCACTGCCGGAAACCAGTTTGTGGAAGGCCCTCGGCTTACGCGGCGGAATTGCTCTCGGCCTGTATTTGCATCAACAACTGCAGGCTTAATGCGACTAAAACCTTTTAGTGCTCTAGTTTCTTTCAATCTAGGAACGGCATTTATCTGGCTAATCCCAGCAATTTGCCCGGACGTGTAAGCGGTTGGTCGGACGACCAAGTCTTCTGATTCTCGCGGATGCGTAAGCGCTTCCCACTCGTGAGTTCTTGCGTAAGGAACCAGACCTTCTAATGTTTCACCCTCGTCAGCTGACGTCACTACGATGCCAGGTTTTGGCTCTGCAGCCTCAAGCGCTGCTGCCAATTGTTCGAGCGTGAAATCAGAATATCGATCCTCTTGAATAACATCGACAATCATTTGCGCGACTTTGATGTAATCGAAGTTGTGCTTCAGTAGCTTGGAGCGAATGGTTCCGATCTTATTGTCGGTCTTGAGTAGGTCGACGATTTCAACCAAGCTGCCATCGAGAACCGGAACGAGAATCGAACTTTCGATCGAGCCGTAGTAGATGTTGTTCGAGTTTCGAAGAATCATACGAACTGGCAATCCACACCCAGCTGAGTTGTGCTGGCGCAGCCAAGGCTGACTGCCGGAACAGGTGAACGGTCTGCCCCCCGGTTCAAGGTTGCGTGTGAGGTAGGTCGAACGCTCAGCGTTGTCTCCGCCGAGCTGAATTTCCGATGCCTCAGAGGTGTTTGCTAGCGTGCGGCTCACACCACAGAGGCAAGCGACACTTTGTCCTCGCAGGTCGCCCGAACCCTTAGAAGTTAGAGTCAACTTCGGATTTGAGCACACGACATCCAGGCTCTTGTGAACCCATTGGACCCAAGGAAATTCATCCAAGTGACCTGCTTCACAAGCGATAACAAAGTTAACCTGAACGGTCTCGTGCTTCTTCTTTTTTTGGTCAAGGCACTTTGGGCAAATTGGTCGTTTGGTGTCTGACTTACCCATTTCGACCAACGACTTGCACCCGTTGGAATAACAAACTGACCAGCGCGGAAAGACGAACACGTTCAAATACTCAGAATGAGCTTTTTCAGAAAGACCTACTGCAGGCGGCTGAACAAAATGGCTAACCCCTAGGGCGTCCGAGAGGTGAGAATCCAAAAGTATGCACTCGTCCGGAATCTCTACCTTTCCTTTGTCGTTCAAGTACCAGGCATCGAGCCCTGGGATCATGACGGATACACCGCGCTGAAGCACAGTCATTGCACCTGGACCTGTGGTTTGTACTACTGTGCCCTGTCGGATTTCGTCATAACTCTTACTCATCGCCTACCTCCTGGTAAGGGTTTGCAACTGGTCGAAGTTGAGTCTGGCCATCAACATTTCGCAGCGAACTGGGGACGAGCTCAGACTGATCATCAATGTCTGCAATTGGTTCGCGTCTTGCACGCATCAGCGCTGTATCAACGTCGTCTGGCGCTTGGTTCTTTTCTTTGTCCATGCTGTAGTTCCAAAGCGTTGGTTCGTACTTCTTCCACTTTTTGAAGAATGACTTCGCTTGCTTTTGCAGGTCAGCCAACTTCAACGGGTCGTTGGTGATCTCAACCAGACGGGATTTCATCACCTCGAGGGCTAGTTCGAAAACCTCTTCGGATGGGGTTGCCGAGGCGGCCGCAGCCGCGTTTGTCGACCGGTAGTGCGACAGTATCGCACCAACTAGACCGTGCTTCATAGACTCGATGGCAAATGGAGTTGCGCTAACTGGTTCGACTTGGGCGTAAAGACGCTGGTGGTAACTCATGAATTTCTCATAGACACTTCGATCGCGCGCGCGTCCCGAGTTGTAAAGCATCACCACAAGTCCAGGCCCCAAATCGCGAGCTCGACCGACGCGACCAGACACCTGAATGTATTGAGCAGTAGATTTCGGTTGCCCCATAATCGTTAGAAGTCCGAGTCGCTGAACGTCCACACCTACTTCCATGATGCTTGAAGCCAGGCAAGTGCGAATGAAGTTGTCATCCCAAGAGTTTCTAGCCAGTTCAGTCAAAGATTCTGCTACCTCATTTGCGGCAATTCGACCGGTGAGTTCCTTGATCGGCCACACTTGGCGAAACTTGGAACTTGGTAGACGTCGATAGAGGCGCATTCCTGAAATGACATCAATAACTACCGACTGCAGAAGGGTCAGAGTCATTCCCAGGTCTTTGAGACTGTTGAAGAACCACATCGAAGTCTCGTAAAAATCCATAGACTCTCGCTCGCCAGTCCATGCCGTTGGCGCTTGTGACAGAGCAGCTGCGACCCGAGACGCTGCCATCTGGGTGTCGCTATAAGTAGCAGGGTTCAATCCGACATAAAGCGTTCCCTTGCTCGGCGTACCATCTTCTTCGCGCTGAATCGAAGAGAAGAATGTTTCATTAGCTCGACTGACAGCCTGAGGAAATAGTGTGACTTGGCAGTCGCCATAGAGGGCACGAATTTGATCTTCATAACGCCTAGTTGTCGCTGTCGAGGCAACTATCTTTGGCCGAATTCGTTGGCCATCCTTTTCGTAAGTGGCGAGCTCTTGGATGACCGGTTCATAAAGCCCAACCATCGAACCGAGCGGGCCCGAAATTAGGTGCAATTCATCTTGAATAATCAGCGCTGGCGGTAGCCCCTCGCGTTTACCCGATGCGTCGATGTTGAAGATCGCTCGCGCTTCGGGAACCCAAGCGAGACGAGCAAATTTATCCACCGTGGCCAAAAGGAATGTCGGCCTTTGTGCATACACTTCATCGTCAATCACAAAAATCGGTAGCGGCTTGCTCTCGTAGCTAAACTCGCAGCTTCGGTCTGGGCAAACAAAACTTATCGACTTCGTTGATTTGTTCTCTTGAACACCAACCCAACCAACCTTTTTACCCAGTCCGATTTGTGCACCACAACTCGGGCAACGTGAGATCAAGAATCTGTTTCCGGCATCCCCAGGTGACTTTATTGCGTCCCTGAAATCTTTGAGCGCGTTTTTAGTAGTGTTAGGCGTTGTCGCCGAACCCAACCATACACCGATGGAAATTGGATTGGTGCCGAGCCTAGGGTCTTTTCGGCGCATCGATTCCAAGGCCACGATAAGTGCAGAGCTGCGTTCAAACTGCTGAATGGTTAGCAAGCGAAGCGTGTAGCGCATGAGCACATCAACACCATTGTGGCTTGGGTCATTCAGGCGGCGTAGGGCGATAGTGAATGCGGCTAGGCCAAGGTAGGCCTCGGTCTTGCCACCACCAGTAGGGAAGAAGATCAGGTCAACGTTTTCGCGCGACTCATCTTTTTCATCGATAATCCCGGCAATCGACATCAAGATGAAACCCATTTGGAATGGGCGCCAGTTTCCGTATTGAACTTTGGGCTCCTCGACAGGCTTGAATACGCGGGGAGCGTTCTTTTCATCAACAAATTCCCGAAGTGGCAATCTACCGCTGCGCTGCTGAGCCTTCATCGCCTGATTGGCTATCTTGAACGCGTCAAATACGACAGCATTTTCTGGGGAGGTGAGTAGCTCTAGCCCATGTTTCATGCGCGACAGAATGGTGCGGGCTTTTTCGCTTACACGCTTCGCAGCCGCAGAAAGTTCAGCGGGTACATCTTTAGTTCTTTGCTCTTCGCTAGAAATCCAGTCTTCGTATCCATGGATGAGTGGTTGGAGCAAAGTACTTAGTTCCTCTTGGGTCTTGCAGTTTGCAAGATCTTCCATTGACAACTGAAGGCCATCTACGGCAGTGGAAAGTACTTCTTGGTGAAATGTTGGTACTGCAGTGGCCCGGACCGACTTAATCGTCATCTCGTCTGAAACTTGGTCAGGATCCCAGGTTGCTGCCAGCCCGTGCCCGCTAGCAAAAGCTCCGGTGTGCCTGTACAGAAGTTCGATCTCTTCCTGCTCTTCGTCAGCGAGTTCTACGAATCGAGCTCGGTCAGGGGAGCCAATAAATCCTTGCCCTTCAATCGTCACCTCAATCCCAACCTGAAAGATGTCTTCGTTTTCTTTGCCCAAATGCTTTAGAACGACTGTCAAGGTCTTGAGTGGGCGACCGCCCGCGTCTAATGCCTTAGATGCACGCCAGCGCATTTGCGCGGATGCCAGATTGGTTAGCGGGCTGCCGAGTGTGGTCGGGATTAATTGATTCGGCTTCTGAGAAACGTCGTCCCAGCGATATTCCACTGCAAGGTCAAACGGCACTCGCTTATACCAAGTTAGTTCGGATGCCGATTCAAAAGATACTTTTATTGGCTCATAGCGAGCACCAGTAATGCGGAGTTTGACCGCATCACCCGAATTTAAGTGCGCATGGAACGTGAGCCCCATAGCCGATGGTCGCTTACGCTGACTCATGGTGAGCCCGAACTCATCGCCCTCGTCAGATCCGACCTTTACGGTCGACGTGAAGGTAGGCACGTCAATGCCCGAGACGACCGAAGCGTCAACAGGGGTGTCGTCATCGTCGGTGGCTTGCGAGCTGGCAGGCCTTCCAGCGCCTTCAGGGGCGTGCAGAATTCCAGTGCCGAATTGGTACTCAGGCCTCAACCCCTGGACGATTGGCTCGTCCGTTTCGGCATCGAAGTAAGTGGAGTAGTCATCTTTCTTTAGCTGGACAACCCCATTCGAATCCGCTGCCGGCAATGGTAATGCCCAGACAGGGTTACCAGCCGGCTGACCCCAGACCTCGCCGATTAGAAAATCGACAACAGCTTGGCGAGCTTCCGCGCCATTGGAATTGGCCATTAGTTTTCCTCCGAGATCTCAGCAAGCTGATCCATAGGCACGATGAAAGTAAAGTTTGCTGTTGAACGTGTTGACGCGACGTAAAAATGGTCTCGAGGTGAGCCTCCAGCGCCTTCAAACTCCACAAGAATGACACTTGCGGCCTCAAGACCCTTGTACTGCTGAATGCTCCCGTAAAGACACGCATTGTCAGCCTTCTCATGGAACTGCCTGAAGTTACCGTTCATTGTGTCGAGAAGGGCTTTGAGTTTCTCTTTTTGCGAGCTGAGAATAACGATCGAATTCGGTGGGAACTGCTTGCGCTCCGCATCAATGGCCTTCTGCAAAAAAGGCTTTGGGTCAGTACCCGTTGGCAGAGGAAACATGTTTACCCCGGTAGTTGGGTCGTTCCTCATAAATTCGGTGTAGGCAGGGTTAGGGCCGACATAATCTGCAACGAATTCACCAACTTGAGCCGTGTTTCGGCAGTTCACCGTAAGTGGAGATGGAACCACTAGATCTGGGATTCGAACCTTGAATTCAGCTAGCGCATCGTTTCCCTGGTTAAAAATAGCCTGGTTCGTGAAGTCACCGAAAAGAACGACTTTTGACCCCTTCAAGCCCTCGTAGAGCATCAAATCAAGGAAATCTAAGTAATCCTCTAGCCCTAAGTCCTGAGCTTCATCAAGAATCAGAGTCTGATACTTTGGGCGATCGCTGGAACTTAGCAATTTTTCGATTGCCACTTTAGGTAACTCTTTAGTCCAAAAATCAGGGGAATCCTTAATTACGAAGTCATCACCGAGCACTTCCCGCATGAGACCATGGATAGTGGCTACTCGAACATACGGATATTCGATTAGCCGCTTCTTGAGATCAGCTGCGAGGAGATTGTTGTAGCAAAGTAGCAGAGCTGGCTCACCGAGGATGTGGCTCTTTTGTGCCTCCGCTAAAGCCAGGTAGGTTTTACCAGTACCAGCAAGCCCTTGCACGACATATGCCTTGATCGAGCTGAAAAGCGTAAATAATTTCTTCTGCTGTTCCAGAGCCGAATCCAAATGCTTTGTTAGCAGTTTCTGCCGATCTAGTGGGTTCGCGTCTTTTGGAACAACCGGGCGAATGATGTTGGCGATCTTTGTTAGTTCCGCCGTATTCGCTCGTTGAGTGCTTCGTCCAGCAATTAGGTCCCTGAAATGCCCCCGTATCGCCTTTGGCACATCGTCTGCAAGATGTTCTGCACCCAGAATCTGGGAATTCTTCCATTCAATAGAGTCGCCAAACTTCGAGGCCAGAACCTTCGTGAACCATACGGCATAAACGAACGGAATTCCCCCCGAATCAAACCCCTTCTTGTCGAGGTAGTTGCGAATGTTCCACATGGACTCCTTCGCCTGAACGAATGGGGAGCCTCTTTTCGGTACTTCTCCGCCAACCTTCCATTCGCCTGAAGGTAGTCGTTCGACACTGTGAGAGTCTTTGACCTCCAAGACCATTACCCCGTATCCCGGAATGAGAATTACAAAGTCTGCCTCGCCCTGCGTTCGGTATTGATTGTGAAGGACATCTAAGGAGTGAAGAACTATCCAACCGTCAGTGTCTTTGCTAGCCGCCAAAGCATTGAGAAGTAGCTTTTCCCCCTCTGATTTTGCTGCGGCAGAATCGAAACTATCGCCCTTGATAAATGCCATTATTGTCCTCCAAGGATTCGTCGTACTTGCAAGACGTTTGCCATCACCGTCGAGTCTGAAAGCCCAACTGTTTTACAAGCGATAAATGAAGCCTCGCCAACGTCAGTCAGCTTGATTTCACTAGCCTTTCCCGATTGAATCTGCGACCAAGTATCTTCAGTCATTGCCGAAATCAGAGCCTTGCGAGCATCCCTTCCAGCTGAATCGTGAGCATGTCGCAGTCTTCTGGTGGCGGTGAACGCCATTGAAATGTATTCGCCACCAAATTCCAAATAAGTTAGAAGGTTTTGAAAATCAGCATCCGACTGAGGCCGAATAAAGTTTGGATCGGTAACCCACCAACGAACTCGGTGTGCCTTGTCAACTTTTGCTGCCTGCAGAGCTTTTTCGAGTTGAATCCAACCAAGTGCCAATGCTCTTGAGCGCAGACTGGTCTTCCATTCATCCTGGACGGCCTGAACAGACTCATAGGCATCACCCAATAGTTTTTGAGCCTGTTCGCGGATGAAGCTACGCTCGCTGACTTGCGCAAAGGAGAACACAACTTCATTACCCGACGCGATTTGGCTCGGATTCAAAGTTTCGAACTCAAACTCGGCGGTGGTTGGTGACTTTCTGATAACCGAGACACGAGTGGCATCCTTTTCAACTGGCATAACCAGGCCATCGTGCAGTTGAAGCAACTGGCACTCGACTGGCCCCGAAGCAGAAAAGCGTTCCAACTCCTTGGCAATCGGGCGAGCAGGGACTGAGAGATCCCAGTCAGAAGCTTGGCTGTCGCTCGACCTGATATCACCAGTGGCTGAAACTGTCCCTTGAATAACGAACTTCAATTTTGTGTTGGTCGGCAAATCGAAAGCGAGCTTAGAGTTCAATAGATCTTCGCTGCCCGCCTTCCACCAACTTGGAATCACGAATGTGGCCTTTACGATGTCACCGCCCAAGAAAAGCCTGCGAAGGTGCTCAACTGGCACACGCATGGCATCGGGCGACATTACTAAAATCGCATGATTTCGATCCTGAAGGCGGACATTGGCCAGCAGGCGGGGTATTGACCCATAGACAGGACATTCGCCTGCTAATGGCGTCGAGAGGCCGATGTAGCTTGGAGAGTAAACAACTAGTGACTTTTTGTGAACGCCTTCAATCAGGAGGCGCTCAATAGTTTCGGCTAGAGGGTAGCTTGGAGCTTTCGAATACGACTCGAACTTCTCAACAGCGTCTGAAAGTAAGGTTCGCTCATTTTCTGAGAGGAAATTATTTGCTCGGGTGATTGCATCGCCGAGAGCTGTCAAAATATGCGCACAAAATTTTTGGATGTCTTCAGCCGCGCCAATCGCTGATCTAATCGTTACATAAGCGTCCCGGAGGTTCGATCGAAGGTCTTCAAAGTGCGTTTCGCCTAGGAACTTGGCATTCCAACAATTTAGAAGTGCTTCATAGGCTTGTCTGCCGACCGGGTCATCAACAAGAACAATTCGCCACGCATTTTCTGAATGGGCGATCTCAGAAAGGTTTCGGTACCTCGAGTTGAGGTTCGAGAGGCTGAAGTTAGTCATGACCATCCCCAAATTCTGATGCCATCGGGAGCCTGCCATTCAAGTTGAGCTTCGAAGTCCGCAATCGGCTGATAATAGGCTGCTTCGCCAAGAAAAGCGCTTGCCCCTCTTTCTTGCAAGACGCTGCGGCCTGTCTCGAAAATGCCTAGAACAAAGCGGTCACGGAATTCATCTCGCTGCGCTAGAGCCTCTAAGCTGAGATTTCCATCGAGGACTATGGCCCTGTAGGCCTCGAGATTCGCACCCAGCCCATCACGTATCTCGTCGTACTGCCTGAAATGTTCCCAGGTGTTGACGAAGTGAGAGTGCTGGTCATCGGAATAGCGATCTACGCGTGTTGCCTCTTCAAGTGAAAGCACTTCCACCCCAAGAGTGTCGTTTACCGACGAATCATTGAACTCAAAGGACAATTCCTCCTGATAGGCACCAAGCTCCGTGAAGATTATCGCCATCGGGTTTTGCTGAGAATTAAAGAAATTCCTTACTCCGGCCTTGCCGCTAGAAGAATCAGCGAGAGGCTCCCAATAATCACCTTCGGGGGTAAATTCCGGCACGATCGCAAATGTGGTTGCCGGTACTAGGGCGTAAGGGGTCGTGATGGTGCCCTGCAGTAGCTCAAGGCGACCCACCGGCTTGCCAGGAGAGTAGGACTTCAGTCTGCCAACACGGATTTGCTTACTCTGTTGTCCTTTGTGAGCTGGAAATGCCAGTTGAATCTTGACACCAACTTGAACCTCGACTAAATCAGCAACTGGGCGTTGAACAAGTGGCTGAGCTGGGTTAACTAAAGCAAATTTGCTATAGCCCCAGGCAATCGCATTGGCTACAAGACCTCGAGACGGCACGGTGATCAGGGCGCGTCTTAAACCTGAACTAGAGGTGTCTTTAAACTTCTCTAACGCTTCGGGCAACAGCGCGAGGTTGTCAAACCATTCGCCAGCGGGCATCCATAAATCATCCTGACTGACCCTGAACTTCACTCCCATTATTTCCCCCTATTTATTGTCTATCCTAAGGTTCTTAGGCTTACGGAAGCCGCGACCCGCGATTGCTCTGGCCGAGGATACAGCGGCAGGTCGTCACCAGATTCTGGTCACCTGCCGGGTGATGCGGAAACTCATCTAAATCCCCCGATTCAACGAGTCGTTCGAGAAACGCATACCGGTGTGAGATTTTCAAAACTCGATTCCACATTCCCTGCAGCCCCACTGAGGCGCATCTGGCCCGATCATGCAACCACCGATGAGGTAGTCATTTTCCTCTGTCGGCGGAGTTGCCATTAGGCCATAGACGACGCGGATGGCCTTGCCGTTGCATTCGGGACAATGTTTGGTGAAGTCGATTTCGTGATTGAGTTTGCCGGCGAAAATCTTTTTGTAAACCTCCGCAGCCGACTGGTCAAAACAGCAGAACGTTACTTCGTCTATACCTGGGTATGCTTCTAAACCGGCCAGCACACCGGCGTAAGCTTCGTGGGTTGCCTCTTCCATGTCCCACCCGTAAACACCGGTACCAAGGCTTGGTATCGCTAGTGATTTTAGGCCGAGATTGCGCGCCTCATAGAACATGTCTACGTAGACGGAACGCATTAAGAAGTGCGCGTCCCCGTAGGCCCAATACTCCGGTGCGACTGCATGGATTATGTACTTGGCGGGCAGATTGAAAGCTGAAGTTGTCGCCACAGACCCAGTGGAGCAGCCATCCGGGTGCTTTTCAGCAATTTCTTCCGCCAATCCAGGCCCGGCACCTTTGAAAATTGCCCCGCAGACGCCAGAGCCAGCTGCAAGATGGGAATTCGCAGCATTCACAATTGCATCTGCGCGCTGTTCAGCAATGTCGCCGACTACGACTTTGAGTGTCGTCATTTGCTTTCTCCCCCGAACTCGTTCTTCAAAGTATCCACGAAATATCGGCTTCGCATGCTCCATGGCAAAAGCTTTCCCACTGATTGCAAGTCTTCTTTGTCGTGATGTGACACCATAACCCCTCACTTTTGGCCAGTAGAAAATGGTCTCAGACGGGTCGGACATTTATTCTTCGAGGATGAGCAATCCAGGGCTATGGTTGTTTCAAGAGGGGGAATAGGCTTTGACCGACGAAATTAAACTCGATTGGGTGTTTAGGACCATCAAGAATCCTGAAGCAGAAATGAAGGAAGGGTTCTGGGGCGATTGCTCGCCGTGGACTTCGTATATTCCTCTGGCTTGGTCGACCATCGATATGCGGGATTTCACCGTACAGCCAAGAGCCGCACAGGTTCAGTATGACGGCCTTCACGCGCACGCTATTTCAACGTGGTCAGCAGTGGTTCATCTGCTCGGGCTTGGGCTTGGTTGGACTGATATGAATTCGGGTCTCAATGCTTGGCGCTCCGAGAATTATGGAGAGGGCCTTCACCCTGTTTTAGATTCTGTTAAACGCCTTGTTGGCAAAGACATCGAAGCGCTCGATCTCTATTTCGGGGTTGCCCCACGAGCTATTATTCAGGCTCTAAGAGAAATAGAGTCGGTCGTTTCAGACAAGCCTGCGATCGAACCTTATTTGGGATTTTCTCCTGGTGATTACGAAGGGCAAAAGCGACTCTGGCTCGCGAGCATCGAAACAAAGAAACCTAGCCTGGGTGCCATGTTGCTTGATGGAGGAGATGCCCTGCACCTCGATGACCACATGCACGCAACCCTCTTAGAGCGCGGAATAGATTTGGGCAGAACTCAAGTGAGGCAAGACTTTGGCAGTCACTCGATCATAACCATGAGTAAGTACCACGGCTGGGGGCACCGCCTTGCCACTCAGACAAGAGACTTGCTAACGAACCCACTTGGTGATTACTCGAACAAGTCTGTCGAGATCAAAATTCAAACAATGGGCTCGCTTGGAACTTTCGTTTTCAATCCGATGACCTCACGCTGGTTCCGATATTCGGTCGACTACAGAACCGCTGATTTTCAACTTCAAACTCGGATTCATGAGTGGGGCAACCCTAGATCCTGAGCATTCGATAGTGCAAACGTAAAACTGCGGTCAAGCAAAATGTCCGAGGCAACTCTCATGCTTTAGTCGTGAAGAAAAGCGAGAGGGGAGTGCAGTGCTTCTATTAGTTTTAGGTGAACTCTTACTCGGCTACTTGGTTTACCGCAAGGCAAAAGCCAGCGGCACCTTGCCTGAAGCCAAACCCGAGGCGCCGGAGCGAGAGGTTTACGTTTCGAAACCCTTGCCACCGAATGCCACCCGACTGCAAAGGATCGCTCACTGGCTTGGTTTAGAAGAGACTGAAGAGTAGGTCATCACAGAGACCTCACTAAAAAAGGTGTACTGTTTCAAATGCATCAAGAGTTCAGCGTCAAGCCTTCCGGCTAGCTGAACGGCAACCCTCCCATCGGTGGGTGCCCCCGGAAGAAGATGCGGCCTCTGACAAAAGTCAAAGGCAAGATGGGGCTTTGGCCCCGACCTATCGGGGCTTTTTCTTTGCCCCGGAAAGGGGCATCCATGTCCTACATCGAGATCCATGGCTTCAAGTACGACGAGAACATTCTCGAGGCAGCCGAGACCGCAAAGTCTTATGAGAAGACTTACAAAGAAGTTCAGGCCGAAATCAAGGCTGAGAAAAACCCGGAGCGCAGAAATGCCCTCGCCTACGGCAACTGGATGAGGTCACGCCGTTTCGGAAGTTACAGCCACTATGAAGTTCAGCAGCAACGCGAACTGCACGAAGTTGCTCACATTGCCAACGAGGTGATTGTTTGCACCTGTGGACTTGTAACCGATGTCATTTACGACTGGGAAACCAGCGACGACGCAGCCTTTCGCAATGCGCCTGGCCACATCAATGTGGCCACACGCGAGCTAGTCACACTTTTCGTTATCCGAGAGCACATCTCTAGGGAGGTAGACCCAGAAAACCACTACTGGTGCCAAACCTGCGGTGACATCGGAAACACGATTCCGACTAAGGCGGGCAACATCTCGCTAGTTGGGCTAAAGGCTATCCGAGCTTCTCATCGGTGCCAGCCGGCTCGATAACGATTCCGCCGAAGTACGCCTCACTGGCAGTGCACTTTACGCCTCGGACCCAGACTGGATACCCGGATTCGACCTCAATGCCATTAACCATTACGCCATAGCCCAGCAATTCTGCATTTGTGATTGAAATGGTTTTACCGTTCTCATCCGTGATGTGAAGGGTGCACCAGTAGCAGACGTATTTCGGGTAACGCATCGACGGAGTGACCCGCCGTTGGCAGATCGGGCACTGCTGTGAATCAAAGTCAGGTTCGATGGCGGCGCGTTCGGCAAGCCAAGCTCTTTCGGGAGCTGTCGCCGCCAAGGCGTCTAATGCGTGAGCGTACTTTTCACGCGACTTGTCTTGCGTTTCTTTCGGCAACAAAGCTAAGCGTTGTTGGTTCAGATTGTCAGCAATGTCGGCCAACTTGACCATCTTGGCTAGCGGGTGAGCGGCAATCGCTATGTAATAGGCGTCCTGAGCCTTCGGATAACTGTCTTCAGGTCGCGTCAGCAGTTTGATCACACGTAACGTCTCGGGCTCGATTCTCTTGCCTATGAGGAAATCTAGGCTGATGTGCGGGAAGCCATTCGTCCCAGAATCTTCAACCACATCATGGAGCCAAGCGGCTGACACAACGGTCGATTTCTCTGACTGAGATAGCGCCTCGAAATCTGGGTGACTTTTAACGTTCGATGCGACTCGGCGAGGATGCCCGGCATAAGGCTTGCCAGCTTTATCCAGTTGAAATGCGTGCGCCGCACCGGAAATGTATTCCGCAAAATCAACCTCGGGCGCATCGATCACTCGTAAACGCGTGATCGTCTCTAGGAAGTCGAAGGAAAAATCACTCATTTGGCTCATTCTGCACCCTGCTCATTCTTTTGCCTTGCTTGCCATTGAGCCATCATCTCAAGGTGTTCGATGGCAGTTGGGCTTCCCTCAGCGGCAAACTGTTCGATTTCATCGTTTGACGCTTCAACGCCGAGGTGGATTAGTTTGCGGTGACATTTTGGGCATCGCAAAGTCAAAACTAGACCTTGGAAGTCGTTTTCAAGTTTGTCGCCCAGCCAGTCTTTCTTGCACTTCGAGCAGCGAAAGTGCGCTGCCTGGTAGTTCTGCCAGGCGCTATAGAACCCCTCTTTAGGGCTAGGTTCGCTAGACGGAGCTTGTGGCTGAATGTGCACGCGTTGACCGGTTTCGACTAGCTCTATTGCTTCATCCATGGACAAGATTGGATCCCCGGAACCACTGAACTTTGCATCTGGAAAGGCAACCGCGACCCCCAGAATCGCGTCTCTTGCGATTAGTTTTAGGTCAGCATCCTGAGGATATTCACGCCAGAAGTTCGGGGTGTCTGCATCCGGTTGACGAGGCATACCCCATCCAAGTTCGGCGAGCTTGGCTTCTACCCCAGAGGCTAGCTTTCCCTCGATTGATTCCGGACCACTTATCTCAACGCACATTTGCAACCGACTGTCTCGAATCGCCTGAGCATAGGCTCCTGACGAATCGTTGAACTCGAGAACAAATGGCTCATCCTGGGTGACGAACTCTAAACATTCACCCATGTATCGCTGAGCCTCTTGGAGTGAAGCGCTGATCTTGATTTGATCGGACATTTGCGAACCCCTCTCGCAAGGGCATCTTCGCTCCGGGGCATCCGGGCTCTCGCCCTTACGTTCTATTTCTATCGGCAGGGTCAGACATTTTTGTCTGGGCACTTGAGGATCTCATTCACGAGATCGATGAAGGTTGCTATGTCTGGCGACGAAACCAGCTGCTCTAGCTCGCGAACTTCTTGCATACCTGGCCATACCCCTCGAATTGGTGGGGAGGAATGGCGCTGGCCCCAAACAACAACCAGCGCCACCCTGCGGCATCCCCCGTGCCGCCTTGTTGTAGGAGCAACAAGATGTCACTAGTGACTGAGTCAGGAAAATGTTCAAAACCTGACTCGGTAATAACTTATGGACAGGGTCAGACATTTATTGTCTGAGGGTGCTGGTTTACTCAAACCATGAACCTTTGGTCGTTGCCACTTATCGCTGGGCTGAGCCTAGCCTTGCCACTTGTGCCAACTTCGGCTGAAGCGCCTGGGCAAGAGAGCTCTAGTGCAGCGAATGCCTTCACTGGGGTTGGCGAGGCTGGTTTTAGCTATCGATGGGTTGATGAAGACACATCGATTGCCGAAGGGCTTCAATGTAACTTTTATTCCTGGTGCGCATTCGCCGACATCGTCGGACCAGCCTGCCCGGACGAGGTTCTAGTTGAACTCGACTATTTCGATAAAGACGACTGGTATGTAGCCTCCGGGGCCGATGTGCTACCTGGCTCTGGCCGCCAAAAGCACATCCACGTCGAGCTTGGCACGAATCACTACGACGGTCTGGGCAACATCGAGATCCCCAACATCAGCTGTTATTTGGGGCTTCCGACCGGCAAACCAGATATCTAGAATCCGTCTCGCAGCTGAGTGAATATACTCACCCTTAAAATATCAGGGCAAAACAGGTGTCTCCTGTGGATAACCCCTGTGTTAGCCTGAGTGACGTGCGCACAAACCAACATTTAGCCGCAAAACCTACATGGTTTGGACGTGCGGCATGAGCCGCGGGCTTAGGGTTCTCTACGTCGAAAACGACGAGGCTTTGCTGGGGTTGCTGAGCCAGACCCTCAAGGCGCACCCGGCAATCGAAGAACTCACTACCGCGCGCAACAGCGAGGGCGCCCTTCACGAAGCCAACGAGCACCGATTCGATGTTGCACTGCTCGATGTTTCGCTTGGCCCAAACTCGCTCACAGGCGTCGAGCTGGCCATGAATCTTCGTGACAAGAACGAACACCTGGGGGTCGTATTTCTCTCACAAAACATTTCGGATTGGAACCAGTCTGAGCTGGATACAAAGTTCAAATATGGCTGGTCAGCGATTCAGAAATCGGCGAACTTGTCATTCGAATACCTAACCGAGGTCTTGGCGGCCACTGCAATCGGGCAGTCAATATTCGACCCGAGCGCAAAAGCTACCTCGCCAAAGAACGAAAACTTGTCAGCCAAACTCACTCGTCGCCAACACCAGGTGATTGCCTTGGCCGCAGTCGGGCTCGACGCAATCGAGATAGCGAAGAGGCTGCAACTGGCATCCGTGACGGTTAGGCAAGAACTATCAAAGTCTTACAAGGTCCTGATTCCAAACCCGAGACCGGGAACCGATCTGAGGACGGCGGCTGTGCTCAAATACATCCGAGACACGAGACCTGAGAATTGACGAAGTTGAAGCGACTCTGGGCAGTCTGGAGACCCTGGACTATCCGGCCACTGATTGTGGCTGGATTGGTCAGCGCGTTTCAGTTTCTGGTCATCAGCGCGGTGTTGCTTTCGCTGAACATGGCGACGGGACAAAGCGCTTCCCATGAAACTGCTTCGAGAATTTTTCCATTGACAGCGGTCAGCTTTTTGGTGGGATACCTAACCCTGCTTCTCGGTGCACTCGTTATGCGCAAATGGTCGAAGCTCGAAGCCCTGCTCTATCACCTGACCGGTGGAATATTCGCTCTCGGTGCAGTCGTCGTTCGGACCGTATTGTCGAATGAATCGACGCCAGTTTATTGGCAGGCTCCAATCAGCAACCTGCGGCTATTTCTAGTAACCCTGCTCCTCTTTTACACACTCCACGCCGCGATCGGATCGGCTAACTCGCGAATCAGCGAAGAAGCTCGACAGGCTCAAGTAGCAAGGGCAGCGCTTGAAGTTCAGCGCAGGCGATTAATTGATTCTCAAGAAAAGACCCGCAAGCAAATCGCCGACTTCCTGCACGACCGACTGCAGTCTGACCTGGTGATACTTGGTATTCAGATGAACAGGGCTGCGGCGACACTGCCGACTGAGTCGCGCGAGGTACTGCATGCCTTCGTGGATGAGATTGAACGCATCCGTGAAGTGGGTGTGCGAGAGGTCTCGCAGGCCCTCGCCCCCGAGCTGCAAAACCGGAGCCTTACACATGCGATCCGGGACCTGACCCGCCAGTATGAACCAGTGACCCAAATTTCCGTCGAGGTTAGCGAAAGCGCGGAAGTCACCGAGTCGCAACGTCTGGCTGTTTACCGCATAGTTGAACAAGCACTCTTGAATGCGGTCAAGCACGCCGAACCCGAATCGGTGAGTGTGGTTATCAATTGCGGTGCGCACCACATCGACATCACGGTCGAAAACGACGGACGCCAGTTGCCTGCCACAGGCAGCGCAGGCTCTGGGTTTGCGATCATCGAAACTTGGGTAAGCCAGTTTGAGGGCAACTGGAGCATTAGCCCAAGCGGCGAGCGCACAATCCTTGTCGCCCGGTTGGAAATCTAACTCTCACACTCACCAAACAACACCGAACACTTGTATGGTTCGCGCTTGCCGATTGTGTTTCTGAGTTACCTTTAGGCTCCCAAGCTACAACCCAAATTGCTCAAATGTAGAGGTGCAAAATGAGACTCAAGGTCCTATTTCTAACTGCGGCGGTTGCGATTGCTAACCTGCTGACCCCTCTTGCAGCCCACGCGGATGCTCCGCTACCGCCTGCTGGCCCGGTTTTCAACCAGGTGCAACTTAAAGTGCTTGCCGACAACGACTTTGCAGTTTTCATGGGTAACGACCTTGAGGTTACCCGCCTGTTTTATCAGAACATGGTGAGCTGGCCAGATCAGGTCAACAACATTCAAACCCTGGATGTTTATCCACAGAGCGGTGAGACCTACATCTACATTTTGCCAATGGGTGGCAACGGAACTTATCACGTCGACAATGGCAGCCCAGAGGCCGGCGGTGAGGAAGACTGGAATGGTGTCTTGAATGGCATCGCACTCCTCGACTACCCTGGCGGCGAGGTTGCCGTAGGACGTAGAGTCACCGACTCACTCGACCTAATGCACTCGGATCTTCTGATGATCCACCGTCACTTGACCAACTTTGAAACTTCGAGCTCAGCGATCTCAGCTGGTACGTATTCAGCAACCTTGGATGACCTCCAGCCTGCGAGCCGCAACCTCATCTGGGCCCCTGCAACTCGCAATTCACACCCAACCCGTGAAATCATCAAGAACTCGTGCTCGGTGTCATGTTCTGGTGCACGTTTCAACCCTCGGATTCCGGATGGCGCCTGGAACATCCCGGATGCAGCATCTGCACTATTCCGCTATCCATTGAGCAACGCGAACCTTCCAGTTTCACCTGGTGACCGTCAGGTAACCGTTACCTGGAAGGACCCACAGGCTGGCGGCGTTGTCGACAACTACCTAATCGAATACAAAGAATCGAGCGAGCCCGACGGAGCGTTCAAGGTTTTTGGCACTGTTCCTGGCACCAGCCGCACATCTACTGTTACTGGTTTGACCAACGGAATCGCCTATACGCTGCGCGTGACCGCGAATAATGCGGCCGGATCAGCCGCATCGCTCGGTCGTTCTGTAGTGCCAACCGGAACCCCTTCGAGACCAGCCAACCAAAGTTACAGCGCCGGCGATGGTTCAGTTTCAATTAACTTCAGCCCGCCAGAAAACAATGGCGGCATGGAGGTCACCAACTATGCCTACTCGATCGATAACGGCCTAACCTGGCTGACCCGTTCGCCATCTTCGCCGTCATCACCAATCACGATTCCTGGGCTAACCAACGGCACTACATACTCGGTGAAACTCAGGGCAATCAACCCATTCGGTGCGGGTGACCCATCCTTGCCAATCTCGGTGAAGGCAGGAATTGTTGCCACCCGAACCCTCACCTATGAAGCCGGAACCCTTGCTTCGGTTCAAAACCTGCCGGCCGGGTCAACTCTGGTTGCCGGAGACCAGTTCACCGTGGCGGCTGGGCCGACCCGCGAGAACTTCACCTTCACCGGATGGAAAGACGGCACCGTTTCATATAGCCCAGGGGACACCTATACCGTTGGTGCAGGCAACCCAACTCTCACCGCGCAGTGGACACAGAACTCGCTTCTCGGAACCAACCCGGCAGGACGATCACGAGTTCTAACCTGGAACATTGTCACCGGTGAAGCAATCGACACCACGGTTTCAGCAGGAGCAAATAACTCGGTACGCATTCAAATGCCTGCCAATGCTCTGGCCGCCGGAACCGAAGTTGTCTTCTGGCGATTGGTTAATGATGATTTGGCGAAATCCAAGATTAACAGCGCCAACTCCTACTTCGTGAACATGGCTGTGACCTGGTCAATCGGTGACGACGTAAATACGCCTAAACTCGTGCAGGCTGCTAGCGCACCAATCACCATCACCATCACAAACTCATCGATCGTGAACGGTGCAACCGCCTGGCAGATAGTCGGTGACACGGTTCGCGAGATCGGACGCGCCACCCGCGACGGTGAACTTGCCTTGAACTTCATCGATGACCCTGTGATCACCGCAGCCAACGTCTCGCCGATGCCTCGATTCGGCAACTTGGTTTCGACGGCAGATGGTTTCGAGGTAGACATCACCAACTACGACTCAATCTACGGCTGGGATGCTCCGCTGGTGTCAGTAGGTTCGGTTGAAATCGCCTCAACCTCTGTCAACACCCGAACCCTAAAAGTAACTGGTTTAACGGCAGGAGCTTCGGCGACTATCACGCAGCGAAACTTCTTGAACTCGACTTCGCAGACCGGCACTTTCACCGGATCGGCGATTGCAATCGCGGCAGCCCCGGTCAGTCCACCGGCAGCGGCTCCGGCACCTCCAGTTGCCGCACCGGAACCTCCGGTTGTAATTCCTGAGCCGGTAAAAGAGCCCGTAGTCGAGACCCCGATTTCGCTACCCGCACCGAAGACAAAGACCTTGACCCTCAAGGGTTTCAAGTCGGGTTCTGCCGTTCTCAGCGCATCCATGAAGAAGGCAGTCATTAAATTTGCCAAGTCGGCGGGGCTGAGTACGGCTGTCACCTGCGTGGGTTACACCATGGGACCGCAGATTTTGAAGGTCGACAAGGCTCTGGCAAACGCGCGGGCCAAGAACGTTTGCAAGGTGCTGGCAAGCGCTTCAAAGGCGGGAACCAAGTTTGCCATCAAGCCTGTAACCACTCGCGTGAACAGCTCAGACTACCGTCGCACAATCGTGAAAGTGAATTTCTAGAGCACGCTCTAGTAGCTAGACTTCTGCACGGCAACCATTTGCTGGCGGCCGAAGGTCACGTCATCCTGGGTTAGATAGATGATGCCTTCAACTAGGCCAATTATCGCCGGGATGGCGGTCCAGCAGAACACCAGATACAAGATGCCTAGCCCAACGTTGTTTAGGTAGAACTTGTGAACGCCGATGCCACCGAGCAAGATGCCCAGGATGCCTGCGGTTATGCGCGACTTCGCACCTGGGGTGTAGTCGCCAGGAGCTGGTGCTGGGATGACGCCAGGGGCAGCTGCTTCCGCGAGGGTCACGTTGCGCTTGCCGCACTTGGCGCAGAACTGCGCATCGGCCGGCATGCTCTCGCCGCAGCCACTGCAGAAGATTGTTGAGTCTGGCATGTTTATGCTTTCTTCTTATATCCGGTTGGGCACTTTGGCGCTACAGCCTTGACCTTCTTGGTTAGTTTGCCCTTGACGCAGGTAATCGTTGACGACTTTGGCTTGCTAGGAGGCTGGATCAGGTTCACAGAGATTTGCGGCTTGGAATAGTGATATCCGTATGCCTTGAATTTTGCCCATCCACCTGAAATCGCGAAGGTTGTCGTAGCCACTTGAGGTGTTCCATCTGCGTTGACCACAGTGATTGAAGCCTTGCCTCCCGTGATGCCCGCACCCCAGATGCATTTTGCGACTTTCTCGTTTAGGAGCAAATCATAGAAACCCTCATTTGCTTCACCATTTGCCTTGAAGTGTGTAGACGCAACCTCAAAGTCCAGTGCGCCTGTTGATCGGTTCCAAGCCGGAGCGGTGGGGGTGTAGGCGGTCGCATTTGTCAGAACGACACCCTTAACCCCACTTACGTTGGTGCAGGAGTATTGAGTCTGCGAACCATCGAGCCACGAGCTCAAGCGCCAGTAGGTATTCGTCGCCGCGGCGGTTTCCACAATCTTGGATGCGTACTTATTCCAATTTTGAATACCGTCCGCACGGCCAAGTGCCTGCCTCGGCTCGCCTTGATTGCCCTGCATCTGCTCAACTTGAGGTGAGACATCGTAGAGAGGGTCACCCTTTGGAATGAAGCTTGTTACAGCGGTTGAAACCTCCACTGGCGAACCAACAACCGTTACGTAACCAGGGTTCTCGACGCCAAAGTCAATTGATGGATTCAACATTCGACCATCAAACCAACCACTCAGTTCGCTAATTCGACTGCCTAGGTAGACCGAGACCTTAATCTCCATGTCTTTTGGAAGGTTTACAAGAGTGTTGCAGTAAACACCCTTGCTGCCTTCGATTTTGTCGGCGTCCGGGCATCTTGAACCAATCCCAACTCCCCACGCGCTTATGTCTAGGCCGGTGATGGTTGCAACTCCCAATTTCATTGCACTGTTAACGACTGCATTCACCCAGTACTTTTCACCTAGTCGATTAGGTGCGCCTGGAAATTCAAACAGGTTTGGCTCAGAGGCTTTAAAAATGCCCGCTTTTGGATCTGCGTCGTAAATCGAAGACTTTGCTATGTCCCACTTCATGTCCGGTGAAATCGTTCCGAAGGCGAAGTTGCGTTGGCCTGGACTAGGTTGCAAAACCGCCTTTTTCCAGGTGTCTCCGCTCTTGAATTTGACCGCCGAGATACATCCAGGTTCCAAGGATGAACCACAGACTCCCAATACGGTCTTGAATCCGTTGCTTATTTGCGCACGATTCGATTCGCTGTTCTCTGTGTTCCTTGGGTCGGTGCTGAAAAACACGCCGTCTGTCATCGCATCCTTCCAGACAATGCGAAGTGTGCTCTTCGGTGGCGCATTTGTGATGTCGCTACCCAGAAATCACCACCAGTGGCCGCCAAGGCACTTCCTGAAACCAATACAACTAGCGTCGAAGCAAGGGTAGCGACCAAACTCCATTTAGATAAACGACTGTTTTTCATTTCTACTTCTTCTTAAATCCGGCCGGGCACTTAGGTGACTTGCCGGTTACTTTCTTTAAGGTCTTTCCCTTTACGCAAGTGATTGTGATCGACTTGGCGACCGGGGCTTTTGCCTGGCTCAACTTGACCGAAATCGTCGGCGAGCTGAAGGTGAAGCCGTAGGCTGCAAGCTTTAACCAGCCATCCTTGGTCTCTTTCACGACGGTTGTGGCAACTTTGTTCTCGCCCGAAGCCGAGGTGACAGACACCGTGGCGGAAATTGGAGCCTTTGAGAAGCCGTAAAGGCAACGGGCTGTGTCACTGCGCATCACTAGGTCATACGTGCCTTCAACCGGCGTGGTTCCATCGGCCATAAAGTGCATACCGGAAACCTTGTAGGAGAGCATGCCGCCCACATAGCTTGGTGCAGAACCGTCGTAGCCCATCGCGTTGGTGGTCACGATTCCCTGAACCTTTGACTTGTCTGAAAGGCAATTGCTACCGTTTCCGGAATTTATAGTTGCAAAGTTCCACATAGTTGTAACGCCACTAGCGGTGTCCTTGGTGATACCACGGTATCTTTCGATAAAAGCAGCGACGGTGTTGCCGCCAGCCTCGGTTCCAACTTCATTGAATCCGGGGCCTCCCCACCAACCAAGATTCAATCCAGACGACAGAAGCGCATCTTTCTCAGAAGCGGGCACGACCACACCAAGCTGCGGAACCGACACCGGTTCGGCTGCGACCACGATACGATTAGCGGCTGCGGTAGCCGGTTCGACGGTCACCTCGGGGGTCTTAAGTCGACCCTTAAGCCAGCCACCGATTGAAGAAGGCACCTTCACAGACAACTTAGCTTTGGTTTCGGGGGCCCAATCCTGAAGAATTCCGCAACTGCCGGGTTCAACATATATGCAACCCGCGCCGATTGTGTCGCCCCATCCGGCGAGACCGCGAAGTCTCGAATCGGCATTTGTCCTGTATGGATAAACACTTGCCATCAAACTCTGCGGTTCAAAAGTCTTGTTTGTGCGATTCCAGCCAAGACGAATGGAAACTGTCACCGCATAGGTGTTCAGCCCACCAGCGGTCGGAGCATTGGTCGAGTTGTAGAGACCCGTCGAACCTCCGCCTGGGAAGTTGATGTCTTTGCGTGCGGCGAATTTGATCTGATTTGTTGCACGCACAAACTTTGCAGCTTCGAATGGCGCTTCCCCTACGGCAAGACTGAGGTTCTCGACGCAAAACTCCGAGCTAGTCTGCGAGCAATCTTCAAGAACGACACTGCCCGCGAAATCCTCGCCTGCCTTTGAAAAATCACATGCTTGGTCGGTCGCGCTTTCACACCAGTGAATACCTTCACGGTTGGGGCCTTGCTGATCCAAAGGAATGATTCGGCCTACGCCGGTAAAGTCATTGCCAGCCTTATCACTGATGACCGCCATGATTTGTGAACCGCCATCAACGGAAGCGTACTCATTTTGATAAGCGTCACCGCTTGCTGCTGTAGCGGACGACATCGCTGTGGCGCTTACGAAAGCGAAAGCCAAGCTCAGTGCGGCAATTTTTCGAAACATGGATCCCCCTATGAAGCCCATCCACCCGATTGATTTCCAATAGCAAGACTAGCGGTCGAAGCACTTGAGAATCCAACAGAAGGTCTCGAGGGCGGAAGCTGAATTTGATTTCAGGATTCCCTCTATTTACTCGTCAGCAGTAGGCTGTAACTGGTCAGAACTTGACTGGATATAGGTCGCGACTAAGCGCACCTCGTTAGAAATTGGGGGCTTCATTTTGAACCGCATCAAAGCTATTCTCGCTTCGGCCATGTTGGTCGCAGCCGCACTCGTTCCGGCATCCACAGCCACTGCTGCACCGGCTTTCGCAGTGCCAAAGACATCTTTCAAGACCTGTGATGAGACCTGGGTCACTTTCTGTGTTGAGTCGGTCTCGATTCAGTCACTAGGCATGGCACAGCCAGAGCCTTTGACTTTCGCAAAGTCAGGCGTTGCCCTCGGCACCGTGACCGCTCCGGTTCTTGCATCAGGTGACACCACCGACAAGTCAATCGTTTCCTCGGTTGCGGGCGCTGCTGTTGCAGGCCGTTGGTCAACCGAGACCTGGTCTGCTGATGGCCGCAACACCCTGGGCTTCGATGGTCTGTTTGTTGATGTCAAAGCTGCCAACCAGTTCACCAACCACATGTTCTTCGATGTTCGCCCAGTGAAGGTTGACCCAGCTACTAACGCAACAAACCAGGCAAATCAGGTAGACAACCCGAAGTACGCGGTGTCACTGAGCCCAGACGACTTGATCACGATCAAGGTTCGCGTTGGTGCGGCGATCACCGATGTGACCGTGGGTATCGGAAACTCAATTTCAGTAACCAAGGGCACCGATGCTCAGGGAAACACCCTGACCATCTCGGGCACCCCAACCCCCGTAGGCGTTGCTGGCAAGGCTTCTGACTGCACCGGCGAGAGCGGCGTTTCAGTTGCAAACATGACCCAGCTTCAGGCAACCATCATCGTTGCTAACGACGACATGGGCTTCGGCGTTGACGGTGTTTCAGGAAACCTGGCCGTTGGCACCAACGGTTCATGTGGCGTTTCTACCCCGGTATGGGATGAAGCGAGCAAGTCACTTTCGTGGACTGCCTCGGCACCTCACTTCGCCAAGGATGGCGTAACCGTGAACAAGGGCTTCTACAAGGCATCGATCCCGGTAGCAGATGCCCTTCTTCTATGGGGTCTAACAAACCCTAAGGATGCTGCTTCAGCACTTTCCGTTCAGATCACAACTGAGGAAGGTGGCAGCTCAGCAGCCATCACCAAGGTATCGGTCAAGAACAACAAGATCATCATCGACTCTTCAGGCTTCAGCTACTCAAAGCCAACCTTCAAGATTGTTCGCAATGCGAAGTACAAGAAGTGGGCCGTCAAGAAGAAGCTAACCTGTGTCGACTTGAAGACCAAGAAGGTTACCAAGGTCACCGCCTATGCCTGCGCTGCAGGCACCAAGCAGAAGTAATCGGATTCTGATTAATGCGTTATGCCCCGGTCTAAAGACTGGGGCATAACGCTTGGGCAAAAACTATTAAGTTTCAAAGGGGAAGAAATGAAGAAAACTATCTCGGCTCTGGCAGCAATCGCTTTTGCCTTCTCGATCTCTGGTGCAGTGTCGGCTCAAGCGGCTGGGACAGCCAAGGACTTTAGCGGCTCAGATGAGTACCACTTGGTGACCTGCCAAAGTGCCGCAGAACTTGACTGTGTTGAATCATTTGGCTTCTTGGATTCAAAAGGCACCTACGTTCCTGCCGAAGCGAGAACAACACCCGTGACGGAAATGATCGGGCAAAATGGCAATCACGTGCACATGCAGTTCACCGATTGGACGGCAAAAGTAGATGGCGCAACTAAAACCGCACGCCTAGACGTTCCGTTGCAGTCGCCAAAGTACGTCATTTTTCCTAACGGCGACGGCACGCCACACTACGGTGCTTCACTGCGTCCATGGGTCGAGTCGAACGACTTGCTAAATACTCGCGTTCGATTCAAAATTCGCACTAGTTACCTAATTCCTCAGAACGTCCAACTTGTCGCCGAAGAGTCTGACTTCTCACAGACCAAGATTGCTGGCGGAAACCTTTGGTTGTTTGAAGGTAAAGGAACCCCAGTTTCGAATTACACCTCAAACTACGAAGCACCCGATCGCAATAACTTCTCGGCTCAAGCGGACGTGGATACCAGCACCTTGCATTTCATCATTCACCACGGTGACACCGACCTAAGTCGAGGTTATTGGCCTGCCGAGTGCGGTGACAAGGGCTACACCGTGCAAGCATTCAACTCAAACGCTGCTGGCTCTCCGAGTTGGAATAGCCAGACTGATTCGCTTGACTTCGCAATCGTTTCGCCACACACCAAGGCCGACGGAAGCCCAAACATTGGATTCTTCAAACTTTGGACCACGGATGCCTTCGTGAATTGCAAGTGGCCGGGCAACAAGTTGACCTCGTCACCACGGTTAGAGGTGCGAATCATTAGCGAAGATGGAGTGACTCAAACCTCGACCAACCTAGTGACCCACAAGGATGGCAAGATCTTTGTTTCGGCATCTGGCTTCCACTATTCAAAACCGATCATCAAGCTTGTGCCGGTTGAGGAATCAGGAACTGCGAAGCCGGTTGCCAAGCCAACGAAGAAAACAATCACCTGTATAAAGGGCAAAACTGTAAAGAAGGTTACCGGCGCTGCGCCGAAGTGCCCTTCCGGCTACAAGCTCAAGAAGTAGTTCACTCGCTCGAAACACGACTTCGCTAGATTAGACCTATGCCTGAAACTAAAGCCGAGCACGCCGTTCACACCTGGGAGCGTTGGTCGACGCTTCCGCTGGCCGTGTTGGCTTTTGTTTACTTAGGGCTCTATTCGCTTGAGGTGCTCGGCCACTGGTCGAGCCCGCTGCTCTGGGACTTTGTCGCGATCTCGGATGTCATCTGGGTGATCTTCATCCTTGATTTCATTGGTCGCTTCATCTTGACCCACGACAAGGTGCGGTTCTTGAAGACCAACGCGATCGAGCTAGTCTCGTTGCTGCTGCCGTTCTTCAGAGCTTTCAGAATGTTCCGCGTAGTGATTGCCCTTGGATTCTTGTCACGAGTTGGCCGCACCCTGAGCGCGAGAATCAACATCTATGTCGGTCTGATCTTGCCGCTGCTCATCTATGTCTGCGCACTCGGCGTCTACGACGCCGAGCACAAGGCGCCGGGCGCCAACATCACCAACTTCGGTGACGCAATCTGGTGGGCGTTCGTTACCATCGGCACCATCGGCTATGGCGACTATTACCCGGTGACCGTCGAGGGCCGCGTAATTGCCGTGCTCTTGATGATTGCCGGCTTGGCATTCGTCTCGGTAATCACGGTTTCGGTTGCAACCATGTTCCTAAACCGCCTCGAATACGACCTGACCAAAAAGAAAGCTGCGGCAAAGGATAAGTAGACTTTTGCCATGAAGAAATTCGCTCACGGTCTAGAACAAGTCCTTTTCTCATCACGCTGGTTGCTAAGCCCGCTTTACTTAGGTCTAGTCGCAGTGTTGATCTTGGTGCTGGTGCGCTTCGGCTTCGAGTTCGTCGCGACTGTTGAACACGTCTTCCAGAACCAGTCGCACACCTTCATCTTGGATGTATTGGCCCTGCTAGACATCGTGCTCCTCGCCAACCTGATTTTGATCGTGATCTTCGCCGGCTACGAAAACTTCGTCTCGAAGATCGATGCCGCTCACGAATCTGAAGACCGCCCACACTGGATGGGCACCATCGACTTCTCGGGTCTAAAGCTCAAGCTAATCGGTTCACTGGTTGCCATCTCGGTAATCGAGCTATTGAAAGACTTCATCGGTCTCGGCGAAGGCCACAAGGTTGATGATTCGCTCATCTGGCGTGTAATCATTCACCTGGTCTTCGTGGTTTCCGGCGTTCTATTTGCCGTCATGGATGCAATCGCCGCCCGCAGCGAGGGTAAGCCGGTTCACGGCGAATAATACCGAGATAACAAAAAAGCCCCCGAGGTTATCGGGGGCTTTTTTTGTTGTCCGTGCAGAACTACTTCTTTTTCTTAGTGGCGACGACTGTAATCACGGTCTTGGCACCGGATCCGGTGACTTTGACTGTCGCCGTAACGCCGGCCTTGGTGAGTGCCTTTGCGACAGCGGCAGCCTGAAGCTTAGCCTTGGCGACCGTGGTTCCCTTGGTTGCGATTGAAACTGTGACTTGCTTTACCGTCCCTACTAAGAGTTGCTTGGCCTGATTATTTAGAGCTACCTGCGCAACACTCGAAAGTCGAGTGCTTCCAGGAGCCAAGTCAGGCACCGCCTTGACAGCCACATTTGCGGGCGGAGTCGCCACAGGCGGTTGGCTAGGGCTTGGGTTCGGCTTTGGCACGACTGGAGTCGGGTTTGGTCTAGGCGCAACGATGACCGGCGGAGGCGAGCTGGTCACCGGTTGACTAGGGGATGAACTGCCGCCGCCTGAGCCGGCAGAAGCCGACGGCGATGGCGTTGCACTCGCCGATGGCGTGGCAGAAGGGCTAGGAGTAGCCGAAGGACTGACCGATGGCGTCGGAGTAGGAGTCGGCGTGGATGCCGCACCGATCGCAAAGGTATTCGAGCTAACTGATCGAGGTCCCTCGCCAATAGCATTTATGGCGCTCACCTGGATTGTGTAAGTTCCGTTAGCAATTCCCGAGAGCTGGATAGTTGCCGAAGTGTCCGTTGCAGCGGCATCGGTTGGCGTGCCGACATCGGCGCCACTCGCGTTGACCAAGTAGACCTTGAAGCCTGTCAAGTCAGCACCGTTCTTTGCTGGAGCCACCCAGCCCGCGACTAACGTGGTTGCAGTTTTTGAGAAGGTTGGTTTCACAGGCGCACTCGGAGCGGTACGGACCGTGAATGGCGTGAAGCTTGCAGGTGCACTATCTCCATTGGCGTTGCTGCAGAAGATGCTCATCGAGTAAGTCAAACCCGGGGTGAGGTTATCAATCTTCTTAGAGGTAAGAGTCCCTGCGAACGCAGGGATGACTGAAGGCCCACCTGAAATTTTGCAGGTAGTTATCGGGGTGCCGCCGTCGTTTGTCGGCAGCGACCAGTTCAGGGTGGCAGATGTGCCAGAGGCGTCCACGATACCCGCGGTTGGTGCAGAGGGGATAGAAACCGCGCGAAAGCTACTGGAAACGCTCGACGTCATCGCAGCACCCTGATTATTAATCGGGGTGATCGTAACGACATAGCTTGTGCCACCTAGTAGCGGCGAAATGAATGAAGTGCATTCCGTTGAACCACAAACAGCTTTACCTCGAACCGAGTCTGCCTGATTACTCGATGCAATCACCGAGTAGTCCAAGGCGCCCTGAACCACTGGCCACGTGACCTTGATGACAGCTTTATCAATCGCTGTGTTGGCAGATGAGGCATTCTCGACGGCGACCGCAGCATACGCTGGCAGCGATGTCACAAAAACTGACATCGCTACGAGCGCAAGCGACAGATACTTTTTTGAAATCTTCATAGCCACTAGCCAGCCAAGTTGATTTCGAAAGGCGAGTTCGTCTGACTGCTTATCGTCTTCGCCACACCATTGAGCTCAGGCACGATTGATTCGCCAGGTTCGTTTACATAAAAGACCTTGAACGTCCAGTCGCCCTGGTCAAGCTGGAAACCGAAGGTTCCATCCTCACCTGTGGTGAAGGTTTGAGCCGCGCTCGCTCCTCCAACACGCTCTGCGTAGACGATGGCGCCCGCTAGAGGCGAGTGACCAGTTCCATGCGTGATAGTGCCGCTGACATTGCCGCGGCTTAGAGTAACGGTCAATTGCCCAGCACTTGTGATATTTCCTGTTGCGCAAGCACCACTGATCAATGAAACCACGCCGCCAGCCATCTGGACATTACAAGTAGTGCGAGTACCGACTGAGCCGCCACCCGGATAAATGGTCAGTTTGAATCTGCCGTCATTTGGCAAGAGCAAACTCGTTTTACCAAACTCAGTTGTGCCAGACCCTGGTAGCCATCCGGTGGTATTCCCGCTCGAGTCAATCGTCTCGATGTTTACGTACGACCACTTTGCCGCCAAGTGGGTCGTTGGCTGGTCGACAGTTAGCTTCAAGTTTGGGGAGGCGACGCTAAATGTAGCGTTGACCTGGGCCCAAGTTAGGTGGTTGTAGGTCACCATTGCGTAAGTGCCACGCTCCGAGTATGGAGGGTTAACTTCCACGCTAAAGAAGCCTGTGGTGTCAGTGACATTGAATGCTGCAACGCCATCATTTCCGGTGTTTGAACCGGCCAGCCACAGTCTGCATCCAGGGCAGTTTGCATTCTCTTTGAATAGAACTACCCATGCACCTGCACCCACTGCCACATTGTCAGGGTGAGTGACAGTCAAACGAGTGTTTGGCGCTGCCAAGTTGATTGTGCCAATTGTTTGCGACACATAAGGCGTGCTTGGGTTTGACAAATCAATCGGGCTGAGCTTGGCACAGAGAGTGCCAGCATCATTGCTACCCTGGTTGCAGTCAGTTCTAACTGAAGAGTTGGTGCCGTACGGCGGCTCCAGCGAAGCATGCAAATGAATTGTTCCCGTGACAGTTGGGTTTGCTGCATGAATCTCCGCTGGGTCTATAAACAATGAGACCCGACCGCTGGAGTTGGCATTCGACCAAACGTTCCAAGCGCCAAATTGGATGTTGACATTCGCGTTCGGAAGAGGATTACCATTTGCATCGGCAACAATGAAGGACACGTTTGGCGCACGAAGAGTGAGCACAACACTGTGATCCTGTTGCACACACCCACCCTGGTTTGTTGTCACGGCACCGTTAGCTACCGTCACAGTGCATGGGGCCGATTTGGCCAAGTTGTATCCGCTGTTCCAAGGCACCTGAGCAGAAAGCTTGTAAGTACCGTCAGCCATGGCCATTGCGAACTGTCCATTCGGGCCCGAGTTGGCACCGAACTGACCCAAGAACTCGCCAGTGATGGCGTTCGTTGGCTCCACCCAACTTCCGCTAACCGCACTGTCATCAATTGGGTTCTTAACAATTCCCTTGATTGCGGGAGTTGCCGGCGAGATTGTGAAAGCATGGGTTGAAGGATCCGCAGTTAGACCCTGAATTGCAACTGTGCTTCCACTTCCCGACACAGTTACGGTGAAGGCCTTTCTCGCAAGAGATTCGGTCACATTCGGTCCAGGCTCGAGTTGCATGTTGTAGGTGCCGTCTTCGAGTCGAAGAGACAACATGCCCGTGTTGCCGCCGACACCAGCAACCCATTGGTTGTCTACAGTTCGTTGAATATTGACGTACGCATTCAAAAGCAACTTGGTTGAGTCGCTCGGGCTAACGACCTTGAGCTTCAAATTAGGACTTGTAGCCTCGAGGGCGAAGCGACCCTGGGTAGCGGTTTTACCGGGGAAGGTAACAGTCCCAGAAGAATCTACTTCAAAGTCATATCGCTTTTGAGCGAGATTTGTATCTCCACCCGGGTTAACTTCCACAGTATACAAACCCTGGCCGAGACTGAATCCAAGCAAACCTTGATTCGAACCAGAACCACCCACCCACTGATTAGTGGTGCGGTTGAAAACATTTGCCCACGACTGTGCCAGCGGTTGCTGAGTGACGGGATCCACGATGGTCAACTGGACGTTTGGAACTGCGGGGCTAAGCGAAATGCCGTCGCTGCCTGGATTGATCGCAGCACCTGCCAAAGTCGAGTAGGTCGCAGTCGAACCCGAAACGTGTAGGTTCACATATTTACTTGCGTAAACAGAGGTAGAAGAGCTGCCGTTAATCTCGATCTGATAGTCACCGTCAAGCAGTGAAAATGCTGCGCGGCTTCCGCCTGCGTTGGCAATCCAATTTCCTCTGTTCCCGTTGACAGATTCGAATACATTCGACCACGACTGTGTCAATGGGGTTGAAGGGTCCACTGGGTCGACGATGTTGAACTTGACGTTAGCAGCCGCCGGCGCCAGAAGAATTACTGAGTTTGTGGCAGTGATCGGCTGATTGGCCTGAGTCGCAAAAGTAGCTACTCCTGACGCCACGTGAAGCTTGTACATCTTGTTGGCAAAGGCTTCGGTTAAGCTCGACCCGCCAACTTCAACAATGTAGTCACCATCGGCCAACGCGAAGTTCAAACGACCGACACCTTCGCCAGCCACCCAACGACCCCGGTCGTTGCCTTGGGCTTGGAAGATGCTTGCAAACCCACTTCGCAAGAGCGCACCTGTATTTGGGTCAACCAACTTGAATGAGGTATTTGGCGCCGATGGTGTGACAATAAAGGCCGAACTTCCCTGATCAAATGGGATTACGTTATTCGCTTGGTCAGTGATTGTGGGGGTGCCATCGCTGGCGACAGTCAAGTTGTAGGTTTTGGTTGCCAAATTTGAAATCATTCCACCGGGGCTAACCTGGAGCTTGTATGTGCCGGCTGGAACCTTAAATGACCCAAGTCCTGCGTTATTCACCCCACCACCAGGTAGCCATTGACCACTCTCGGTCTGGAAGTTTACGTAGGCTCCCTGAATACCTTGCGTCGGGTGGGCTGGGTCAACGATTTTGATTGTCAGATTAGGTGAATCTGGGTTGACAATAAAGGAGCCGTCAATTTCCTGATTGACCGTAACACCAGCCCAAGTCTTTAGAGCGAAGACCGTGCCGGACCCAGAAACTGTCAGCTCGTAACGCGACATGGCGAGAGTACTTGAATTCCATGGGTGCACTTCTACCGCGTAGTGGCCATCACTCACGCTGAAACCTGCAGTTCCATTTGGCGCGTCTGCGTTGGCAACAAAACGACCATAGTTTTTATTTGAGTCGATCTCGAGAAGGGCCAAGTTAGCACCGGACAATAGGTTGCTACTTCCTGGAGCCTTAATCTGAAACTGAAGATTTGAGCTGCTCAAGGCTGCCTCGAATACGCCGTTTACGGATGTAACTGGAGAACCGGCTTTTGTGCTCAAAGCAGGAATCCCGTTAGTGAGTTCAAGGACGTATTCACTATCCGCAAGTTGAGCGCTGGCCTGACCGCCTTTGTGAACGCGAACTCGATACTTTCCATTTGCCAACTTGAAGTTAGCCATTCCATGGAAAGCGCCGGTCGAACTCACAAATTGATCGGTCTGGAAGTCAAGAACCTCTAAGTAGGCGCCGTCAATTGGGGTATGCGTGGAGGGGTCTACAACTTTTAGGGTCACGTTCGGTGTAGTTGGAGAAATCGGAAAAATACCATCCACGGCAGAAACATCTAGACCGTCAGGGTTACGAACCGTTACCGAAGTGCCGGCTACAGTCACTGAGTACCTAGCCGAAGCGTATCCAGGGGTGTTGGAGTTAGCATCGAAGTAGTAATCTCCGTCGGTTAACTTGACCGCAATTGGTTGATCCCAAGTGCCGTAGCCGTTGCTGTAAGAACCATCAGCAGGGGAAACGTTGACGAAAGAATTCGTCAGTGGCTTCGAAGTGTCATTCGGGTTCACGACTCTCACTACAACGTTTGCAACAGCCGGCGACAAAAGGAAGACGCCATTGGTTGCGAGCACTGGACCATCTGGGCCAGTAACCGTAATCGACGAACCAGCCTTGGTAACCGAGTAGCGAACTTGAGCGTAAACACCCCCGCCAAATACGTCGAAGTCAAAAGTTCCATCCTCAAGCTTGATGCCAGAAGTCTTGCCCGATGTCGATAAGAAATCCCAGTTGCCATCGGCCTTGCTGTAGTTAATTGCGCCTTGCTGCAATTTGACCGTTGGATCAGTCGGGCTAACAACTCCGAATACAGCATTTGGGGTATCTGCGTGAAGCGGGAATCTGCCATTTACAGCCGTTACGTCTTGGTCCGAGCTGTTTTTTACGGAGGCGACCCCATTAGCTACCGTAACTGTATAGACAACGTTTGCCGCGGCAGCATTGCCATCAGGGATGATTTCAGCTTTATACGTTCCATCGTCCAGTTTTGAGTCCACGATGCCTGTGTATGTGCCAAAGCTTGTAATAAATCTGCCAGTATTGTCGAAAATTTGAAGATTTCCGGATCCAAGTGGGTTATTGGAAGGAGCTGCAGCCAAAATCGAGAACTGTACATTCGGTTGCACTGACTGAATGACATAAACAGCATCTGAGTTAGGTGCTACGTCGTTACCGTTTTGGTCAGAAACGGAGGCAACACCCGAGGCGACCGAAACATTGAAGTAATTCGGGGACTGGATTTCAGCTAGTGAAAATGGCGTTACCGAGAACGAGTAATTGCTGTCAGGCAGAACATACGCCGCAATGCCATTTGTTGTGTCATTCGGACCCCACCAGTTATAGGAATTCGACTGGTCGACTAGATCGATATATGACGGTTGAGCTACTCCACTCGAATCCTTAGCATTGATGACTAGGTTTGGTTGCGCACTAGGGAGTCTTACTTCAAGCACAAAACTTGAGGCACTCACGTAACTTCCGTTTACACCAGAGCTTGAATACTTGCCGGACGCATCCAACCAAACCGCAGGCCCTGTGAAAGATGGGAATGCCGTTGAACCACTTAAAAGAATTTGAGAGAAGAACTTTCCGGCCTTCTGAGTTGGAAGGGCCGCCGTGAATGTTCCGTCAGTGTTGAAAAGTTTCGACTTCGGCCCCTGGAAGTCACGATCTAGGGTCCCATCGATTTTGGCCGGAGTGAAGACAACTCGGCCATGGACACCCGAAGGAAGTGTCAAGTTCGCGCCCGATGAGGTCTTTAGGCGACCGTGCAGTTCTTCCGGCAGAAGCGAAAGTTGATATACGGAGGAGACCGGGGTCTTAACAGTGGTGAATGTGTCGTCGGTGTAGAGCGTGCGGGTCGCGCTAGAGCCAGTTCCTGAGAGTCTGAGAGCGTAGTTGCGGTTCACCGAGTCGAAGTCGGTCGGCCCGCCAACCCCAATAAATGCATCCTTCTGACCGGCCTTAGTCGTGATGGCCAAGCCAAACGCGCCGGTGCGCGTCGTGACTACCGTCTTATTCAGATCTTGAACAAGCTCGCTTGGGTAGTTCACAAATGACCCAGCCGGCGCAGGGGCACCCGCCGCCGTGAGGATGTTTACGCGCATGTTCGACGCAGAAAGGTTTACGGTCATCGACTCATCGAGCGAAGCTACGCCGTAAATTTGCGAAGTGAAAATCGCGGTCGTCGAGTCAGATACTGGGGGTTCAACTGTTAGTGCCGCATAGGTATTTGAGGTAAGGCCTGTAACCACAGCAACGCCACTCGAGTCGGTGATTGCTGGCGTGCCTGGAACCCAGGTTTGATTCTGGTTGTCCACCGAAACTAGAGCTACTTCGGCACCAGCATAAGGCTGGCCGTTGGCTCCTAGAACGGTAACGGTTTTTGCGAACGAGTTATCTACTGCGGTGGCCGGCGCGGTACTCAACGGTACGAAAACCGAAAACACAAGCGAAAGAACAGAGACTAGCGCGAAGCGTAACTTAACCACAGACATGAAATATCCCCCTGATATTCATATGTGGAGGATGCCAAATAATCCCCCGATATATAAAGGATACGACTACTTTGAACGACTAACAATCTAACCGAAGCAGTTTTACGCTATTACTTGTTACTCACCCGCCGGCGCAGCGCTCGGTGCACCGTGCAACTGGATTCGCTTCGGCAAGGTGAAGACCAAGAAGAACGCTGCCAAGGCCATCAATGCCGAGGTCAGCATTGCGGCGCTGGCGCCATCCTTGAAGGCTTGACCGATAAGGCCAGGCACCATCTTTTCTGGGGTAAACTCTGCGAACAGAATCGAACCGATGATGGCAACGCCGATTGCGGTGCCGACGCGCTGCATAGTCTGAACCACACCGCTAGCCGCACCCGCCTCAGAGTTGTCAACGGTGGCGACGATGAACTGAACGTTCGGTGCGAGGAAGGATCCGTTACCGGCACCGGCAAGCAGTAGGCCAGGCAGAAGCATCCAGCTGTTCAGGTCGGCGACTGCCACGTTGGCGAGCAGGTACCAGGTGATGCCGAGGCCGAGCGCAACCATGGCCGCGCCGATGACAAGCACGCTGCGACCAATTTTGGCCGCCCACTTGGTGCTCTGCGATGAAATCACCGCGGTGCCGATGGCGAACGGAATGGTTAGCAGACCCGACTCAAGCGCGGTGTGACCGAGGCCACCCTGCCAAAGAATCGAGAGGGTGAAGAAGATCGAGGTGAAGGCCGCGAAATAAACCAGGGCCAGGATGACGCCAAACGTGAAGCTCGCGTGGTGGAACAGGCGTGGTGGCACGAGTGCCGAAC
>Ga0213920_1000306_pt1 | contig 43384 bp, 69 predicted proteins | sample McNCre1117MG_FD_161054 | JGI IMG/M metagenome (GOLD analysis project Ga0213920, IMG submission 161054) | Freshwater microbial communities from McNutts Creek, Athens, Georgia, United States - 11-17 MG | ecosystem: Environmental > Aquatic > Freshwater > Creek | place: USA: Georgia | collected...
AAGATTGCTGAGGCGATTGCCGAACGTGCCCGCGAGCTTGCCCCTGTCGACTCTGGGCAGTACCGCGACGGCATCGTCGTGAACAAGCCCAACGAGAAGGGCGTGGCTCGTGTCTTAGCGACCGACCAGAAGTCCGCTTGGGTCGAGTTCGGTAACCGTGACGGTTCACAGCCCGCCCAGTTCGTCATGCGTTCCGCTGTCGAATCGCTTGGTTTGAAATGGAAGAAGGGTAACTAATGGCTTTCACGCCCAACGTTCTTCCAGACGCCGAACTAGCAGTAATCCAATACCTCAGGACTCGCTCCGAGGTTACGGCTCTCGTTCCAGCAGCGCGGATCACTACGATTCGCCCACAGGAACCCACCTACCCTCTCGTCTTAATCCATCGTGTTGGCGGTCAAGCCCTCACCTGGAACGCCATAGATGAAGCCGCCATCCAAGTCGATGTGCTCGGCGAGAAAGACAAGCAGTACGAGTGCAACAAGATTGCTCGCACTATTCAGGCTTGCATCATGGCCATAGCCAACGACACCGTTACCGAGGGCGTGCTTGTTAGTGCGCAGGAGGAAGTCGGTCCCCAGTGGATTCCTGACGCGGTTGTTGTTCCACCCCTTCCACGCTATGTGGCGCGGTTTCGGGTGCTTCTCCACAAGTAAACAAATCAAGTAAGGAATCCACATGCCTGCTCCAGACGGCTCCAAGATTAAGATTGCCGGTACGGGTGCCATTTGGTACGCGCCTACCGGCTCAACCCTCCCAACCGACAGCACTACCGCTCTGGCTGCCGCGTTCATCAACATCGGTTACGTGAAGAACGGTTTCACTCTCGCCCAGCAGCTCGACACCAAGGAAGTTACTGGCTGGCAGAACCTTGACGTTCTCCGCATGATCCCAACCAAGATTTCGCGTCAGGCTAAGTTCTCGGCTATCGAGTCCAGCAAGACCGCTGTTCAGCTCGCTTGGGGTAACGCAACCGTCACCGTAGCCACCAGCCCTGCCTACTCGCTGACCTTCCCTGCCTCGCAGACCACTCAGGAGTTCATCCTGGTTCTCGACTGGTCGGACGGTACTGCCTCGCAGCGCATCATCTTCAAGCGTGCAACCTTCAAGTCGCTCCCTTCCATCACCTTCTCGCGTGAGGACGAAATCAACTTCGACATGGAGATTCAGGCGCTTGTCCCTTCGGACGGCTCGGCTGCTATCGCTGTTTACGGTAGCGACGCAGGAACTGTGGCTTAATCATGGCGCTTATCTCCTCGCTGCCTGAAGGCGCTACTGTTCTTGACCTTGCTGCCGAGCGTGTTGCTCGCCAGGAGGCTCGTGCTGCTCAGGGGTTGGGGGACCCTTACATCAAGTTGGAGGCAGGCTACGTTCAGGTGAACGCTGAAGTGCCTCTGGCTGCCGCTTTCTTACTTCAGGATGGAAAGGTGAAGGAGGGCTTGGCTCTGCTGTTGGCTGATACGGCTGACGTAGATGTGCTGTGGCCTATCCTCACTGCTGGCGACTTCGAGTCCGTCATCAACTTCATCACAGGTAAGACGCCGGGGGAATCGCTGGCTTAGCCCAAGTTCTTAGCGGGAACTTTGAGGCGCTTGAAGCCGATTTTCAACGCTACTACGGCCTGGACCTACGGCAACTTTGTTACGGAGCTTCTCCGTCGGGTTGCCGTAGGCTCCTCGCCTACATTAAGGGGATTCCACCTAAGGGCTCTGCGTTTGGTCGCAAGTTCCTTGGTGACGCCGCCGACTGGGATAACCAGACGGAGATGGCGGCTTTGCAGGTGGAGTTCTCGCAACTGATTTTCAAGGCGCTTGGCGGAAAAATGGATTTCACGCCTATCAAACGCCCATACGAGCAGCAACAGTCTGAACCTGAACAGACGGTGAGTGCTGGCGAGATTATGAACTTCCTGAAAGGTATCTAATGAGCGACGCGCTTTCCGCTGGTTCCGTCAGTATTGGCGTCAAGCCTGATACCTCTAAGTTCGGTTCGGATCTAAAGACTGGCCTGATGGGTGGCGTCAACGGTGTTGGCGAGAACCTGGGCAAGAAATTGCTGGCTGGTTTGGCTGTAGTCGGTATTGGCACGTCGATTGCCGACATGTTCAAGACTGGTTTCAGCGAGCTGAAAGACGCTCAGGCTGGCACTGCCCAGTTGGCGGCTGGTATCAAGTCCACTGGTAACGCGGCTAACGTCAGCGTCAAGGGCATGAATGATTTGGCTTCGTCCATTCAGGCTTACTCTGGCCAGACTGACGACAGCATCGTCAAGACCGAGTCTCTGCTTCTCACGTTTACGAACATTAAGAACGCTGCCGGCGCTAACAATGACGTGTTCAACCAGGCTACTAAGGCTGCCGCTGACATGGCGGCTCGCATGGGTGGCGACGCTTCTGGCGCAGCCATCCAGTTGGGTAAGGCTCTGAACGACCCTGTGAAGGGTATTACTGCGCTTTCGCGTGTTGGTGTTTCGTTCACTGAACAGCAGAAGGCTCAAATCAAGAGCATGGTCGCCAGTAACGATGTTATGGGTGCCCAGAAGATTATCTTGGGTGAGCTGAACAAGGAGTTCGGTGGTTCGGCTGCCGCTTACGGCCAGACGCTCCCTGGAATGATTGACCGTCTGAAGCGGTCTTACGAGGACTTGACGCAGACGCTCATGACCGCGTTCCTCCCTATCATCAACCCAATCGTTGATGCTTTGCTTGGCATGTTCAAGAAGGTTCAGCCTGTCGCTGAAGCGTTTGGCACGAAGTTGAGTGCCATGTTTGCTGGATTGGCTGACGGTTCACTGTCATTCAAGGACGCCATCAAGAACATCAGCGACGGCGTTGCGAACTTCGTTTCTGGTGGTGGGTTGCAGAAGATGCTGGACGGGTTCAACTCGTTCCGTTCGAAACTGCTCACCGCAATCATTGAGATTCTGCCGTCCATCATTGACGGTTTGGCGCAGACGCTAGTGAAGGTTCTGCCTCCGCTCGTGAAAATGCTCCTGGGTATGCTTCCGCAGATTCTGCAGGCCGCTCAGACCTTGTTCATGGCTCTCGTCCAGGCTGTCATCACGATTGTGCCTCCACTGTTGAACGCTCTCGTAAACATGCTCCCGAAGATTGTTACCACAATCATCAACATGCTTCCCAAGCTCATCGACACTGCCATCACTCTGTTCAACGCTTTGATTGACGGCTTGGTGAGGGTTATTCCTCCACTGTTGCAGGCTTTGATTGCAGCGTTGCCGAAGATTCTTGACGCGCTCGTGAAGATGCTCCCTGCCCTGATTCAGGGTGCAGTGAAACTTTTCGTGGGTCTCGTCACTGGTCTGCTGAAGGTGCTCCCTGACCTCATCAAGGCCGTCATGGGTCTAGTGCCGGTCATCGTGAAGACGCTCATTCAGATGATGCCTCTGCTGATTGACGCTGGCATTCAGATTCTGAAGGGTCTCACCAAGGGCATCATCGACAACGCTCCCGCGATTCTGGGCATGGCTGTCCGTTCGATTGGGTCGGCGCTGATTGACGGCGTGAAGGCTCTCCTAGGCATCAAGTCTCCGTCTCGCGTGTTCATGGAGATTGGTGGCCACGTCACTGACGGTCTTGCTAACGGTTTGATTGCTGGCAAGGACGGTGTGGTTTCGGCTGCTGGTCGTGTCACCGCTGACATGGTGGACCGTGTACGCGAAACCCTGACTACTTTGAAGGCTTCCGCAGAGCAGGCTGTCACTGACGCTAAGAAGGCGCTCGCCGACTACGCCCAGTCCGTCAAGGACAACATCGGCGGGTTGAACTTCGGTCAGGCTCTCACTGACGAACAGCAGGCGAAGCAGGACGCAACCCAGCAGGGTAAGACTTTCGGTGGCTCGTTCATTCAGTCGCTGCAGGCGCAAGCCGACCAGGCTGTCAAGTTCACTGACGACATTAAGAAGCTCGTCGCTGGTGGCTTGTCGAAGGACGCCCTTCAGCAGGTGTTGCAGGCTGGCCAGACCGCTGGTGACCAGATTGCCCAGGAACTCTTGGACGGTGGCTCGACCACTATCAAGCAGGCCAACGATCTGATTGAAGCTACTAAGTCGGCTGCTTCGGCTGCCGCTGATGCTGCTGCAGGTGCTTACTATGCGGCTGGTGTGAAGAACGCTGAAGACCAGGTCGCTGGCTACACTGCCCGCCTCGCCGCTCTGGGTGGCTTGTCTGGTGTTGGTGCTGCCGCTAAGAAGGCTGCCACTACTGCGTCGAACACTTCTTTGGCTGACCGAGCTGCAGCGGGTGTTCCTGGTGCCGGCGCTACGACCATCATCTACAACGCCGCTAGGAACGATTCGATTTCGTCGGAGCAGAAACTGACCGACGCTGTAAACCGCGCTGCTGTGTTGGCTCGCACTGGAGGACTGTAACCCATGGCTAACCTGGTTATCACTCTCACAGGCGCTAACGGTGACACCCTCACGTTCGACGACTACAACTACATCCTGACGGACGGGTTGAAGGGTTTCGGTATTCCTGTCACGACGCTTCGCATTCAGCCTTCGGCTGTGGATGGCGGTGTGTTCCGTCACGTGAAGCGTGGCATCCGTGAAGTGGATTTGCCTATCGTGACTATCGGTACTAGCCGTGAGGACACTGAAAGCAAGTTGCGCAGGTTGGGTAACATCCTGAACAACTACAACGGATCTGCACGTCTCACTGCGACTTACCCTGACGGTTCGGCCTTCTACCTTGACGTCTACTACGCTGGCGGTGGAGAAACGATTTTCGGCCAGGATGCGGGTAGCACTTACGCTCGCTGGGTTGTTTCCGTTCAGGCTCCTAACCCGTTCTGGACTAGCACTGTCGCCCAGACCTTCAGCGTTACTCAGTCGGGTACTGGCCGTGGTCTGCTCCCTAAGCTCGCCAACCTGAAACTCACTTCGACTGCCGCTATCGGTGTGGTCACGTTGAACAACACGATTGGCGATGTCCCGTCTTATCCAGTGTGGAAAGCGTACGGTCCTATGGACTCGCTGACCATCAACAACGGTTCGGTGGGCTTCGCCTACAACACGCCTATTACGGCTGGCGATGTCGTCACCATTGACACTTATGCTGGAACTGTAACGAACCTTGCTGGAACTAACGTGTATTCAAACCTTGGTTCTGCACCGAAGTTCTTCACGATTCCACCTGGCACTTCGACCGCCAACGTTTATGGCGCGAACGTTACTTCCGCTTCGCAGATTTCCTGCACCTACTATCCACGCCGAGAGGTTCTGCACTAATGAAGGTAAGTGACCTGCTGGTTGAGGTTCGTGACGCCAACTACAACCGTGTAGGGCAAATCACGAGCCAATACCTGGTCGGGTTCACTTGCGTGCTGCGTTACAACGCAATCAGCACTTGGTCGTTAAGCATTCCTTCGGATCACCCGTTGCAGTCCGCTTTGACGACTCCTGGTGCCGGCATCATCGTGACGCTGCTCGGCAACGTGCTGTTCAGTGGTCCTGTGACTTGGATTCAGACGATTCAAACGATTGACATCCCTGAGGGTGTCACTCAGGTGACGGGGCTGGACGACAGCGTTCTTCTGCGTGACCGTCTCGCTTACCCGACTCCTACGACTGCTGACGTGACTTTGCAGACGACCGCTTATGACGTGCGTTCTGGTGCGTGTGAGACGGTGATGAAGGCTTACGTCAACGCCAACATGGGTGCGTCTGCTCCTGCTGCTCGCAAGATTGCTGTCCTGGACACTGAGCTTGACTATGCGCGTGGCTCGTCGGTGAAGGGTTCGGCTCGCTTCGATGTGCTGTATGAACTTCTGCAGAGCCTCGCTAACGCTTCAACGACTGCTCTCGGCTTCGACATCGTGCAGTCGGGCACTCGCTTGAAGTTCCAGTGCTATGCCCCTGTGGACCGTTCCAAGACTGTGCGTCTGGACATCTACAACAACCGTGTCACCGAGACGACGTATTCGTTGGCGCAACCGAAAACCACTCGCGCAATCGTGGGTGGCCAGGGTGACGCTGCCGCTCGTGCCTTCATCGAACGCACCAGCACCGCTTCATTAGCCGCTGAGACGGCGTGGGGACGACGAATCGAAACGTTCGTAGATTCACGCGACTCCGCAGATTCGACGGCTCTAGCGACCGCTGGTGACTCCCTCCTCGGAACGGACGGCAAGGCGCAGATAACCGCCAACGTCAAACCAACCGACTACTCCACCATGTTGTTCGGTCAGGACTGGTATCTCGGCGACACCGTGACCGTCGTCGTGGGTTCATACGAGCTCGCAGCGGTCGTCACTGAAATGGGTATCTCGGTTGAGGAAGACGGCGTGCGCATGTATGGCACCGTCGGCGAACCGAAAACGAACACTTACGAGCGTCAGATTCTCGCTGTTCAACAGCAGTTGCAGTCGCGTCTCAACAATCTAGAAAAGTACAAGTAGGAGTAGATCGTGGCAGAAACTTACTGGCCGTTTGCGAACATTGACACCACTACCACGCAGTTCTCGCAGTGGTCTCGCAACATTGGTGAGGGTGTGAAGGGTTCGTTCAACACGACCGACTTGAAGGTTACCGCTCCTGGTGGAACCATGACTGTCTCTGTGGCTGCTGGTCAAGCGATGGTGCGTGGCCACTACTACTACAACACTTCGGCTGCGACGCTGACCATCTCGACGGCTAACGCAACTAACCCTCGCATCGACGCGATTGTTATCAACTTGGACCCGTCGGTGAACTCGGCTGTGTTGACTGTGGTTGCGGGTACTCCTGCCGCTTCCCCTGTAGCGCCGACTCTGACTCAGACGGACGCCACGGTTTACCAGTTCTTGCTGGCGACCGTTCTAGTGCCGGCTGCTGCCTCTTCTATCTCGGCTGGTAACGTCACCGACGCTCGCACCTTCCTCGGTCAGGGCTGGTTCTCCACTCCAGTGCAGTCGAAAACTGCCGCTTACACTCTCGCTGCTGGCGACAAGAACTCGTTCATCGCAGTGAACTCGGCAACCAACGTGACCATCACTGTTCCTAACGTGTTGAACCCTGGCGACCGTGTCGACTTCATCCAGCAGGGTGCAGGTCAGATTGTGTTCGCAGCTGGTACTGGTGTCACTTCGCTGACTGGTTTTGGTTCGGCGACTAAGACCGCTGGTCAGATGGCTGCTGCAACGGTTCTGTGTTTGTCCTCGGGTGTTTATGCCCTGATTGGAAACGTTGCCTAATGCTAATCCCACTCGGTTTTCTGGGTGCAGGCAAACTGGGAACTTTCGAACTCATAAGCACTCAGGTTCTGTCCTCGACAGGCAACATCACGTTCTCTAGCATCCCGCAGAACTATAAGCACTTGCAGTTGCGTATAACTGCACGTGACGCAACCTCGGCGGGTGGAGGTATCTCGACTTCGCTCCGCATCAACGGCGTCACCACAAGCTCTTACGCTTGGCATTACCTAGACGGCACTGGAGCAAGCCCAGCATCCGCTGCAGGCTCAACCGCCCAGACGTCCATCCTGATGGGTTACACCCCTAGTAACGGTGTCCCTGCCGGGCAGTTTGCAGGGCACGTTGTCGACCTGGCGGACTACACCAACGCCAACAAGAAGCCAGTTGTCCGTTGCTTTACAGCTATTGCTGGTTCTTACCAGAACGTAGGTATCCATTCTGGAATGTTGAACACTGCTGGCGCTGTAACTCAGTTGGACATTTTCACTGCTAACGGTTTCGTCAGCGGTTCTCGTTTTAGTTTGTATGGGGTGCGTGGCTAATGGCGCAAGCAATGACTTTGATTAGCTCACAGACGCTCGGCGCTGGTGCCGCCACCGTGACCTTCAACTCCATACCGAACACTTATCGCGACTTGCGCCTTGTAATGGTTTGGTCCGTGGGCACTCTTACCAACTCGAACTTTTACGTTCAGTTGAATGGTGACACCACCTTGGGTAACTATCCGATGGTTGAGATGGTCGGTAACGTCACCACTTCGACCTCATCCGCAAACAACACCACTCAGGGTTTGCTGATTCAATACTTCAACACCGCCTATGCAAACGACGTCAAGATTTCCACCATGGATCTGATGGACTACGCGCAAACCGACAAGCACAAGGTTGCCCTGACTACAGGCAACTCGGCTGGAACCGTGGTTGGCGCTCGTGCTGCTCTATGGAGCAACACCGCAGCAGTGACTTCCCTTGCCATCACTTGCCAGGCATCAACTTACGCTGCCGGTTCGACCTTCTATTTGTATGGGATTTCAGGATGAGTTACGGCACTCTTATTTCGTCGGTCGTCGTGGGCGCTGGTGGTTCCGCTAACATCGCCTTTACTAGCATCCCTTCGACTTACACCGACTTGGTATTAGTCCTTAGTGTTGCATCTAGCGTTGCCGGCACTAACAGCGATAACGTGTTCGCTCAGTTCAACTCTGTGACCACTGGCTACGGCAACACTGGTTTGTCGGGTACTGGTGGTTCGTCGGCTGCTGGTCAGAACTACAACGCTTTGACTTCTAAGGTGTTTGTTGGCACTTCGTCGGCTGTGGGAGTTTCTGGTCCTGGTTGGGGAACAGCAACTGTGCTTATTCCAAACTACGCTGGAAGCACCAACAAGCCTCTGCATACTCAGGTTGCCGCTGAAGGCTACTCAACTGCTGCTAACGACACTGTGAACGTTGTCAGCGCAGGAATTATGTCTAATACTGCAGCGATCAACAGCATCACGCTAACAAACGCCTCTGGTAGCAACTTCGCTCAGAACTCAATCGTAAGCCTGTACGGCGTCAAGTAAAGGAACATTATGGCTAACCCAATCAGACTAGAAGTCAACTGTGAGACTGGCGAAGTCCAGGAGATTGAACTAACCGACGCTGAGGTCGCAGAAATGCAGGCACAGGCCGAAGCCTATGCAGCCGAGCAGGCACGCATCGCAGCCGAAGAGCAGAAGAAGGCAGACGCCAAAGCCTCTGCACAAGCCAAACTCGCCAAGCTCGGACTCACCGCCGACGAAATCGCTGCACTGATCGGATAACCGCCATGACTGGACCAGACGAGAACATCCCTGGTTGGGCAATCGAACTAATCCGTCAGGTAGAACGACTCAACGAAAAGATACCGAGCCACGTGGAATGGGCTACACGCAACATCCTCGACCATGAGAAGCGCGTCCGTGACCTGGAGCAGTTCAAGTGGCGCATGACTGGCGTCGCCTCTGTAGCGTCCGCAGCCGTAGCCCTCATCATCGAAGTTTTGGCACGAACCGTTTTCAAGTAAGGAGCCGGCATGGCTGTCCTCAATCAACCTTTAAGCATTGACGCGGGCGCGAGCTTCAGCATCGGCTTCTATTTCACCAACATTGACTTGACGGGTTACACCGCGTCAGCCATGTTCAAGGTGTATCCCGTAACGAGCGCAAGCACTTCCGCGTTGACGGTTACGCCGACTGTGGACGCCACTACCGGCTACATCGAAATGAACTTGACCGCTACTCAGACGGCGACGCTCACTCAGCCCGCCTACAAGTACGCTATCGAACTCACTCACGCCACTAAGGGAACTATCCGTTTCGCTGAAGGCGACGCCATCGTAAGCGTTGAGGTGGTCAAGTGACCGTAACGGTTGTCAACAAGGTTCCGACCGCAACGGTTGTCCAGGGTCAGCCGTCAACCGCTGTCGTTTCGTCTAACGCCCAGCGAGGCCCTACAGGTCCACAAGGACCAACAGGAGCAACGGGAGCAACAGGCGCTCCAGGAGTCTCGGCAGTTTTCACGCTTCAGGACACCCTCACCACGTATTGGGGTAAGAGTCGCTTCTATTTCGACGGCTCATACACCGTCACTCAGGTGCGTGCCAGCGTCGGAACACCAGCCACAGGTTCAGGCATCACCGTCCAGGTAAACGTGAACGGCACTCTCGCCGGCACTGTCACTATTCCTGCTGGTGCTTACACCGCTATCACAACTTTGAGCAAGACCGTCATCGCTGGCGACTACGCAACCGTGAGTGTTACGGCTGTCGGCTCAACAACCCCAGGCGCAGACCTCACCGTTTCGCTGAACGTCCAATAAGGAAGTAGATCATGGCACTAGCCTCCGTAACCGAACAGAACCAAGCCCTATCCACTACTGGTTGGGGTTTCATTTCGATTCACTCCGCCACTCCTGGAACCACTGGTGCCAGCGAGATCACTGGTGGTTCTCCTGCTTATGCTCGCGTGGCTGTCACTTGGAACGCTGCTTCGGGTGGTGCCGTGACCAACAGCAACGCTTTGACCATCAACTTCCCTGCTTCGGCTACTGCCGCCTACTTCGGCATTTGGTCGGCTTCGACCGCCGGCACCTACTACATCGGTGGAGCACTCAACGGTGGTACTCCTATCGTGAACGGTGCTACTCAGGGAACTCTGACCATCGCCGCAGGTGCTCTCAGCATCACCGCTGCTTAGTAGGTGACGCATGGCCACTAACTATCCTGGTGCGCTGGACGCTTTCACTAACCCGACGACCGCTGACGCGCTGAACTCGGTTACTGTTCCTCACGACCAGCAGCACGCTAACGCTAACGACGCCATCAAGGCGATTGAAACCGAGCTGGGCATCAACCCTAAGGGCTCTGCCGCTTCGGTGAAGGCTCGCCTAGACGGCATCAACCCTGCCGCAGGTCAGGTGCAGGGCACTAGCCGAGGTTTCTTCGGTGCGTCCGCTTTAGCCCAAACCGCTGTAGCAACCAACCCTATGGTTATCGCCAAGGACACTGGTGCCGCTTATGTTCAGGTCGCTGCCATCAACGCGGCCTCGACTGGTTCTGCCGACTTCGCTGCCTACGGTGACAACGGAACAGACACTGCTGGCTGGGTGGACATGGGCTTCACTGGCTCAGGCTTCAACGACACCTCCTACACGATTACCAACGCAAACGACGGCTATGTTTTCGCTTCGGCAACCAACAGCGGTTTCACTGGCAACCTGGTTCTAGCGACTTCGGGTAACGGTTCGGCGAACGACATCGTGCTGGCTACTGGTGGCTTCCTTGCCGCCAACGAGAAAGCTCGTCTGCAGGGTTCGACAGGTAAGTTCACTGCCAAGGCTTTAGCGGCTGGTGCGGGTACTGCCACGCTCGCTCCCCTGCAGTTGACTGCTGGAACGAACCTGACAACCCCTGCCGCTGGTGCTATCGAGTTTGATGGTTCGACTTTCTACGGAACGATTGCGGCTTCGTCTGGTCGTGCAGTCCTAGACACTGTTGCCTACATTGCACCTAGCACAACGACTGCAACCACCAACGTGGCAACCGCTCAGTCAATGTTCGGTAAGTCGTACACGCTCCAGCCAAACACCACCTACCAGTTCGAAGTGTTGTGCAAGTTCACTAAGGCGACCACAACCACTTGCACCGTCGGTTTCTCGATGGCGGCCTCGGTGGCCCTGTCTTCGTTCTACTGCCACGGCGTCGGTGCTTTGACTGCTGCCAACGCTTCGGGTGCTGCACAGACTGGCTTCTCCATCGCCAACGCAACAAACACGCCTCTAACCGCTACAGGAACAACCGCAACAGGTCAGTTCCGTGTCACCGGCATCCTGCGTACTGGTGCAACCGCTGGAACCATCACGCCTCAGCTTCAATACTCTGCTGCTCCTGGTGGTGCTGGAACTGTTGACGTGGGTTCTTTCATGATGATCCGCAACCTTGGAACTACGACCGCAACTCAAGTTGGTGCTTGGGCTTAGTTAGGAGCGTGAGTTATGGCGCTCTATAACGCCTCCCTCGGTTACAACGACTCATCGACGCTCTACGACGGCACAACAACTGGTGGTGGCGGTTCTTCCGCTACTGGTGCTGGCAGTATCACGCTCACGGGTGCCGGCTCTGTCGGAACTTCCTATGTAGCGACTGGCTCTGCAAGCATCTCGCTTACTGGCTCGGCTACAGCCCTCACCAGTTACCCCGCTACAGGCTCTGGAAGCCTCACCCTGACTGGTTCAGGAACGACGGCAGAGCAGTGGGCAGTCACTGGTTCTGGAAGCCTCACGCTGACCGCTAGCGGCACAACCGCAGAGAAGTGGGCTGTCACAGGTTCAGGCTCTCTGACTCTCACGGGAGCGGCGAGCGCCACCAGCACCGCCCCACTAGCAGTCACTGGTGCAGGTTCGATAACCCTCACAGGTTCGGCTACCGCCACTGCAACGCCTATCTTCCCAGCGACAGGCAACGGATCACTAACCCTCAACGGCACTGGTATTGCTGGTGTCTCGTATGTGGTCACTGGTTCAGGCCAAATCGTTCTCGTTGGTACTGGCTCCGCCTCAATCCCGTCAGGAACAACGGGTGCAGGTTCCCTGACCCTCACTGGTGCCGGTACGGCGAAACCTTCGTTTGCGCTTACTGGCGCTGGCGCTCTAACCCTCACAGGCTCTGCCTCTGGAACGTCTCGACGCTCATTCAGGGGCTGGGGTCGCCCTATCTAGGAGAAACATGGCTACACCGCAGGACGTAATCAAGCTCGCGTCAGCGTACGCAACCGAGCATTACAAAGAGGGCAAGAACAACGACAGCATCTTCGGCAAGTGGTACGGCATGAACAACCAGCCGTGGTGCGCCATGTTCGTGTCGTTCTGCTTCAACAAGGCAGGTGCCGGCGCTCTCGTCGCTGCAGGCAACCCTAAGGGCTTCGCCTCATGCACTGTCGCTGTGAACTGGTTCCAGAACCACAAGCGCCTCGTCAACGCGAAAGACGCCAAGCCTGGAGACATCGTGTTCATGGCTTTCAACGGCCGTAAGGAATACGACCACGTGGGCATCGTTATCAGCAACGACCCAAAGAACAAGGTTCTCCACACTGTGGAGGGTAACACCGTGAACCCTAACGGCACTGGCGACCAGGTGAACGGGGACGGCGTGTATTTCAAGACTCGTCCTTACGGTTACGTGACCGCTGTCGCCAACCCTAACTGGGCTGCTCTCACTAAATAAGGAAACCATGAACAAGGAAATGCTCTACTCGTACCTTCGCACTTTCGGCGCGACCGTCCTCAGCGCCATCTTCGCCATCGGCAAGTTGCCTTTCGACTTCACTGTTTCCGACTGGCGTTCCGTCGCTAATTCGGTTTGGATTGCTATCATTCCAGTAGCGATTCGTTACCTGAACCCTAACGACGCTGGTTTTGGACGCAAGACCGACAGCAGCAGCAAGTAAAACCAAGCAACAAGAAGCCCCCAACCCCAGACCCGAAGGTTTGAGGAAGGGGGCTTCTTGCGTTTGGAAGGGTTTCTAGTCCTCGGTCGCCGCAACCTCCATGACTAGGACTTCCACCCGCCCAAACGACTCAACCTTGACCCGTGACTTGTCGCCACCAGCCAAGTTGATTGCGGTCGCCCACACGCGAGGGTGTGCCACGTTGCGAACCTCCACATCGGTGGGCTTGTGACGTGTTGCCTTCGACGGATCACTTGCTTTCAGCCGTCGTCCCACGGCTCTACTCCTTCTTCAGGGGTCGTGTTTTGTCGGTGGTCCGCAGAGGCGTGACCTCCATACGGACGCGAGGCTTGGTCGGCAGCTCTGCCTGCTCTCCGACCGCCATGACGGCCTCTAGGGGTGCTGCGTGCTCCTCACACAGGTCGATGGATGTTGCCTTGCTGTCACCGTCACGCCACAGCCTGTAGGTAGTGGCTGACTTCCCGCAAGCCCCATCCCCAAAGTCGCAAACCTTCACCGTCTGAACAGCCATCACATTTCCTTACGAATCGGGACAACCTTCGCATCCTGGACAACAGGAAACATCGGCTTGCCAGCCAGTGACTCGTTCCGCTTGCGTCGCTCCAGGTCAAGACCCAGATAGACCTCGGTCATGGCTCCTGTCTTGTGCCCAAGCATCGCCTGCACTCTCTTGAGTGCCCCGTCGTAGCCCAAGTCAACCATCAAGTCGAAGTAGGCTCGTGCACCCGACCTGCGGAGCGTGTGACCGCCTTCATGCTTGATGTCGTAGCCTGCCCGCACCAAGACACGTTGAACAATCAGGTGGGGACGTGAGAAAGGCCGTGTCGGGTCGAGTTGGCAGGTGTCGGCGAGGAAGCCTCTACCGTCATAGTTGGTGGGTTTAGTTCGGGTCGGCATCAGATAGTGATCAGGGTCGGCGATGCCTTGCGAAGCCAACCAAGTCAAATGCCGGCGGAGATACCCGTCCAGTTCGGTGCTGATGGGCATCACGTCGAACTCTTTGGTTTTGTTCCTGTAGATGTCTATCTCCGACCTGTCCAAGTGGATGTCTCGGAGCTTGAGTTGGTTTTTCTCGTTGTTTCGCAGGAACAGGTATAGACCTAAGGCGATGGACATGGTTTCGTTCTCATGCTGACATGCAGCGAACAGGGCTGGCCAGTCGGAGTGGGGAATGCGTAGCCGATTTACCTTCGGCAACTTTTCGCTTTTCCATCCGAACAACGGGTCTGTGTCCCTGTGCATGTAACCCTTCGCCCGACACCACTTGAAGAAACCAATGTACGTCGACAGTTTCGAGTTGCGAGTCGTGGGTGTCCACGAGTGCTGCCCGAACACCTTATCAATGTGCGACTGGTTGATGTTCCAGACGAGCGGGTTCTTGCTTGTGACAACGAGACGGTTCAGGGTGCTCCGTCTCGTCACGACGGTTCGGGGAGACATGCGCCTCGCAGCACAGTGCTCCAGGTACTCGTTGACAGCCTCTTGCAGGGTGGGTCGTGCCATGACGGGGTTCGCTCCTTCCAGCGAATGCAACCTATCACTGGCGTCTCAGTGTCATGTGGAAGTAAACATGCCTTTGGCCAGTGACCTGCAAGTTTACCAGGAACGAATCGGACATCGTCGCGTCCGTTTTGCGAAGAATCGCCATAGCAACATGTACCAGTTGTAACCGACAGCCACCTAGTGCTACGTTGCGTCTACCGCCGAAGGAGTGACGATGCCAGCGCCCCGTGTCCTGCCTGCAACCGATGTCCTGCTGCGCCTAGTGGAGCGTGGCTTGACTCACCAGGAAATCGCTGATCACTTGCATCAGACTCTTGGGGTGAGCGTTTCTCGCTCAACTGTTTCGGCAGCGTTAAGTCGCGCAGGAGTGTCGAGGGGAACGATGCGTTACAGGGAAGAGCTGCCGTGGCGGGTAAAGGGTGAACACCTGACGCAGTACCAGGCTCGCATGCTCAGGTTGCTGGGTCGGCGTAGGGCTGGGAGTGAACTCACGGACGAGGAGGACGCACGTCTGGACTCATGGATGGAGTCGCTGGAAGAGAACAAGTGGGTTGTCGGGTACGCGCCCGATAACGGTGGCTTCATTTACATCGACGCAGACGAGGTGAACGATGGTTCTGACGGCATCCCCATTCGGCGACGCACCATCGGGTCGGACGAGTTTCCCGATTCTGATGAGCGTCCTTGAGATTTACCCTCGGCACATCAAAGTGGGTGACAGTGAGGGCTGGTGTGGTCCTTCGCTGATGGCTCTCGCTTTGAGGCCGTTCACTCCTGGCGAGGACGCTGTTGTGGCGTGGGCTAAGGCACAAGACGACGCAGTGCTTCTTGACGTGGTGCATCTCAGTGACGGCAGGGACTACATCGTTCTGGAACGCCTGCACACTAAGCAGACGCTTCGTGCCGCTCTCGCGGAGCAGAACAAGTTCCTCGCCGACGCTATTTTGCGCATCCCAACGCAACATGGCACATTCGAATGACACTCCGAGAAATAAATCTGTCATTCTAACATAAATGCACACTAGGCTTATGGTATAGGGGCTTTTTGACCCTGCCCCTATGGAGGGTAAAACCATGAGTTTAGATGTGCTGCTGGAACCAATACCAGTCAAAACGAAAACGCCCTGCAAGGTGGGACGAGTCCTAGCCTCGCTTGACGACCCATACAAGACGGCACTGCTCACGCTGCTAGACACTCGATTCGTTGACGGTGGCCTCGCTGACGATGCTGTGGCAGAACGTTTAGAGCGTGCCGGTTTCGATGTGGGTGCGACTACGGTCCGCAGTCACCGTAAGGGCACGTGTTCCTGTGAGTAATCTCGATGCACTTCTTGGAGTTGGAACCGATGGCGCGTCACCGCAAGCCAGGAAGCCCCGTGTTGAACACCCTAAAGGGTTTACTCCTGGTATCACCGTCACCAAGTCAGGTGGCGAACTCGTCGTTCAGTCGGAACGCGCCCAAGTCCCAGCGGACTGGAATGACATCCTCGCCCAACTCCTCCCTGAGGGCTTCAACCCAGAGGACTATGAGGTAGAGGGCGATTCGGTTGAGGTTCGTGCGTGGGACGGCAACGTTGGCCTCGGCGAAATCAAACGCTTCTACTACTTCAAGGCTCGCATCCGTCGCAAGGGTTATGTGTCAGAACACATCAACTTGGACGACATTGTTGCCGTAGCAAAGAAAGCCAAGCCCAAAACAATTATCGAAAACGATAATTCTCGCACCTACTTCATTCAGATCACTGACTTGCAGGCTGGTCAGGCTGACGGTGACGGCGTTGAAGGCATGGTGAACCGCGCACTGCAGATTCCCCAGCTCGTCAAGGACGACATCAAAGCCCTCGCCAAGGCAGGTAAACCCGTCTCTAGCATCTTCGTGCCTGTCACTGGTGACTTGGTTGAGGGCATCAGCGGCTGGTATGAGATGCAGACCTTCTCTGTGTCGTTGGACCGCCGCGACCAAGTGAAACTGGTGCGTCGCCTCGTCACCGAGATTCTGGTGTCTATCGCCGGCATCGGCCTGCCCGTTCATGTCGCTGTAGTGCCTGGCAACCATGGCGAGAACCGTCAGAACGGTAAGGCTTACACGACTCTAGGCGACAACGACGATGTTGCCGTCATGGAGCAGATAGCGGAAGCCCTCGCCCTGTCAGGCAACTTCCCTCACGTCACTTTCTCATTTCCAGCGAAGAACCGTCTCTCCCTCACTGTCGAAGTGCAGGGCTGGATTGTCGGTCTCACGCATGGACACATCGCACGAGCTTCGGGCATGCCGGCAGGGAAACTGTTGGCATGGTTCAAGACCATGGCAGGTATCAAAGACCCGTTAGGAGACTCCGAACTTCTGTTTGTCGGTCACTATCACCATTTGATTTGCCAGCAACTCATCGGCGACCTGCTACTCATCATGGGTGGCGCGTTGTGCGATGCGTCAGATTGGTTCAGCCAAACCGCTGGACTCGTATCTGATCCCTGCATTGCCAAGGGAACCATCACCAGCAGTCAAAAGCTGGAAACTTTCACCCCGTATTTCTGGCGTCGCACTGAAGTTTTGTCGCGCCTCGTTTAGGAGTTCCCTTGGAGAATGTAATCACTAACACTGAACTGACCCTTGCCAAGCAGATTGGTTGGCAGGTGGGTCGCCGCTGGCCGTCTGTCGAGATTGAGGATTTGCGTTCCCACTTGACGTTGTGGCTGTTTGAGCACACCGACCAGGTGGAGCGTTTCCGCTCGCGTGAGGGTGGCAAGGCGCAGTTGGCGTTGAGCCTGAAGCGTGAGGCTCTCAGGTATTGCACTAAGGAGGCTGCAGCCCGCCAGGGTAAGTCTGTGGAGCGGGACAACTTCTACACCGCTGACGTGGTGGAGCGTGGCTTGCCGTTCCTGTTCGAGGCTGGGTTTGAAACCTCGGTGAGGCAGGACCCGAACACTGGCAGGGTCGTTGAACGTCGCTTCGATAGCGGTGATGCCCGCGCAATCATCAGCGACCTGCAGCGTGCCTTCCAGTCGCTCCCACCGCAGAACCAGATCGTGTTGGAGATGCGGTACCGCGAGGACTTGACCCTGGAGGACATCGGTAAGCGTCTGGGCATGGCCGCTAAGAACATCCTGCAGAACGTCAACAAGTCCATTCAGCTCATGTCCGACTATCTGTCAAGGTAATGATGTGGGTTGGTCTCACGCAGTCCCGATGCTTGCAGATCCGCTCACCTGGCCGCCACAGTTTCCCGTCTTTCATTGGTCGGTCCTCTAGGTCGAAGTCGCCCAGCCATGGCGTGCAATAGTCGTTGCCGTAGTTGACCTTGCTGCGTGGCTTCGCCTTGCATCCGGCACACAAAGTCGGGTCGTAGTTGCGTCGCAAATACACCTGGTCGAACGTCCATTCGAAACCGCAACGCTGGCAAGTGGCTTGAATCAGTTCCCTCATTAGCGCACCTGCATCCTCATGCGGAAACGGTCACGCTCACGCTCGGCCATGCCACCCCAAATACCTGCCTGACGATGCTTCATAGCGAACAGCAGGCAGTCACGCACTACAGGGCACTCCTGGCACATCTGTTTCGCCAGAGCCACTTCGTAGGCGTTGCCGTCCATTCCGTCCTTGTCGGGGAAATAGGCGTCGGGATAGTTCGTGCAGGGAACTTGACCGCCCGTTTCCTCAATCATCGTCAATAGTTCTACCCAGTCTTTGAACTCTTCCGAGCTGAAATCAAAGTCCGCTTGTTGCGTGTTCATGCGTTCCTAAAATGTCCGAGGTGCTAAGTAATGTCCAATGTAATGACTACTTCAAAGAAAAGCAAAACGAAGCCAAGTATCACTACTTTTGGCACCGCTCGATTCATCGCTGACTACAAGTCAGGCACTCCGGAATGGCATGAGCTCAGGTCTGCTGGTATCGGTGGCTCTGACATTGCCGGCATTGTCGGCGCATCCCCTTGGTCCAGCCCGTTCAAGATTTGGGCGTTGAAGACAGGCGTGCTCTCAGACGAATCTGGCGAGTCCGAGGCTATGGAATGGGGAACGCTTCTTGAACCTGTGATTGTCGAAAAGTTCAAGCGTCAACACCCTGATCTGACCATGTGGGCATCCCCTGGCACCTGGGCGCATCTGGAACGACCATGGCAGTTGGCTAACCCTGACGGCATCTACACCAAACCCAATGGCGCTAACGGCATTTTCGAAAGCAAAACAGCCATGTATGAGGACGGTTGGACGGTTCCATCGGAGGGGGTCATGGGCGATGCAGAAGGCGTGCCGCTCTACTACCGAACGCAAGTCCTCTGGTATCTAGACACTTTCGGATTCGAAGAAGCCATCGTTAGTGTTCTATTCCACGGCAATAAGTACCGCGAGTTCCTTATTAAAGCCGATCCATTTGCACAGGACGTGTACCGCGGCGAGGTAGAAAAGTTCTTGGAGCTTGTCCGCACTGACACTCCCCCAGAGTTCGACGGATCTATGGCGACCTACGAAACCGTTAGAGCGTTGAACCCTGACATTGACCCTGAAGCCGAACTGGAACTCGGTGGCCTTGGTGCCATGTTCTTGTCTGCTATCGCTGACGTGGCAGATGCCGAAGCCGAACTGAACCGCGTGAAGTCGCTGGTGATGGACTCTATGGGTTTGGCTAAGAAGGGTTTGTATGACGGCAAGTGGATTGTCACTCGCCAATCTAAGAACGGTGGCACCCCGTACCTGGTCGCCAAGAGAGGTTAGAAATGGCTCAGTTCAACTTGAACGATTACGAGACTGTAGAAGAGCGTCTGAAGCGTCTCTTTGCGGCTCACCCTGACGCTCGCGTCATCACCCACAACCTGACTACCTCTGCAGACCGTCAGGTCAGCACTTGGGTTGTCAAGGCAGAGATTTGGCTGCCAATCACTGACTTTCCATTCGTGCGCAAAGACCTGCCAGCCGTGGAGTTCCGCGACCTTAAAATAGAGGACTTGTTCCTGCTGAAGGCTACCGGCATGGCTTTCGAGGTCGATGGCGTCAACGGCATGGCGAACAAGACCAGCGCCCTAGAAAACTGTGAGACCAGCGCGATAGGTAGAGCACTGGCCAACATGAACCTGTCTGGCAACAAGCGAACCAGCCGCGAGGAAATGGAGAAGGTCGCCCGCGATGTCACTCCTAAGCCTGCTTTCGACAGGGCTGTTGCTAGGGATTGGCTGGCTGACATTAGCGTGTTGGATAGCGTTGATTCTGCTCGCAAGCTATACCTGGCTGCACAGAAGGCTAAGGCGTCTTCGGAAGTCCTTGAAGCCATCACCGCTAAGGCTAAGTCACTTGGCTAAGAAGCGTGACTACGTGGCGACCATCAGGGCTTTGGAGGCTGCCATCGTAGATCAGAACCAGTTGGCGATTCTGGCGGCTACTGTGCCGGCGCTCGGCTGGGACCCTGAACCGTATGAGAAGGAAGAGATAAGGCTGAAGTTGCGTCTGATGAACTATCAACGCACAAGCCTTGACGGTGAACTGTATGGCGACGATTGAATACCCTGCCGATGTGATTCGGGAGTTGAACAATCTGCGGGAGCAGTCGCATCAGGCTGTTACGGAGTTGTTCAAGCTGGAACGTGAGCAGGTCGAAGCGGAGATTGACGCTGACCGCACCTACGCCACTCAATACTTGGCCGCTACCGGCACTGTCGCCGAGCGTGAAGCCTGGGCGACGCTGAAAAGCATTGAGGCCCGCAAGGTTGCCGAGATAGCAAAAGCAAAAGTGAACTACGCCAAGAACCGTATGCGTCAACTGTCCGAAGCAACAAACGCAGTACAAACCGCGTCGCGCATGATTGACCTGCAATGGAGAACCGAGAAGTGATCCGTGAACGTTGCTCCTGTGGTGCCGAAATTGAAACGGACGAGGACAACGCTCTAGAGATTTGGGCTGCTTGGCGTGACGTTCACGACTGCCCAGACACGACGACCGACCATCCACCTATCGGCGGGACTTCCCAAGCCGACTTAGCCCCCGATTACACGCTCCCTGAAATGCACATAGGTTTCCGATGAAAACAACTGACTGGCAGCAACTTCTAATCCGTGACTCGTATTGCCTGCATTGTGGCGAAACTGAAGCGTTGTCGCCAAATCACCGCCAGAACCGTGGCATGGGTGGGTCGAAGCTCGCTGACGTGCCCAGCAACATTGTCTTGTTGTGCTCCTGGATGAACGAACGCATTGAGGGTTCAGCGTTCTTCCGTGACATGGCTATCGAGAATGGTTGGAAGGTCGGCAAGTGGACTGACTGGCGGTCGGTGCCTGTTTTCGATGCGTGTTCGGGCGAGTGGTGGATTCTCAACGATGACTGGACTCGGACACTCACAGAGAACTCACAAACTTCATAAGTAAGAAATCCACTACAATAGCCCTTGTATTTAAGTGAGCAGGTAATACCACCTTGGCCTGCCACCCCTAAAGGCTCCCTGTCAGGGCTCCGTTGTTGTGGTATTCAACGGAACTCTGGCGGGGTTTTTTGTTTAACTATGAAATACATGAATCACAAGCCGGTCGTCTACTACATTTGCCAGTATGGTTATTGGGACGTAGTGAAAATAGGAACGACCGTGAATCTATCAAGACGACTGGCGCAATACCAGTCCAAGAGCAGTGACATCTCCTGGCACATCCTTGCCGTTGAAGAAGGCGAGGACACGCCATTTGCACTAGAGGCCGCTCGTCACCGTGACTTTATGAAGTCTCGAATCTCTGGCGAGTGGTTCTGGATGACTCCCGATCTAAAGGAGCACATTCTGGGTCTGCCTGACCTTGTGGAGGTTTACCTTCCATGAGCGTTGAAGCAATGGCAATCGTTCTGAACCACTCACGAGCCAGGGGAGCTGCGAAACTCGTCCTGCTCGGCATCGCCAACCACATCAACCCAGACAACGACGGAGCGTGGCCTAGCCAGGCGAAACTTGCCCAGTATGCCAATGTGTCAGACCGAGCCGTTCGTGACGCTGTAGAGGCTCTGGTGGCTCTAGGAGAACTGCATTACGAGGTCGGTGCCGGCACGTCGGCAACCCAATACAAGACCAACCGTTACTGGCTCACTCTGAGGTGTCCTGACTCATGCGATGGAACCGTGAACCACCGCAACAGGGTGGAAGTTTCTGCAAATCAGGGTGGAAGTTTCCAGCAATCAGGGTGGAAGCAGGCTTCCGACAAACCATTAAGAGAACCAGAATTAAGAACCTCTTTCCCCCAAGCTTCGCTTGCGGATGAGTTCGATGAGTTTTGGAAGGTTTATCCACGCAAGGAAGACAAGAACGCTGCACGACGCGCCTTCAAGCGTGCTCGCCTGGAAGCAACTCTGGAAACCATCGTTGAGGGAGCGAAGCGTTACCGTGATGATCCGAACCGAGCAGCAAGTTTCACCAAGTACCCAGCCACCTGGTTGAACGCTGGCGCTTGGGAGAACGGCCCTCTTCCTGAGCGTGAGATGAGCGCAGAGGAGCGAGCCGAAATCCAGCGAGCCGAAGCCGCACGCAAGGCTGCCGCCGACAGAGAAGCAACAAGACTGCTCCGTGAAGAGATGGCTGAACAGCAACGACGCTACGAAGCTAACAAGCCCGCCTACTGCGAACACGGACGCATCAAGGTGATCTGCAAAAAATGTCCACCCCCAGACCTAAACTAAAAAAGCAAGCCACGACAAGGAGAAACTACTTATGGCAATCGGATACGTCACCGGCAATGTTGAGCGAGTCCTCACTGGACAGTTCGGCGTTGGTTTGGTCATCGCAGAGTCCTGGAAGAACAAGCAGGGCGAGTTGAAGACCACCCGCTACACCGCATGGTTCGATGAGGACCCTGGCACTCAGATGGGCGAGCTCGTCACCGTCTCTGGTGCCCTCTCGGCGAAGGTCGACACTTGGACTGGCAACGACGGCCAGGAGCGCACCACAGCGAAGATTTCGTTGAACCGCGCAAAGGTCAGCCACAAGGAAGCACCACTGGCCACCAGCAACTCTTTCGCTGTCCCTGACGACGAGGACCTGCCCTTCTAATGTTGGGCGCTCTCTACGCCTACGGGTCGGCAATCCTCGTGTTCGGTATGACCGCTGAAGTTCATACCCCGTTCCTGAAGGTCGCCGGCACAGGCTACGCCATCTGGCTGGTCGTCGCTGGGTCGATTATGGGTTGGAATGCTGCCCGGCACTCGGACTAGCCTAGAGTTCTTCGCTGAAGGTGTCCCTAAACCTCAGGGTTCGAAACGCTACGTGGGTAATGGTCGGTTCGTTGAAGCTTCTGACGTGAAGCCTTGGCGAGCCGCCATTGCCAACGCTGTGTTCCGTGAATGCGTGGCCACTGGCGACCACCGTCCGTTCACTGGACCCGTAAAGGTCCACGCAACTTTCTACATGCCCCGCCCGAAAACCGTGAAGCGTCTGTTCCCTACGGTCGCCCCAGACCTGGACAAGTTGCAGCGTGCTCTCGGTGACGGCATGTCGGTTGATTCGGGAATCATCGAGGATGATGCGCAGATCGTGGAGTGGCATTCTTTCAAGGCTTATGTTGAACCTGGTGGGTTCACTGGCGTGAAAGTAAAAATCACGGCTCTATGAAAACCTGTTCTAAATGCGCACTGTCAAAACCGTTGGCGGAGTTCTATCCATACAAATCCAGCCCCGACGGGCATCAAGCCAGATGCAAAAGATGCCACATACAAGCGGTCAGACGTTCCGAAGTAAAGCACCGCGACAGCATGCTGGCCAGACGCAGAGCTTATGCCAAGCGCGAGACTAAGAGAATCGCTGAACAAAGTGCGACGTACCAAAAAACCCATCCAGAGGTCTTCGCCAACATCATGCAACGTCGGCGAGCGCGAGCCAAACATTCTGGAGTCTTTTTGGTAACCGCCAAAGATTTGAAACGCCTCTATGCCCAACCTTGTATCTACTGTGGTTCCCGTATCAGCGTTGAAATTGACCACGTCTTGCCCATCAGCAGAGGTGGCAGACATAGCATTGGAAACCTGGCACCAGCCTGCATGAAATGCAACAGATCCAAGAACGCTAAGACGGTCATGGAATGGCGAAAAGCAACAAAACCATAACATTCGTGTTTGTTTTGCGTTTTTTGTAACCTTTCCTGTAATGTTATTTGTGTAGCCAGAAAGCCTGGTTGCAGGAGGAATCAAAATGAGCAACAACGAAAACAAAGACCTAGAACTAGTAGCCGGTCTATGGATCACCGCCAAGGCAAGCAACCTATACGGCATTGACAACAACCGAGCAGCAGCCTGGAATGACTTCGAAGCCGAAGCACTGTTTGTCACCCGTCGCTACGGTTACACCCAGGAGCAGTTTGGCATCAAGCTCCGTGAAACCGCTGCACGCCTGTACGCCACCCAGCTCAAGACCGAAATCTTTGGCTACGCCGAGGAGGTGGCTGCATAATGCGTCGCTTCATCGGCAACTGCCGTGAATGTGGCCGTCGAGCCGGCTTGTCAGAGAACAAGTTCTGCGCCGACTGCTTCGACAACCAGCACAGCAAATACGCAACCCGCAAGCGTTACACCCGAATCGGCATCAAAATGGCACTCATGCTGTTCGTCTGGAACGCACTCTACGCAGACGCCTGCTGGCTCGGACAACACGTCAACAACCAATACGGCAGCGTCCTAATCTTCCTGGCACTCGCAGGAGCCCTCGCCCTCACCTTCGCAACCCTTTTCAGTCAGGAATAAGCAACATGTCACTAGCCATCGCACTAATCGCAATATTCGCAGTATCCCAGTTCCTCGTATTTGGTGTACTGCTCGCCTTCGCCATCCAGTTCGTTCGCGTCAAAGACGCCACCCACAAGCTGAGCGACGAAGTAGACGACCTGTGGGAAGCCCACGAATCCATCCGCGAATACGCGGAAGCCAACGACCAGTGGAAAGAACGCACCAACAGTTGGGCTGAAGGCGTCACCGAACTTCAGGGACGCATCGTTGAGGTATTGAAGGGTGACATCTAATGCCATTTGCACGCATCACTGATCCACAGACTTCGCATGATGCAGCCGACTCGGTGCGCAACCTCACCGGCACTCAGAAAGCCATCGCCCTGCTGATTGAGTCGGAACCTATGACCGATGAAGCCCTGGTGACGGCATACAACCTGCTTGCGGGTTTGGACTTGGCTCCGGTTGCGTCTCCGTCGGGTATTCGTAGCCGTCGCGCCGAACTAGTAACGCGAGGCGTTATCAAAGACTCTGGCATGCGTCAGAAGCTCGCTAGTGGCCGTCACGCCATCGTTTGGGTGAAGCCATGACCATGACCCGCACTGAATGGTTGGCGTCTCTGGAGCAGGAGCGTTTCAACGTGGCGCACCGAGTACAGACACTGCCTAAGCCTGAAGTGGTTATCAAGGAAGTGCCGGCACGCTGCACCAAGCCACACGCCAAGCCCTGCACCAAATCCCACGCCACCGAAGCCCGTGACCAGATGATGTTCAACGCTGGTCGTTACATCGCTGGCGCTTCGGATCAGGTCGCTATCGATGCTCACGAGAAACTCATGGCGGAGCTCGACAAGTGAAGATTGGTTCTCTGTTTTCTGGTTACGGTGGCCTTGATTTGGCTGTCGCTAATGTCACTGGTGCTGAGGTCGCTTGGCATTGTGAGTGGGATGATGCTCCCTCCAAGATTTTGGAGAAGAACTTCCCAGGCGTCCCCAACTATCGGGATGTTTCCAAGGTTGACTTTGCTCAGGTTGAGCAGGTCGACATTTTGACTGGCGGGTTTCCTTGCCAGGATTTGAGTTTGGCTGGCAAGCGTGCCGGTTTGAAAGAAGGAACTAGAAGTGGTCTTTGGAGTGAGTTCGCAAGAGCAATCGACACCATCCGTCCCAGCCTCGTCGTCATTGAGAACGTCCGAGGTCTCCTATCAGCCGAAGCCCATAGCCCAGTGGAACCCTGCCCGTGGTGTATGGGAGCAAGCGGGAATGGCGAACCTCTTCTGCGAGCATTGGGAGCTGTTCTCGGAAGTCTGGCCGACCTCGGGTATGATGCAAAATGGACAGGTATTCGAGCTGCCGATGCCGGTGCGCCACACAACCGATTCCGCATCTTCATCGTTGCCTACCCTAGCAACACCGACAACGGGCGAAGTGGTTGGTCCGAGCAAGTCTAGTTCCGGTGGCGAGAATCTACGAACGCAAATAGCCATATTGGTGGGGCGTGAGTTGCCAACTCCAGCAGCCTTGATGCCAACTCCGGCAGTAGCTCATTTGCGTAACCACGATGAAGACATTGAGGGCTATTTGGAACGCAGACAAGATTTTTTTGATGGAAAAACTAAGGGTATGCCTGGAGTGAGTCTAGGAGTGGCTGTAAGAATGCAGCGAGAAGGGATTGAACTAAATGGACTTTCTACCGACACCGACAACGAGGGACTATAAAGATGGATCCGCAGAACACAGACGCAATGGGATTGTTCAAACTGACACTCTCGCCAGAGCAATCATTAACGGCCAAGAAGTTGGGGGGGCGCTAATGCCAACGCCTAAAGCCCAGGATGGTGTGAAGGGGAATCTCAAGACTTCCGCCGAGCGTGAGGAAGCCGGTTTTTTTGTTGACTTGCCGAATGTGGCGGTTGACTTGGCAAATCTGGGGGGGGGCTTATTCCAACCCCAACAGCCTCAGACTGGAAAGGCCCAAACCACTCAGGTTCAGGAAGCGCCAGCAGCAACGGAATTGCCACCTTTGCTTCCAACCACCAGACGGAGTATGGGTAACGCCTCACAACCTGAAGTTGACGCTGGCGACCCTAAGAAAAGAATCGAGAACACTGTGCTGCTAGGTGAAATCAGCTGGGGCAAGTTTGAACCCGCTATCCGCCGATGGGAGCAAGTGCTAGGCCGCCCAGCCCCAGCACCAACCAAGCCTGACGGCAAAGACGGCGCACACCGCCTCAGCTCGGCGTTTACTGAATGGATGATGGGGCTACCCGAAGGCTGGATTACCGGACACGGCTTATCCCGCAACGATGAACTGAAGATGGCGGGCAACGGTGTTGTGCCTCAGCAGGCCGAGTTGGCCCTGAGAATCCTGCTTGAAGGCGTTGCACTACCTCCGGCTGGGGGGGGGGAGTAAGTTGTTTGCCACACCCAACACAATGGATACGTTGCCAGCACGTGAAGGTGAAGCTTATGAGCGCGTTCGCAATGCTGGCGGTCGCAAGAACAGACTTTCCAGCGGCAATCTGCGTGAGCAGGTAGTTCACCTTTTGCCACAGGATGATGTGATGTTGCCGACCCCGACCGTCACGGATCAGCGAGAAGGTAAGCACTTGCGTTCCGTAGCAATCGAAAACCTAGCCAACGGCAAAAACCGAGGCATCAGCTTGAACCACCTGGTTGAAACCATTGGCGTTGACTGGCAAGACGGCGACACTTTCACTGTCACGAGCGAAGGACTGAAGAAGAATGACTAACCCTATGGATCCGATTGACGGCTCTACCGCTCACGCTATCCACCTAACTGGCTGGCAGATGGGCAGGGATGAAGAGCAAGCGCGGATCATCAAACTGCTAACCGACCTGAATGTTATCCGCCGCGACTTTTTCGGCCATTTGGTTGCGTTCAACACTGACGGCACTGAAGTTGTTTACCTGACTGGGCTAGAGGGGATAAATACCAAGGTTTCAGGGGGAGATTTTCCTACCGATTCCGCAGGCGCTACGCTACCGATTTCACAAGGAGAGAAGTAAATGAGCAAGGATTATGGGCTTGAAAATGTCAAGGCTATTTGGACAATAGTTTTCAATAAGCGAGAGTATGTATCTATTGACCTAACTGATGGTAGGCAGGTCACAGTCACTATTTCGCCTAAGCGTAAGCAGATAGCAGTCTACATTGACGGTGAACTTATCAAAGGAGAGAAGTAAATGGAATGGTTTTTATCTGGGGCTTTACTGGGTGCTTTAATCGCTATCGTTTGGGAACTTCGTGACCAGCGTAGGTGGCTAAGAGCATTCGTTCAAAGTCTTGCGGATGTGCTGTTGCGACTTAACGACATTGAAAACTTGCTTAAAGAAAGAGAGAGAAATGACTAACAAAGAACTTATAAAAAAGGAACTTATCAGCCTATTAGAAGACTGGTTGAGTGACCCTGAACTTGAGGGAGAAGATGCAGAGGTTAGCATCGATACTTTGCTGAGTAATCTACCTGCTCCACTCCTTGAGGCTGAGTTTAGTCTTAAAGGATTTCTCGCTCTTATCAAAGGAGAGAAGTAGATGGATGGCTGGATGAATGAGTGGGATAACCCGCAAGACGCTGTTTACGACAAGGTGCGTTCAGGGGTAGTTGCCGCCAAAGAAGAGTTTGAAGCCCCTATTAGGGCAGCAGAGCGTGAACGCATTATCAAGAAACTTCTCTATGTAATGTCACAGCCAAACTTCAGGTGGGATTTGTGGCTAACTACCGAAGATGACCTACGTCGATTCCTGAACGAAGAAGAAACCAAATGAACCTACTCGGAATGTTCCTCATCGGCTGGCTCGCCGGCATCGTGGCGACACTCCTCATCCTCGGCGCATCCGTTTGGATGTCCATAAGGCAGCGTGACGATGCCTAGACCACGCCTACAACACCACTGCAAACAGTCAGGCTGCCAAAACCCTCACCAGGCTCAGGGCTACTGCCCGAAACACTACATAGCAGCCCGACGCAACGGCACCATCCAAATAATCCAGAAAAGAAAAACACATGCCTAAAATCCCCGTCACCGTCTACACCAAATCCAACTGCCCACAGTGCACCATGACGAAGAAGAAGTTCGACCAGCTCGGCATCATTTACCAGGAAGTAAACCTGGAGGAGAACCCGGCACTGGTAGCGAAGTTCAAGGAGCAGGGTTTGATGGCTGCACCAATCGTCACCACCGACACTAAGGCGTGGTCGGGTTTCAAGCTCGGCAAGATTGAGTCCCTAGCCCACTACCTGTTCAGTGCCGAAAGAGGAGAGAAAACCAATGGCTAAAAACCTCTACAAGTTCGGACCAGAATACTTGCTGAAGAGCTTGAAGGTCGGTGTGGCCGTCCTCAAAGGCGAGCAATACTATTTCCTGACCGACCGCTACAACTACTGGCTGATCGCTGACATGGACGTGCAGAACGAAACCTACGAGCTGAAACTCTGGGACAAGCCACGCACGAGGAAGCCTCACAGCCGTAAAAGCCATTGGCGCAACGTCACCAGCCCACACGCAATCAAGGTGCGCTTGTGAGACGCGCCAAGCACCGAGGCGAACCACACCACATTTACTGGCGGTTCACTTATCGCTTCTACCGTTACCACTGGTGGCACCTGACTCGAAAGCGTGTCGCGGCGGAACTGTCAGACGCTGTTGCTACAATCAGATTGCTATCAAAGTAGATTCCTCCACTCGTTGATTGCATACCCCCAGAAAGCCCCTGTCACCCGTCCATGGCAGGGGTTTTCGCTTGCCGAAGAAAAACACGAAAAAACAGGGTAAAAAATCTGCCCCTCTGACACTTGTCTATTTATGTAGGTGTCTCCAAGGCCACTTCACCGTTTCAGACGGGATTCTGGTGGCGTGTTGAGGGGTTTGGTTGGTGGGTCAACATCTACAAGGGTGCGAATAGGTTTCGCTCACGATCTAAAACCGCATGCGGAAGTCGTGACACCTGAGTTCGATTCTCAGCGCATCCACTTGTCTAGTCGTCACTAGACAAAAGCCTGGTAACTGTACCTGCGGGAGGTTACTGGCAACGCTTGTTAGCTCAGAGAGAGCGGACCACATAAGCCGGTCAGGACTAGGCGCAACTCCTAGACAAGCACAAGCGCCCGCCCAAGCCTCTCAACGATGCGCACCTGGCTCACCTAGTGAGGGTTGTTCTAGACGACAGCGGGCTTCTTACTTTCACTTACTGCCCTAAGTGATAACCCTGAATGCTTCGGCTATCAGTTAGCACGCATCAAAGTCCTCGCGTGTGGAATGAGGCACCTTTTCACAGAAGTACCTTGCCGAAAGAAAGAAAAAGATTATGGCTGACGAAACCGTAGCAACCCCAGCACCAAAGACTCCAGCAGCACCTAAGTGCCCATGTGGTGAAGGCTACTGCCAGAACTGTGGCTCCTTCACCGAGCCTCAGTAATACATGCCCCGCGCACATAAGGTCTGCAACAAGGTCGGCTGCGCAGAAATAGCAGACACCACAGGCAACTACTGCGAAGCACACAAACTCCCCACCTGGCAGAAGACAACACAACGCCACAACATTCCAGGCTGGAAAAGGATAAGGCTCCACATCCTGCACAGGGACAACAACACCTGCCAACACTGCGGCCAACCAGCCACCGAAGTAGACCACATCGTGCCCCTCTCACAAGGAGGCACCTCAAAGCCTGCCAACCTGCAAGCCCTCTGCACCAAGTGCAACGCCACAAAGAACCACCTCCAACGCCGAACCCAAACCAAAGGGTAGGGGGAGGAAGCCCAACGAAAACCCACGGCAACCGTGAGGGGGCTGGCTCTGTCCAGTCAGTCAGGTTCAAACCTTTCAACAATGCTTCGTGATGAAGCCCAAAGCCTCGTGATGAGGTGAGGAGAACACTATGCCTTCTGGTGGCGCTCGTGCGCGTTCTGGCCCTGCGCCTGACCCTAATGCTTTGCGTCGTGACCGTAAGGACGATGCCGGCTGGACTGTTCTCCCTGCTGAGGGTCGTAAGGGTAAGGCTCCTAGTTTTCCGTTGATTGACCCTAGCCCGCGTGAACTGCAGTTGTGGGTTGCGTTGTGGAAGAAGCCTGTCGCTCTTCTCTGGGAGAAGAATCAGCAGGAACTTGCTGTGGCTTTTCATGTGCGCACGATGGTTGAGGCTGAACGAGCTGACGCCCAGGCGAACCTCAGGACTCTGGTCCGTCAGCAGGCTGGCGAACTACTGCTAACGATCCCTGCCATGTATTCGGCTCGTGTTCGTATCGCTGAGGATGAAGTCGCTGTGAAGCGTGCCGAGGCTGCGTCTCCTGTGCGTGTTAGTGCCCGCGACCGTCTCAAGGCGGTGAAGGGTGCGTGAACAGCGTGAGTCTAGCGTTTTGGCTGTTGCTCTTGACTGGATTACTGCTCACTGTGTCATTCCTGACGGGTTCGAGCGGGGTCGCCCTCTAGAACTCTACGACTACCAGTTTGAGTTCTTTTCAAACTTCTACCTGGTGCGCGGTGACGCGGAGTGGGTGGCAGAGAAGCCGGTTCTTGGTCCGGCGTTCGTCTATCGACGTGGATTGTTGGTTGGCCCACAGAAGCTCGGCAAAGGTCCTATGACCGCCGCTCACATCTGTCTTGAAGCAGTGGGTCCAGCCCTATTCGCAGGATGGGCGTCTGGCGGTGAGGTTTACGACTGCCGCGACCATGGCTGTTTGTGTGGCTTCGTTTACGAGTATGAGCCTGGCGAACCTATGGGAATGCCTTGGGCTACACCGCTGATTCAGATCACTGCGATTTCTGAGGAGCAGACGGACAACATTTACGGCGCTTTGCGTCCGATGATTGAGTTCGGTCCTTTGAACGACGTGATTCCGAAGACGGGTGAAGAGTTCATTCGCCTCCCTGGTGGTGGCCGTATTGACACTGTGACTTCTAGCGCGATGTCGCGTCTTGGTCAGCGTGTGACTTTCGTTCCTCAGGATGAGTGCGGTTTGTGGACTCAGACGAACGGCATGACTAAGGTCGCTGACACTCAGTATCGCGGTTTGGCTGGTATGGGTGGGCGTGCGTCTATCACTACTAACGCTTGGAACCCTGCCGAAGGTTCGGTTGCCCAGCAAATGTTTGAATCATCGGCGAAAGACATTTACCGCCAGTTCAAGCAGCCACCGAGCAACCTCAGTTACAAGAACAAGGTTGAGCGTCGCAAGATTCACCAGATTGTGTACGGCGAAGCCTTGAAGCAGAACGGTGGCCACGTCGACTTAGACGCCATCGAAGCTGAGGCTTACGACTTGCTGGAGCGTGACCCTTCCCAGGCGGAACGCTTCTTCGGTAACCGAATCGTTGTTGCTTCGGATGCTTGGCTTGACCCTCTGGTCTGGGATGAGCGCGTCGACACTGACAGCCCTTTGAAGAAGGGTGACCGCATCGCTATCGGTTTCGATGGTTCGTTGCGTGACGACTCGACTGCTCTGGTTGGTTGCCGCATCGAGGACGGCAAACTGTTCGTTCTCGGCTTGTGGGAGTCACCTGATGAACCTGATGTGGACTGGGAAGTCCCTGTCGGTGAGGTTGACGCAAGAGTCGCGTGGGCTTTCAAGGAATACAACGTTGAACGCATGTATTGCGACCCTGCGTATTGGCAGGACATTGTTGGTCGCTGGGCTTCACAGTTCGGCGACAAGAAGGTTTTTGAGTGGTGGACTAACCGCGAACGTGCGATGGTCGCCGCTTTAGAGCGGTTCCACACTGCAGCCATCACTGGCCAGTTGACGCATGATGGCGATGAGCGATTGAGCCGGCACCTCGGTAACGCTCGTAAGAAGGAAACTCGGTCGGGTGTTGTGATCCGTAAGGACCGCCCGAAGTCGCCCCGAAAGATTGACCTAGCGGTTTGCGCTGTTCTCGCTTATGAGGCTCGCGGAGACGTTATCCAGTCGGGCAAACAAAAGAAGAAGACAGCATTCGCAGGTTTTTAGGAGATTAGATGGCAGAGCAAGACGACAACCTGTCGCCTCTTGGCATGGTGAAGGTCCTGGAGCAGGAACTCGCTGGTCGTCAGGTTCTGTTGCAGCGTCTCCAGGACTACCACGACGGCAAGCACCGTCTAGCGTTCACTAGCCAGAAGTTCCGTGACGCTTTCGGCGGCATGTTTTCGGCGTTCGCTGACAACTGGATGCAGTTGGTTGTTGACGCTGTTGAGGAGCGCCTGAACGTTGAGGGTTTCCGCTTCGGTGAGAACCCTGCTTCGGATAAGGATGCTTGGCTGATTTGGCAGGCTAACGGCCTCGACGCTGAGTCGCAGCTCGCCCACAGTGAGGCTCTTATCAAGGGTGACTCCTACGCAATCGTGTGGGGTGACGACGAGGGCAACCCGAAGGTTTCTATCGAGTCGCCTCGTGACGTGGTTGTTGCGTTCGCTCCTGGTAACCGCAAGAAGCGTGTCGCCGCTCTGAAGCGTTGGCGTGACGACGACGGCTACCACTGCGTCTTGTTCACTCCTGACTTCGTGTACAAGTTCGATAAGGACGACCGCGACGTAAACGGCGACTGGAAGCCTTACATGACCACTACCGAGCCTTGGCCTTTGCCGAACCCGCTCGGTGTCGTGCCGGTAGTCCCTATCACTAACCGCGGCTCGCTGACCAGCAACTACGGCGTAAGCGAGTTCCTGAACGTTATCCCTCAGCAGGATGCAGTGAATAAGTTGGTTGCCGACCTGCTCATCGCTTCCGAGTACATCGCTTACCCTCAGCGTTACGTCACTGGCATGGAGATTCCGATTGACGAGGCTACTGGCCGTCCAATCGCTCCGTTCAACGTCTCGCTCGACAAGCTCTTGGTCGCTGAGGACCCTGCCGCAAAGTTCGGTTCGCTGACTGCTGGGGATCTACAGAACTACGTCACTGGTATTGAGACTCTGGTTCAGCACATCGCTTCCCAGACTCGCACACCGCCGCACTACTTCTACTTGAACGGCAACTTCCCTTCGGGTGACGCCATCAAGTCCGCTGAAACTGGCCTGGTTGCTAAGACCCGACGCAAGATGCGCTTCTTTGGCGAGTCTTGGGAAGAGGTTATGGCGCTGTGCTTTAAGGTATTAGGTGACCCTCGCGGAAACGTGTCGACTACCGAAACCGTGTGGGCTGACCCTGAGTACCGTTCCGAGGCCGAGCTTGCTGATGCGCTCGTGAAGCGTGCCAGCATCGGTGTACCTCGCCAGCAACTTTGGGAGGATGCCGGCTACTCGCAGACCCAGATTGCTCGCTTCAAGGCGATGGAAGCCGAAGACACCCTCAACCAGGCTCTCGGCTTGACCCCTAACGCACCTCTAGCAGCCTCTGGAAGCCCCGTAGCGACCACCGAGCCGTCTGTCCTGAACCCTGAAGAGCAGAACGGCTAACGATGTCTCTAACAGCCGTCTATCAAGCCGAGCTGAAACGGACTCGTGACGCTGTAGCGAACGCTCTTCGCCTCCACTGGCAGGCTCTACCCGACTACAGGGACCCGCAAGTCCGAAACTTCACCGAACGGGTCGTTCCCATCGTTGAAGCAGGACAGCGCAGAGCAGTCGCCATGACTGACGCCTACATGGCGAAAACCTTAGGCATGGCTCCGCTCGGTTTGCAGGCCACTGATTTGGTTGGTCCAGGCGCTCGCCGAGGCATCGACCCGCATGTTGTCTACGCCAGACCCTTCACAACGGTTTGGACTTCGATTGCCACCATCGGCTTCGATGCTGCAGTCGCTAAAGGCTTGTCCAGGTTGATGAGCACAGGCGACATGGACGTTGCGTTGTCTGCTCGCAGTGCTTCGCAAGCGTTCGGTGCTTCATCGGATCGTGTAGCAGGTTACCTGCGACGCGCTGACCCTGGTTGCTGTGATTTCTGCCAGTCGATTGACGGTGCGAAAGTCGCTAGTGCGGACGCTGCTCCCCTGCATAACCGTTGCGGTTGCACTGTAGAGCCGATTGAGGTTGGTTCTTCAAACGCTACCGGCTTCCAAACGTTCTCCCCTGGTTCGACTTTCGGGGAAATGCAGATTGAGGAGCATGGCGAACTGGGTGCTGTCATCACTGACAAGCACGACAAGTTCACTGGCTTACGCCAACTCCCTGCCGAATACAAGCAGATGCTTGCTCAGGCAGACCAAGTTTCGGGTGCATAACCCGTTTGTTTTCCCCACGCGAGGTGGCGGATTCAATAAATGAAAGTGAGGCCGTGATGGCTGACGAAATTACCGCTGATGGTGTTGCACCAGAAGCAGAAGGTACTGCACCTCCTGCTCCAGAGGGTAACCCCACCGAATCGAAGCAGGACATTCCTGCCGAGGTAAAGAATGCCTTGAAGAAGGCAAACAAGGAAGCGGAGACGCTTCGTCTAAAGCTGAAGGAGTACGAGGACCGCGACAAGACGGACCTCCAGAAACTTCAGGAAGAGCGCGACGCACTCCTCAAGGAGCGCGACTCGCTTTCAATCAACCAACTGCGACGCGAGGTTGCAGATGAGAAGGGCCTCACTCCCGCCCAAGCACGCCGCCTAGTCGGTTCTACTCGTGAAGAGTTGGAAGCCGACGCTGACGACATCCTTACCGCATTCCCAGCCACCGCACCGAAGCCAAAGTTTGGCGACGTCGGGCAGGGCACTCGCGGAGAGTCAGCGGCACGCATCTATTCCCGTTCAGAACTCAACGATTTCTCCTTCTACCAGGCAAACAAGAACGACATCCTGCTTGCTTACAAAGAGGGAAGAATCGCCGACGAGTAACAAAAGAAAGTAACCGCAAATGGCGAACATCACTCGCACCTCTGCTGGTCCATTCATTCCACAGATTTGGGCCAACACCGCTCTTGAGATCCTGCGCAACCGCGTTGTTCTCGCAAAGCTCGTAACCCGCGACAGCGACGTTGCAGCATTCCAGGTTGGCGACACCCTGAACATTCCATACCCTGGAACTTTCAGCGCCAACGACAAGGCTGCTAACACTGCCGTCACCCTGCAGACTCCTTCTGCAACCACCACCACTGTGACCCTGAACAAGCACAAGGAAGCATCGTTCCTCGTTGAGGACGCTGCACGCGCCACCGCTAACCAGGACATCATCCAGCGTTACATGGAAGCCGCTATCGTTCCTATCGCTGAGCAGATTGAGACTGACCTGCTGGCTCTGTACAGCGGTTTCAGCAACTCGGTTGGTACCAGCGGTACTGACATCACTGCCGCCACCATCCGTTCGGCTCGCAAGAAGCTCAACGACCTGAAGGCTCCTACCGACAACCGCGCTCTCGTTGTCTCCACCAAGGACGAGATCGCTATCCTCGGTGACAGCAACCTGCAGACCTTCTTCGCCTTTGCTCAGGCTCAGGCTCCTAAGGAGGGCTCGATTGGTCGCCTGTACGGCTTCGACGTTTACGTTTCGCAGCTCGTTCCAGTTGTAACTGGTACCCCTAACAGCACCAAGAACCTGGCATTCAACCCAGGCGCAATCATCCTGGCTATGCGCGGTCTCCCTGACGCTCCTGCCGGCACTGGTGCACAGACTTCGGTTGTTCAGGACCCTGTATCGGGTCTGAGCCTCCGCGTCACCATGGCTTACAACGCTTCGAACCTCGGTGTTCAGGTGACCGTAGACGTTCTCTACGGTGTTGCCAAGCTCCGTGACGAGAAGGCTGTAGTCGTTCTCTCCTAGTCCTTCGGACTAAACCGCTGGGGGGTAGGGGCGTGAAGCCCCTACTCTCCGGCACCAAACCCCCTAGAAAGAAAAGGAACCGTGATGGCTCTTTACATTTCCAACGGCATCGGCGTGAACTCGATTGAGGACGGCCAGCCACTCCCAGCAGGTTGGGAGAAGATTACCGAGGCAGAGGCTAAGAAACTTAGTCCAGCCCTGTTCGGTGCACCTACCGACGAGTTCGGTCGCGTTATCGGAGCTATTCCAGGTGACGCACCTGCGGCTAAGGCTGCAGCCACTAAGTAAGTTTCCCAAGGAGTTCAGCGTTGTCTTATTCAAACTTTGCCACGACAGATGATGTGGCTGCTCTTCTACAGCGTGATCTGACAGCGTCTGAACTTGTCTGGGCTAACCGTCTGCTGACTCAGGCGTCGGATGTTGTTCGCCGCTACACTCGCCAGACTCTCAACTTTGTTTCGGGCGACACCATTACCCTGCCTGGTAACTGGGACAACACTTTGGTGTTGCCTCAGCGTCCGATTGTTGCCGTGAACTCGCTCCTCATCAACGGGGCTACTCCTACCGCCTATTCGGTGTGGAAGGTTCTCGACGACACTCTCTACATCAGCACTGGCGCTTACCAGCCTGACTTCGGTGTTCTCCTGTGGGGTGGCAACGCTCTATGGGGTCCAGCGGGTTCTAACAGTGGCCCTCAGGCGACTGGTGCGACTTGGCAGGGTCCGCAAGCGAAAATCACCATCAACTACGACCACGGCTTTGACACTATCCCTGGCGACATCACTAACGTGACCGCTGGCTTGGTGGCTATGGCTATTGCGTCTCCTGTTGGTGTGAACGAGGAGCGTGTTGGCGGGTATCAGGTCAAGTACAGCCGTTCGGAGACTGGCGCGATGCGTCTCACCGAGTCGGATAAGGAAGTCCTGAACTACTACCGCAAGCGTGCCATGAGTGCGTCTGTTGCGGTGCAGCGATGAGCCTAGCGAAACTCCTAAATCAGCCGCTGGAACTGCACAAGAACCAGCACACGACTACCGACCAGTACGGCAACCAGGTTCCTGGTGACGCATCAGTTACCACCATTGTTGGTTATCTGGAACTGAAAGAGTCGGTCGAGTATCTAGCGGACCGCGACACCATCGTTTCATCGTGGCATGCTTTCCTGCCAGCCGGCACGAACATCAACGCGTTCGACCGCATCGTGTGCGGTGGCCAAACGTTCGAAGTGGATGGCGCTCCTTGGAGTGTCTACAACCCTCGCGCTGGGTCGGTGTCTCACATTCAATGCAATCTGAAGGTGGTTCAGTAGTGGACGACATCAAGATTGAGTTGAACCAGGACTTGGAAGGCAAACTGCACTCGTTCTCTGAGGTGAAAGCCCACAGCCTAAAGATTGCTGAGGCGATTGCCGAACGTGCCCGCGAGCTTGCCCCTGTCGACTCTGGGCAGTACCGCGACGGCATCGTCGTGAACAAGCCCAACGAGAAGGGCGTGGCTCGTGTCGTAGCGACCGACCAGAAGTCCGCTTGGGTTGAGTTCGGTAACCGTGACGGTTCACAGCCCGCCCAGTTCGTTATGCGTTCCGCTGTCGAGTCGCTTGGTTTGAAATGGAAGAAGGGTAAGTAATGGCTTTCACGCCCAACGTTCTTCCAGACGCCGAACTAGCGGTAATCCAATACCTCAGGACTCGCTCCGAGGTTACGGCTCTCGTTCCAGCAGCGCGGATCACTACGATTCGCCCACAGGAACCCACCTATCCTCTCGTCTTAATCCATCGTGTTGGCGGTCAAGCCCTCACCTGGAACGCCATAGATGAAGCCGCCATCCAAGTCGATGTGCTCGGCGAGAAAGACAAGCAGTACGAGTGCAACAAGATTGCTCGCACTATTCAGGCTTGCATCATGGCCATAGCCAACGACACCGTTACCGAGGGCGTGCTTGTTAGTGCGCAGGAGGAAGTCGGTCCCCAGTGGATTCCTGACGCGGTTGTTGTTCCACCCCTTCCACGCTATGTGGCGCGGTTTCGGGTGCTTCTCCACAAGTAAACAAATCAAGTAAGGAATCCACATGCCTGCTCCAGACGGCTCCAAGATTAAGATTGCCGGTACGGGTGCCATTTGGTACGCGCCTACCGGCTCAACCCTCCCAACCGACAGCACTACCGCTCTGGCTGCCGCGTTCATCAACATCGGTTACGTGAAGAACGGTTTCACTCTCGCCCAGCAGCTCGACACCAAGGAAGTTACTGGCTGGCAGAACCTTGACGTTCTCCGCATGATCCCAACCAAGATTTCGCGTCAGGCTAAGTTCTCGGCTATCGAGTCCAGCAAGACCGCTGTTCAGCTCGCTTGGGGTAACGCAACCGTCACCGTAGCCACCAGCCCTGCCTACTCGCTGACCTTCCCTGCCTCGCAGACCACTCAGGAGTTCATCCTGGTTCTCGACTGGTCGGACGGTACTGCCTCGCAGCGCATCATCTTCAAGCGTGCAACCTTCAAGTCGCTCCCTTCCATCACCTTCTCGCGTGAGGACGAAATCAACTTCGACATGGAGATTCAGGCGCTTGTCCCTTCGGACGGCTCGGCTGCTATCGCTGTTTACGGTAGCGACGCAGGAACTGTGGCTTAATCATGGCGCTTATCTCCTCGCTGCCTGAAGGCGCTACTGTTCTTGACCTTGCTGCCGAGCGTGTTGCTCGCCAGGAGGCTCGTGCTGCTCAGGGGTTGGGGGACCCTTACATCAAGTTGGAGGCAGGCTACGTTCAGGTGAACGCTGAAGTGCCTCTGGCTGCCGCTTTCTTACTTCAGGATGGAAAGGTGAAGGAGGGCTTGGCTCTGCTGTTGGCTGATACGGCTGACGTAGATGTGCTGTGGCCTATCCTCACTGCTGGCGACTTCGAGTCCGTCATCAACTTCATCACAGGTAAGACGCCGGGGGAATCGCTGGCTTAGCCCAAGTTCTTAGCGGGAACTTTGAGGCGCTTGAAGCCGATTTTCAACGCTACTACGGCCTGGACCTACGGCAACTTTGTTACGGAGCTTCTCCGTCGGGTTGCCGTAGGCTCCTCGCCTACATTAAGGGGATTCCACCTAAGGGCTCTGCGTTTGGTCGCAAGTTCCTTGGTGACGCCGCCGACTGGGATAACCAGACGGAGATGGCGGCTTTGCAGGTGGAGTTCTCGCAACTGATTTTCAAGGCGCTTGGCGGAAAAATGGATTTCACGCCTATCAAACGCCCATACGAGCAGCAACAGTCTGAACCTGAACAGACGGTGAGTGCTGGCGAGATTATGAACTTCCTGAAAGGTATCTAATGAGCGACGCGCTTTCCGCTGGTTCCGTCAGTATTGGCGTCAAGCCTGATACCTCTAAGTTCGGTTCGGATCTAAAGACTGGCCTGATGGGTGGCGTCAACGGTGTTGGCGAGAACCTGGGCAAGAAATTGCTGGCTGGTTTGGCTGTAGTCGGTATTGGCACGTCGATTGCCGACATGTTCAAGACTGGTTTCAGCGAGCTGAAAGACGCTCAGGCTGGCACTGCCCAGTTGGCGGCTGGTATCAAGTCCACTGGTAACGCGGCTAACGTCAGCGTCAAGGGCATGAATGATTTGGCTTCGTCCATTCAGGCTTACTCTGGCCAGACTGACGACAGCATCGTCAAGACCGAGTCTCTGCTTCTCACGTTTACGAACATTAAGAACGCTGCCGGCGCTAACAATGACGTGTTCAACCAGGCTACTAAGGCTGCCGCTGACATGGCGGCTCGCATGGGTGGCGACGCTTCTGGCGCAGCCATCCAGTTGGGTAAGGCTCTGAACGACCCTGTGAAGGGTATTACTGCGCTTTCGCGTGTTGGTGTTTCGTTCACTGAACAGCAGAAGGCTCAAATCAAGAGCATGGTCGCCAGTAACGATGTTATGGGTGCCCAGAAGATTATCTTGGGTGAGCTGAACAAGGAGTTCGGTGGTTCGGCTGCCGCTTACGGCCAGACGCTCCCTGGAATGATTGACCGTCTGAAGCGGTCTTACGAGGACTTGACGCAGACGCTCATGACCGCGTTCCTCCCTATCATCAACCCAATCGTTGATGCTTTGCTTGGCATGTTCAAGAAGGTTCAGCCTGTCGCTGAAGCGTTTGGCACGAAGTTGAGTGCCATGTTTGCTGGATTGGCTGACGGTTCACTGTCATTCAAGGACGCCATCAAGAACATCAGCGACGGCGTTGCGAACTTCGTTTCTGGTGGTGGGTTGCAGAAGATGCTGGACGGGTTCAACTCGTTCCGTTCGAAACTGCTCACCGCAATCATTGAGATTCTGCCGTCCATCATTGACGGTTTGGCGCAGACGCTAGTGAAGGTTCTGCCTCCGCTCGTGAAAATGCTCCTGGGTATGCTTCCGCAGATTCTGCAGGCCGCTCAGACCTTGTTCATGGCTCTCGTCCAGGCTGTCATCACGATTGTGCCTCCACTGTTGAACGCTCTCGTAAACATGCTCCCGAAGATTGTTACCACAATCATCAACATGCTTCCCAAGCTCATCGACACTGCCATCACTCTGTTCAACGCTTTGATTGACGGCTTGGTGAGGGTTATTCCTCCACTGTTGCAGGCTTTGATTGCAGCGTTGCCGAAGATTCTTGACGCGCTCGTGAAGATGCTCCCTGCCCTGATTCAGGGTGCAGTGAAACTTTTCGTGGGTCTCGTCACTGGTCTGCTGAAGGTGCTCCCTGACCTCATCAAGGCCGTCATGGGTCTAGTGCCGGTCATCGTGAAGACGCTCATTCAGATGATGCCTCTGCTGATTGACGCTGGCATTCAGATTCTGAAGGGTCTCACCAAGGGCATCATCGACAACGCTCCCGCGATTCTGGGCATGGCTGTCCGTTCGATTGGGTCGGCGCTGATTGACGGCGTGAAGGCTCTCCTAGGCATCAAGTCTCCGTCTCGCGTGTTCATGGAGATTGGTGGCCACGTCACTGACGGTCTTGCTAACGGTTTGATTGCTGGCAAGGACGGTGTGGTTTCGGCTGCTGGTCGTGTCACCGCTGACATGGTGGACCGTGTACGCGAAACCCTGACTACTTTGAAGGCTTCCGCAGAGCAGGCTGTCACTGACGCTAAGAAGGCGCTCGCCGACTACGCCCAGTCCGTCAAGGACAACATCGGCGGGTTGAACTTCGGTCAGGCTCTCACTGACGAACAGCAGGCGAAGCAGGACGCAACCCAGCAGGGTAAGACTTTCGGTGGCTCGTTCATTCAGTCGCTGCAGGCGCAAGCCGACCAGGCTGTCAAGTTCACTGACGACATTAAGAAGCTCGTCGCTGGTGGCTTGTCGAAGGACGCCCTTCAGCAGGTGTTGCAGGCTGGCCAGACCGCTGGTGACCAGATTGCCCAGGAACTCTTGGACGGTGGCTCGACCACTATCAAGCAGGCCAACGATCTGATTGAAGCTACTAAGTCGGCTGCTTCGGCTGCCGCTGATGCTGCTGCAGGTGCTTACTATGCGGCTGGTGTGAAGAACGCTGAAGACCAGGTCGCTGGCTACACTGCCCGCCTCGCCGCTCTGGGTGGCTTGTCTGGTGTTGGTGCTGCCGCTAAGAAGGCTGCCACTACTGCGTCGAACACTTCTTTGGCTGACCGAGCTGCAGCGGGTGTTCCTGGTGCCGGCGCTACGACCATCATCTACAACGCCGCTAGGAACGATTCGATTTCGTCGGAGCAGAAACTGACCGACGCTGTAAACCGCGCTGCTGTGTTGGCTCGCACTGGAGGACTGTAACCCATGGCTAACCTGGTTATCACTCTCACAGGCGCTAACGGTGACACCCTCACGTTCGACGACTACAACTACATCCTGACGGACGGGTTGAAGGGTTTCGGTATTCCTGTCACGACGCTTCGCATTCAGCCTTCGGCTGTGGATGGCGGTGTGTTCCGTCACGTGAAGCGTGGCATCCGTGAAGTGGATTTGCCTATCGTGACTATCGGTACTAGCCGTGAGGACACTGAAAGCAAGTTGCGCAGGTTGGGTAACATCCTGAACAACTACAACGGATCTGCACGTCTCACTGCGACTTACCCTGACGGTTCGGCCTTCTACCTTGACGTCTACTACGCTGGCGGTGGAGAAACGATTTTCGGCCAGGATGCGGGTAGCACTTACGCTCGCTGGGTTGTTTCCGTTCAGGCTCCTAACCCGTTCTGGACTAGCACTGTCGCCCAGACCTTCAGCGTTACTCAGTCGGGTACTGGCCGTGGTCTGCTCCCTAAGCTCGCCAACCTGAAACTCACTTCGACTGCCGCTATCGGTGTGGTCACGTTGAACAACACGATTGGCGATGTCCCGTCTTATCCAGTGTGGAAAGCGTACGGTCCTATGGACTCGCTGACCATCAACAACGGTTCGGTGGGCTTCGCCTACAACACGCCTATTACGGCTGGCGATGTCGTCACCATTGACACTTATGCTGGAACTGTAACGAACCTTGCTGGAACTAACGTGTATTCAAACCTTGGTTCTGCACCGAAGTTCTTCACGATTCCACCTGGCACTTCGACCGCCAACGTTTATGGCGCGAACGTTACTTCCGCTTCGCAGATTTCCTGCACCTACTATCCACGCCGAGAGGTTCTGCACTAATGAAGGTAAGTGACCTGCTGGTTGAGGTTCGTGACGCCAACTACAACCGTGTAGGGCAAATCACGAGCCAATACCTGGTCGGGTTCACTTGCGTGCTCCGTTACAACGCCATTAGCACTTGGTCGTTGAGCATCCCCTCGGATCACCCGTTGCAGTCGGCTTTGACGACTCCTGGTGCCGGCATCGTTGTGACCTTGCTCGGCAACGTGCTTTTCAGTGGTCCTGTGACTTGGATTCAGACGATTCAAACGATTGACATCCCTGAGGGTGTTACTCAGGTGACGGGGCTGGACGACAGCGTTCTTCTGCGTGACCGTCTCGCTTACCCGACCCCTACGACTGCTGACGTGACTTTGCAGACGACCGCCTATGACGTGCGTTCTGGTGCGTGTGAGACGGTGATGAAGGCTTACGTCAACGCGAACATGGGTGCGTCTGCTCCTGCGGCTCGCAAGATTGCCGTCCTGGACACTGAGCTTGACTATGCGCGTGGCTCGTCCGTCAAGGGTTCGGCTCGCTTCGATGTGCTGTATGAACTCTTGCAGAGCCTCGCTAACGCTTCCACGACCGCTCTCGGCTTCGACATCGTGCAGTCGGGCACTCGCTTGAAGTTCCAGTGCTATGCCCCTGTGGACCGTTCCAAGACTGTGCGTCTGGACATCTACAACAACCGAGTCACCGAGACGACGTATTCGCTGGCTCAACCGAAAACCACTCGCG
>Ga0213920_1000307_pt1 | contig 43197 bp, 42 predicted proteins | sample McNCre1117MG_FD_161054 | JGI IMG/M metagenome (GOLD analysis project Ga0213920, IMG submission 161054) | Freshwater microbial communities from McNutts Creek, Athens, Georgia, United States - 11-17 MG | ecosystem: Environmental > Aquatic > Freshwater > Creek | place: USA: Georgia | collected...
GATAACGAGGTGTGGCCTCAGCGCATGTGTCACGCGGTGGCGGATACCCCGCTCGGCCCTTACGAAGACCTAGGCGTGTTCATCGGCGTTTATCCAGGCAACAGCGGCACCATCCATGGTTCGGTGTTTGAGTTCAAAGACAAGTGGTACGCCTTCTATCACTCGGCTTGGGTTTCGGGCTCACAGGCATGCCGCAGTCTTATGCTCGACGAGATTCAGTATTCGCCGGCCGGTCGCATCCTTGAGGTCGTGCCTAGCGAATCACAAAAAGGCCGCGCGATTCCAACCGACATCGATGTCGAAGTTCACCTCGATGCCGCGGTTTCAAATCGTGCCGGCGGTCGTCACTTTGAGGCGCAAGTCAACATCGATCACGCCCACGAATCTGGCTGCACCGGCGCCGGTTACCTCTCGGGCATGATTCAGCAAGAGTATGGTTTCAGTGCCATGCTGCAAGTGGGCGTTCCGCGCGAATACGAGGTTTGGCTGCGTTACCGCTCGGTTGAGCCGCACGTCGCACGCGTGGTTGCAGGTCGTCACCTTTTTTACGACGGAAATCAGAACCAGAGCTACGACCAATACATCAACCGTGGCACCGAGTTTGCGAGCACGGATGGCGAATGGGTCGAGATTTTGATCGGCACCAAACACTTCGAGTTCGGCGATCATCTGATTCGTTTCTCAAACAGTCACAACCTGCCTGCCGGTTCTCGAGGAATCGAAGTGGACCGATTCAGGTTGATTCCAAGATGAGTCAAATCGCTAAGCGAAACTTTCAAGCCCGCCTAGCGGTCTTTTTCTTCTTCCTCTACGCGGGTTCCGCGGTAACCATTTGGGCCGTAAACATCCCCGAGGTAGAAAATCGCCTTGAGCTTTCACACTCGCAGCTGGGCGGCCTCCTCGTCTTCGTCGGTCTCGGTGCAGTCGCGACCATGCAATTCGTTGGCCGCATTATCGACCGCATGGGCAGCCGTTTCACCACAACTCTCTTTGGCATTCTGCTCGGCCTTGCGCTGATCCTGCCGGGCCTCGCTCAAAACGCAACGGGATTGGCCGCCGCTCTATTTGTGCTAGGCGCCTGCATGGGTGCTTGCGATGTGGCGATGAACGCTCACGCCGTCGAGGTTGAAAACGCCTACGGCCGGCCAATCTTTAGCGCCTTTCACGCCTTCTGGTCATTCGGTGGTGTGCTCGGTTCGATCATTGGTGGTCTTGCCATCGCGATCAAGCTCCCGATGCTGGTGTCGATGTCGGGCTACGGTTTGATTTGCTTGGCAATCACCATTTACGCCGGTTCGAATCTGTTGCCTCCACAGTTGGCTCACAAAGAGGTGCACGCCAAACTTTCCAAGGATGAAAGCCGCAAGCTTCGCAAAGACCAAGACCGCGCAAACCGCAAATACCTGCCAACCGTTTTGTTGCTCGGCTTCATGGCCGGTGCCGGTGCCTTCCTAGAGGGAACCGGTGTCGACTGGTCCGCTTTGTACCAGGTCAAAGTTTTGGGCGCCACGCCTGCTTCGGGCGCTTTGGCCGTGATGGTCTTCTCTGGTGCTATGGCACTGTTCCGTTTGGTAGCCGATCGCGTGGTCGCGGCCCGCGGACGCCTGGTGATTATTCGCTTCGGCCCATTGTTGTCGGCGTTAGGCATTGCCATTGCGCTGCTATCACCAACGGCTGAGATTGCTCTGTTCGGCTGGTTCTTCGCCGGTCTCGGTATCTCGGCAGTGGTGCCGCAAATCTTTGCAATCTCCGCTGTCGTCGGTGAAGAGTCACACTCTGGTCGAAACATGGCTACCGTGGTGGGGCTTTGCTACGCAGGTGTTCTAGGTGGCCCGGCGATTATCGGTCTGTTGACCGCAGTGATGCCTCTGCACATTGCCTTGACCTTTGGAATATTCCTAGGCCTCGTGATTGCCCTCGGTTCGTTAAAACTGGGCAAAGCGCTTACCGCGAAGGTCTAAACCTCGAGCTTGGCACCCTGTGCTGCCGACACGGCAAAAATCTCTGGTTTGGCATATCCCAGCACTTCAAACTCGGCAATAACAGAGAGGCTGACCTCACTGATCTTGGCGATTGGGGTTAGAGCAATTGCAGCTCCGCCGAAGCCGCCACCGGTCATCCTGGCGCCAATGGCACCGTGACGAAGCGCAGTCTCAACCGCGGTGTCGAGCTCATCGACCGAAATCTCGAAGTCGTCGCGCATCGATTCGTGTGAGGCATGCATAAGTTTGCCAATCGAACGTGGCCCGTCTTGCTTGAGTGCTTTCACGGTGTCTAGAACGCGCTGGTTTTCGGTCACGACGTGGCGTACCCGTCGGAATGTGACGTCGTCTAGCAATTCGTGGGCTCGGTCTAGGTCTGCAACGGTCAAGTCGCGCAGTGAGTCGACGCCCATTGCGGCGGCACCGGCTTCGCAGGCGGCGCGACGTGAGGCGTAACCGCCGTCGACAAGGCGGTGTGCCACCTTGGTGTCGATGATCAGGAGTTCAAGGCCCTCGGCCGCAAAGCCAAGCTCGACGGCATGGGCTTCGAGGCTGCGACAGTCAAGAAATACCGCGTGGTCGGTTTCACCAAGGAGCGATGCCGATTGGTCCATGATTCCGGTTGGAGCGCCGACAATCTCGTTTTCGCCCATTTGGCCAACGCGGGCCAGCTGACGACGATCTAGCCCGGCTGACCAGAGTTCGTTTAGTGCCAGCGCCACTGAACATTCGATCGCTGCCGAAGATGAAAGCCCTGCGCCCACCGGCACGTCAGATTCGATGTAGCAATCAAATCCGGTGGCCTGAACCGAACCGCCAAGTGAGCGAACCATCTCTTGGATGGCCCAAGCGGCACCAAATGGATAAGCGGCCCAGTCGTGGCCGTCATCCTTGGTGATTTTGTTTACATCGACCTCATGGATGACGGGGGAGAAGCTCGATGAAACTCTTGCGGTCGAGTCGCCGCGCAGCGAAATCGCCGCGAAGGTGTGGCGATTGATGGCGAACGGAAAGACGAACCCCTCGTTGTAATCGGTGTGCTCGCCAATCAGGTTTACGCGACCTGGCGCCGACCAAACACCGGTTGGCGCGTAGCCATACTTGGCCTCGAAACCGGCCTTTACCGAGTTGATTAGGGTGTCGGTCACTTGATTGCCCCGCGCAACATTGCTGCGGTGGTCTCAGGTGGGAAGTCGGCGATAAAGGCACCCATCGCCGATTCACTGCCCGCCAAGTACTTGAGCTTGTCGGCGGCACGACGCGGTGAGGTGATCTGAAGCTGTAGACGTACGTTCTCGCCACCGGCGACAAGCGGCGCCTGATGCCAGGCCGAAATGTAAGGCGTAGGGGTGTCATAGACGGCGTCGAGCGCCTTCAAAAGCTTCGAGTAGATAGAGGCCAGTTCGTCCTTTTCGACGTCGTTTAGCTGTGCGAGGTTCTGCACATGACGGTGAGGCAACAGGTGAATCTCGATTGGCCAGCGACCGGCAAACGGCACGTAGGCGGTGAAGTGTTCGCCTTGGATGAGCACTCGCTCGCCCGCCTGCTCGAAGGCCAGAGTGTCGGCGAAAAGGTATGGGCCATAGGACTCAATCGACTGAAGCAGTTTTTGGGTGCGCGGAGTCACGTATGGGTATGAATAGATCTGTCCGTGCGGGTGGTGCAGCGTCACGCCAATTGCCTCGCCGCGGTTCTCGAATGGGAAAACTTGACGAACGCCTGGTAGCGCCGAGAGTTCAGCGGTTCGGTCGGCCCAAGCATCAATGATCGTGCGAATTCGAGGCACGGTCTGATCGGCTAGCGAGCCGAGGTGCTCAGGGCTAAATACAACCACCTCGCAGCGACCAATCGAGGCACGCTTCGAACCCAGCTTTAGGTCTGCTACCACCGCGTAGTTCTCGTCGTCAACCTCGGCTAGGTCTGGGCCAAATGACGGGCTCTTGTTTTCGAAGACTGCAACGTCGAAAACGTCAGGGATTTCAGAAAGGTTCTCTTCGGTGCTCGGGCATAGCGGGCAAAGGTGGGCAGGAGGAAGGTGTGCGCGGTTGTGGCGGGCTGCGGCAACCGAGATCCAGTCACCGGTTAGCGAATCGAGGCGCATCTCGGCAACCGCAGGGCGGGCCGATGCCTCGCGCAAGTCTGGCTTGCGTTCGGCCGGAAGAGTCGAGCCCGAGTCATCAAAGTAGATGAGTTCGCGACCGTCGCTCATTCGAGTTGACCGCTTTGTGGTTGCCATTATTTCTCCGCATTTGGTTTGAACTAGTTGATTATCTCGCGAATAATCGCCGAAGTTGGGATGGGTTAGGTTTCGACGATTGCCAATTCGCCGACGGTATTTTTCAAAATCTTGGCCGCATCCTTGGTGATGCCAGAATCGGTCACCAGCAGGTCGGCATCCTCGAGTTTGGAGAAAGTGCTGAACCCGACCTCGCCCCACTTGGTGTGGTCGGCCAGCATGATCAAGCGTCGCGCTTTGGCGATTACCGCTCTGTTGGTGTCTGCTTCGTGCAGGTTCGGCGTGCTGAAGCCGCCGGTGACATCCATGCCGTGGGTGCCCATGAACAGCAGATCTAGGTTTAGCGAGCTGAATGCTTGAACCGTGATTTCACCAACGAACGAATCGGTGGGGGTTCGCAGTCCACCGGTGAGCACAACGGTCTGATTTAGTTGGCCTTCGCGGCTAAACAGGTCGGAGACCGGCAGCGAGTTGGTGACGATGGTCAAACCCGGGATGGTCACCGCAAGTTTCGCCACTGCGAAGACCGTGCTTCCGCCCATCAGTGCAATCGAGCTGCCTGGCGTGATCTCTAGTGCGGCTCGAGCTGCAATCGCATCCTTGGCCAGCTGCTCGCGAAGCGACTTCGACTGGAATGGGGGTTCGATTGCCGTGGTCTTCGAAGCCACTGCGGTGGCGCCGCCGTGCACCTTTTCGAGAAGTCCCTGCTCGGCAAGCATTTCTATGTCTCGACGCACGGTCATCTCAGAAACCTGAAGAATCTCGGCGAGCTCTGAAATGCGGGCAGCGCTGCGCTGCATGATCTCTTGCAAGATCAGGCTGTGGCGTTGTGCGGCTAGCATCCGGTTCACCTCGTTTCGGTCGGTCTTTGCTTCAAAGCCTAGACAGGTTTTGGTCCGAAATCACGGATTTTTCGTTAAGTATTGATAACTAATGTAAAAAAATGTGCTTTTCGGCTTTTCCTGTTCGATAACATCAAAGGGTCGGTCATATTGATCGGGGATAGGAATCGCCTCATGTCGAAGGTGCCAGCATTTGTCGAGCTAAAGGCCGATGGTGTTCAGCTGATTGTGTCACTAACCAGTGGCACTCCTGTCGTGCTCCACTGGGGCGCAGACCTCGGCGGCGCCCTCGAGTTTGAACAGTTGAACCTGGCTGCCCAGGAGGCCGTTCCGCACGCCGACCTAGACGACCACATCAACCCGGGGCTTTGGCGTGAGGATGCACGAGGATTCCACGGTCGCCCAGCTCTGCAGGGTCACCGAGGCGGGCAAGACTGGTCTCAGCTTTTCGAGATCGAAAATGTCGTTTCAGACGCGACTTCGATCGCGATTACCTCAGTCGACCGTGCGGCCCAACTCGAGGTTGCCGCTACCTTCACAATTTCGCCTGCCGGAATTCTCTCGATCACTCAATCGGTCAAGAACCTTGCCGGCAAAGACTTTTCTTTGAACGAACTGGTCACCTGGCTTCCTTTGGCTGACTATGCCACCGAGACCATGGACTTCACCGGTCGTTGGGTCAAAGAGCGTCAGCCTCAGCGCCGCGAGATTCAGGTCGGCACCTGGTCTCGCGAGATTCGCGAGGGCCGTTCGGGGCATGACTACACAATCGTTCAGCTGGCCATGACCACGGATGCCAACTATCAGCGCGGCGAAGTCTGGTCGATGGGTCTTCAGTGGAGCGGAAACACCCGCCACGTTGTGGAAAAGATGGCCACCGGCCGTGCTGCAATCGGAGCCGGCGAGCTCTTATTGCCGGGCGAAGTCATCCTGGCCGCTGGCGAAACCTACGTTGCACCAACCGTGATCAGTGCCTATTCAAACGAAGGCATCGACGGAATAACCGATCGTCACTATCGCTGGCTGCGCGCTCGCCGAAACCACCCAAGCGTTGTTCGCCCGCGCCCGCTGACCCTGAATGTCTGGGAAGCGGTTTATTTCGACCATAACCTCGAGAAGCTCACCCAGCTTGCCGATGTCGCCCAGAGCATCGGAGTCGAGCGCTTTGTGCTCGACGATGGCTGGTTCGGCGCTCGCCGTAATGACCTCCGCGGCCTGGGCGACTGGGTCGTCTCCAAGGATGTCTGGCCAAACGGTCTCAAACCACTCATCGATGTCGTGAAGTCTCGCGGCATGGAATTCGGGCTCTGGTTCGAGGGTGAAATGGTCAACCCAGACTCAGATCTTTATCGCGCTCACCCAGAGTGGATTCTGCACGTTGGTGACCGCACACCGCCAGAGGGGCGCTTTCAGCAGGTGCTCGACCTTACCCATACCGGCGCCTTCGAGCATGTACTGGGCCAGGTCGACGCTGTGCTCAGCGAGTACGACATCGCCTACATCAAGTGGGATCACAACCGCACTCTCACCGATGCGGCTCACTTCGGCCAGGCTGCGGTTCGAAACCAGACCAAGGCCATCTACGCGCTCTTCGATGAGTTGAAGAAACGTCATCCGGGCCTCGAAATCGAATCTTGCTCATCGGGTGGTGGCCGCATCGACCTAGGGATGGTCGACCACGCAGACCGCTTCTGGACTTCAGACTGCAACGACGCCCTAGAACGTCAGTACATTCAGCGTTACACCCAGTTCGTGATTCCGCCAGAAATGCTGGGCTCGCACATCGGCCCAACCGAGTCGCACACCACTCACCGCACGCACTCGTTGCAATTCCGTGCGATTTCGGCGCTATTCGGTCACGCCGGCCTCGAGTGGGATTTAACTCAAACCACGGATGAAGAACGCGCCGCACTGAAGTCTTGGGCAAGTTACTACAAGGCCAACCGTGCGTTGATTCACTCGGGTCGCATGGTGCGCATCGAGCAGCCTGATGACAGCTCATTCGTGCACGGCGTAGTTGCTCAGGATAAGTCTCGTGCGATATTTGCACTTGTGGCTCTGCGCGGGATGCCTTCGGCCACTCCGAGTGCGCTTCGCTTCGAAGGCCTGGATGCTGCTGCAAACTATCGAGTCAAGCTAGTCGAGCCAGCCGGCCCTGCACACTATATCGGCCGCCAGTCACCTAAGTGGCTCGACGGAGTGGTGCTAACCGGTGCCGCACTGGCCTTGGTTGGCGTACGTTCGCCGATTCTTGCGCCAGAAAACGCCATCCTGGTAGAGGTTGAACGGGTTTAGTGCGGCTAGAGTTCAAGTAAGGGCCAAGTAGGTTCTGGTAGAGGAAATCATGGCCCAAAAAGAACAGCAGTCACAGAAGAACACCAAGAAGGCTCCGGCTAAGACTCTTAAAGAGAAGCGTGCCGACAAGCAGGCTAAGGCTGCAGACAAGCGCTAGTCGCTTCGGCTCCGGCAGTTGACTAGCTAGTTGACTGACTCTGGGTCGTCGATGAATTCGCGCACCTCTTGCGGGCAGCGGCATCCCTTGGCGATTTTGGCAGCCCACTTATAGGCTTCTTCGCGGTTCTCGACTTCTAGAACTGAGAACCCGCCGAGCACAACATCGCTGGCCTTAATTGGGCCTTGAGTAACTGCGCCATCTTCGGTGACGACCACCGGTTCATAGGTGTGAAAGCCTCCACCGAAAATCCACACACCTGCGGCCTTGGCCTCGCGAACCACGGCGTGCGAGTCGTCGGAAACCTGCTGCCATTCGTGATCTTGAACCTGCATATCGCCGTCGTTGAACGAGATGATGAATCTAGGCATGCGGCGAACCTCTTTCGGCTTCTAGTTGACCCCATGCTAAAACAAATCGAGGCTGCGATAGGGTATCAGCATGACAAATCTTGAACCCCCAGTACTAGAACCAATGCTCGAGCCAGCTCCAACCGAACTGACTATCCAAGAGGTAGTAGTCGGCGATGGCGCCGAAGCCCCAGCAAACTCAATCGTTCAGGTTCACTACCTTGGCGTTGACTATGAGACCGGCGAAGAGTTCGACTCTTCATGGAGCCGCGGCGAGTCAATCGAGTTCCCGCTAAACCGCCTGATCAAGGGTTGGCAAGAAGGCATCCCAGGTATGAAGGTTGGCGGTCGTCGCACCCTAATCTGCCCACCAGAGCTGGCCTATGGGCCTGCTGGTAGCGGTCACCGTCTTTCGGGTCGCACCCTGGTCTTCGTAATCGACCTACTCGGCGTCAAGTAACCCAAACTTAAAAAGAAAACCCCACTCATCGAGTGGGGTTTTCTTTTTGTAGGCCCCGTGGGGATCGAACCGCCCTGGTTCGCTTCGCTCACGCAGGGGCCCACGTGGGTTCTTCACACCCACGCCAACAAAACAAAATCCTCACCCTTGATGGATGAGGATTTATGTTTGTAGGCCCCGTGGGGATCGAACCCACGACCCACGGATTAAAAGTCCGTTGCTCTAACCAACTGAGCTAGAGGCCCTAGTAGCGCCCAAAGGCACCGGACAAGTCTAACCCAACAGACGGCAGCGAATAGAGTTGAAGCTATGTCTCTGCGAGTAAGGCCTTACATACTTGGCGTGGTTGGTTTCGCTTTGATGCTGTGGAACCTCGGTGTGCCATCGCTTTGGCAAGATGAGGCTGCGACCATTGGCGCCGCCAATCGCCCAATCGATTCGCTCTGGAAGTTAGTTCAAAACATTGACGCCGTGCACGGCCTCTATTACGCCTTTATGCATCTTTGGGGCTCCCTGTTCGGGTTCAGCCCGTTCGCACTTCGAGTTCCGAGCGCATTTTTTGTCGGCCTGAGCGCCTTCCTGTTGTTTCATCTGGCACTGAGGCTCAAGCTTTCGGTCACCGCAGCCACCTGGGCCGCGATCGTTTTCATCGCCCTGCCGAGAACCCACCTAGCCGGCAGCGAAGCCCGCTCCAACGCTCTAACCGCTACATTGGCAATCGCCTTGATTTTGGTGTTGATTTGGGCGCTCGAACGTGATCGAAATTGGTCGCGGTGGCTGGCATACGCTGGCGTCCTGACGCTATCGATTTACACCTTTATGTTTAGCGCACTCATCCTGGCGCCAATCGCTATTTCTCTGATCGTGAGCCAGCGTCAGCAGTTTTGGAAGTTCAGCGTCGCTTCGGCCGGCGCAATCGCTTTGTCGGCTCCGGTCATCATCTTTGGTTACCAAGAACGTGGGCAGGTCGGTTGGATTTATGCCAAACCACTTACCGAGTATCTTTGGGAGTCATTGGTGGCCGTGGACTACAACCGCGCCTGGCCAATGGCGTTGATTGGTCTAGGGCTTTGCATCCTGGCGATTGTGAGAAAAGCTTCGCTGCTCGTGGTGCTCTGGGCTATCGTTCCGAGTGCTCTACTTATCGCCGTGAGTTTGTGCTTTGAGCCATACTTCGTCGACCACTATCTGACCTTTACAACCGGCGCGACCGCGCTATTGATTGCGATTGGGTTGTCGAAACTACCGATGAGACCGCTTCAGTTGGTGGTCTTGGCAACCCTAGTCGCGCTCAGCCTGCCGAGTTTCATTCAAAGCCGTGAACCGATGGCAAAGGGCACCGAGTGGGCGCGGGTTGCCGCAGCCGTGAATGACAATTCTTCGCCGGGTGATGCCCTGCTTTTGCCGGATGCCACATCCAAGGCCAATCGAGCCATCGATCTCATGATTGTGGCCTATGAACCAGAGTTCAAGGGGCGCATCGATCTGACTTTGAAGACGAAACCAGCCGATTCAAACAGACTTTTCGGCATTAGGTCGAGGGTGTTGAACGCCAGTGAACCGTCAGGCGATAGGGTTCTCGTGCTTACTGACCCGGCGCTGGGGGAGCCAGGTCGAAGTTCACTGCCTACTTGGTTGAATGACAAGTTTTCGGTCAAACAAACGCTGAAGCTTGAAACTACACAAATCACAATCTTTGAGCGAATCAATTAGTTCACTGCGATAATCGTTAGATGCCTAACCTACCTACCGAACTCCGCCCGATCGAAGAACTGCGCGAACGTCACAGTTCTAAGTGGCGTCGATTCAACCGCGATGTCTTGCCTATGCACGTCGCCGAGATGGATTATGAGATCGCCCCAGGCATCAAATCATTGCTTATCGACTTCGTCACTCGTTCAGACCTTGGTTACCTCGGCCCTGTGCCGGAGGTTGGCGAGGCATTCTCGGGCTTTGCAAAGCGCCACTGGAACTGGACGGTCGAACCAACTGACGTACGCATCGCGACCGACGTCGGTGTTGGTGCGGTAGAAATCTTGCGTGCGGCAGGCAAGCCTGGCGACAAGGTGGTCATCAACTCGCCGGTTTACCACTCGTTTTACGAATGGATCAAAGAGGTCGGCATGCACGTGGTCGACGCACCGCTCATCCGTGAAAAGGTCGGCGGCCCAACCGCCGAAAACCCAGACACCTTCGAGAAGCCGGTAACCCTCTGGCGACTCGACCTTGACGCCATCGAAAAGGCTTTCAAGGACGGCGCAAAGTTCTTCTTGATGTGCAACCCGCAGAACCCGGTTGGTCGCATGCATACGGCTAATGAGCTTCGTCAGTTGGCCGGCTTGGCTGCGCACTACGGCGTGCTGGTTATTAGTGACGAAATTCACGCTCCAATGGCATACCCAGGCGAAACCTTCACCCCATACCTTTCGGTCTCGGATGAAGCCAAGGCCACCGGCGTAACGATCACCGCTGCGAGCAAGACCTTCAATCTTGCGGGCCTTAAGGCTTCGATTATCGTGACCCAGAGCGACGAAGTCCGCGCAAAGTTGGCGAACATGCCAGAGGCTATGCACTGGCGTTCATCCTTGCTCGGTGCCTTTGCCATGGCTGAGGCCTTCGAGAACGGTGACTCTTGGCTGAAGGGCACAATGATGACTTTGGCAGACGCGCGAAAGATTCTCGCTGCCGAGATCGCCGAGAAATTGCCAACCGTTGACTTCCACCTGCCTGAAAACGGCTATCTCGCGTGGCTAGACCTCAGCTCGCTAAACCTTGGCGATAAGCCGGCAGCGTTGTTGCTTGCGAAAGAGAAGGTTTCATTCGTGCCCGGAGACGAGCACGGCGAAGCCTATGGTCAGTTTGTGAGAATCAACTTCGCTTGTCGCCCGGCCAGCATCCGTGCCGCTATCGACAAGATTGCCAACCAGGCGGCAAAAGCTAAGCGCTAAGAGCCTGCTTTAGGTCGTGGATTAGGTCATCCGCGTGCTCAAGACCGACCGAAAGACGCATTAGGTTTTCGGTGATTCCCATCGCTGCCTGAACCTCAGGGGTTAGGCGGCGGTGAGTGGTCGAAGCCGGGTGAGTGATCAGTGACTTGCTGTCACCAAGGTTGTTCGAAATGTCGATTACCTTGAGTGCATTCATGAACTTGAAGGTCGCGGCCTTGTCTCCGTCGATGGCGAAGGCAACGGTCGAACCACCGCCACCCATCTGCTTCTTGGCAAGTGCGTAGCCCTTGTGTGACTTGAGCATCGGGTAAGAAACGAGCTTGATGCCCTTTTGCTTCGACAAGAACTCGGCAACCTTGAGGGCATTCTCATTCATACGCTCAACGCGCATGGTCATGGTCTCAAGAGACTTCAGTAGCACCCAAGCGTTGAAAGCGCTCATTGATGGCCCTGTGTGACGAGCAAATGGCATGACCTTGGTCTTGATATATTCACGCGAGCCAAGGATGGCACCGCCAAGCACGCGGCCCTGGCCGTCGATGTGCTTGGTTGCCGAATACATGACCACGTCTGCACCTAGCTCGAGTGGCTTCTGCATAACCGGTGAGGCCATTACGTTGTCGACGATTACTGTCGCGCCAACCTTGTGAGCCAGCTTGCTCACCATGGCGATGTCGACGATCTCCATCAGTGGGTTCGAAGGCGACTCGATAAAGACAACCTGAGTTGGCTTGTTTAGTGCTTTTGCCCAATCCTTCTCGTCGGTGCCTTCGACTAGCTCGAAGGTGACACCCCATGAAGGCAAAATTTCGGTTAGCACGACGTAGCAAGAGCTGAACATCGATGCCGAGGCAACCACGTGGTCGCCCTGCTTTACTAAGCAGGCTACCGAGGCAAACATTGCAGACATACCCGAGCTGGTCGCGAAGCAAGCCTCAGCACCTTCGATCGCGGCTAGGCGGTCTTCGAACATCGCAACGGTTGGGTTTGAGAAGCGGCTGTAGAGGTGGTGTTCGCTTTCTTCCTTGAAAGAAGACTCGGCCTGCTCGGCTGAGTCGTAGGTGAAACCAGAGTTGAGGTAGAGCGCTTCGCCGGTCTCGCCAAAACCGCTGCGAGCCAAACCGCCGCGAACGGCAACGGTGTCAGTGTGCAGATCCCAGTCCGGAAGCTGAGCTTCGGCCGAATCTGAATATCCCCATGGGCGAGTTCTCTTGGTCATTACTCGATTATATCGTCAGAGCGCGGTTTTGCGACTCGGCCATTCGACCAGGAGCATTGCAGCAATCATGATTAAACCGCCAAGGATGGTCTTCAACTGCAACACTTCTTGACCGACGGCCACCGAAATCGCTGCTGCGAAAACCACCTCGCTGGTCAAGATGATGGCGACCCTAGATGCATCCATGTGGCCCTGAGCCCAGGTTTGAACGAAGAATGCAACCGCAGTCGAGAAGACGGCGGTGAAGAAAATGGCGAACCAACCATCGAAATCAACCGGCATCTGCACGCCGTCTGGAACCGCGCCGATCCAGCTAACGCCCGCTACGACCGCCAGTTGAATAACGGTTAGGGCGTAGGCGTTTAGACCCTTGCTCCAAGCTCCGAGGCCCACGATATGCGCGGCAAATAGCAGTGCACAGAGGATTACCCAGATCTGCCCAACTTCGACACTCAAGCCGTTGATTGAAATCAGCGCCAGGCCGAGGGTGGCAAGGGCTACTCCCCAGACCACCTTTTTGCCAGCCTTTTGACCGAGTACCAACCAACCAAGGATTGGAGTTAGAACTACATAAAGTCCGGTGATAAATCCGGTAATCGCCGCGGTGGTCATCGAGAGGCCGATGGTCTGGGTGATGTAACCACCGCTGAGCAGAAGGCCGAGAATCAGACCCTTCTTCAAGAGCTCTTTGTCGAATGCTTTGAGAACCTGCGGGCGCACGGCAACCATGATGATGGTAGCGAGCGTGAAACGAACCGCTAGAAAGTCATAAAGGGGTTGACGCTCAATGGCGTCCTTCATTAGAACGAAGGCAGCACCCCAAACTACGGCGACCGAGAGCAGGGCAATTCCGGCCCAATAGTTGCGTTTCATCCAGCCAGTCTAACTAGCGACGGCCGGTGGCCACCGACTTAGCCATCGACGGAAACACCAATCCATGCATTGGCCAGACCGACCACCAATAGGCGTGACCGAGAAGACCTTTAGGTGCATAAATGGCTCGTTGAGTGACCGTACTGCCGCCATCTGGCTTCGCGTGAACCTTGAACTCGAGCCAAGCCAAACCCGGCATGCGCATTTCGGCGCGAAGACGAAGCAGGGCAGGGCGTTCGAGCGCCTCGACTCGCCAGAAATCTAGGGCGTCGCCCACCAGCAGGGTGTTAGGGTCACGACGCCCTCGACGAAGCCCTGCGCCGCCGACCAACTTGTCGGCAAGCCCACGAAGTTGCCAGGCCCAAGTGGCCGTCGAATATCCTTTGTCGCCACCGATGGCCTCGATGCGTTTCCAGACTGTCTCGGCAGAATCGGTCGATTCGACCACTCGAACGTCTTCGTAAAGCGAGCCTCCCGCCCAGTTCGGGTCGGTAGGCAGCGGCTCGGATGGAGAACCCGGGAATGACGCGTTAGACCAGCGCGTCTCGACGCGGGCATCCTTGATCTTGGTTAGTGCCAGTTGCACGGCCTTGGTGAATGGGGTTAGGCCGCCAACTGGGTCTGGAATCAGCTTGCGAATCGAGTCGTCGTTGACGATCACTTCGTTCTTTAGGCTGGCCACTAGTCGACGGGCGAGTGTGTAAGGCACCGGAGTAACCAGACCAACCCAGCCGCTCGAGAGCCTTGGGGTCAGAACCGGAACCGGGATGATGATGCGCTTGCGAAGGCCTGCCGCCTCGGCATACTTTTCCATCATTTGCTTATAGGTGTAGATCTCAGGGCCACCGATATCGAAAGCGCCAGTAACCTTCGGGTCGATTGCCGCGGCGCCGACAAGGTAGCGCAATACGTCTCTAACCGCGATCGGTTGAATCCTGACCTGCACCCACTTTGGCACCGTCATGATTGGCAGGCGCTCGGTCAGGTAGCGAAGCATTTCAAACGAGGCCGAACCCGAACCGATAACTACGGCTGCGCGAAGCTCGATGGTTGGAATGCCAGAGGCTCGCAAAATCTCGCCGGTGTCGGCACGCGATTGCATGTGTGGCGACAGCTCTTCGCTCGGAGCGATGATGCCACCGAGGTAAACGATTCGACCGACGCCCGCGGTCTTGGCGCACTTCACGAAGTGCTCGGCCAGCCTGCGCTCCTTGACTTCAAAGTCGTCTTTCGACATCAATGCGTGCAGCAGGTAATAGGCCACGTCGACGCCCTGCATCGCTTGGGTGAGAGCAAACTCGTCGTTAGCGTCGCCCGAAGCAACCTCGACCTTATTGATCCAAGGATGATCTTTCAGGCGCTCAGGATTACGCGCCAAAACGCGAACTCGGTAGCCATGATTTAGAAGTTCAACAACCAGACGTCCACCGATGTAACCGGTGGCGCCGGTGACGAGGCAGAGCGCGGGGAGCCCGGCGCGATTCTTGAGAACCGGAAGACCTGCACTGAGCATTTCGTTCATGAAAGAACTAAGCCGCTACTTGGCTTTTTTGTTCCCCGGGGATGATTTGCCGATTGGCTTCTTTTTTTCCGGCGACTTGGTCTTCGGCGCTGCCGGAAGCGGTGCAGCGGGCGCGTACGTCTCAATCGAGACAATCGAACGTGACTTACCTGAGGCCTTGGCTGTGAGATGCACCACGGTCAGGTGACCCGGAGCAAGTGCTGCCGTTTCGGCCAATACGGTCGCGTGGTTCGCACTTCCGTACTTTGCGAGTGCCTCAATAATGGTCGGAAGTGCCGGGCGGTGTGAGCAGATTACTGCTGGGCTGCCATCCGTGACCAAATCATGAACGACTTTTAGGGTTCTGCGCGGGCCCTTCTTGTTGCCAAACTCGCTGAGTTGGTGGCGTTCAATGAGTTTCAATCCCTTGGCCTTGGCAAATGGCTCTAGGGTTGTGCGGCAACGCACCCAGCTGCTGGTAACTAGTCGCTTTGGGGCGAACGCGCTTAGCAGGGGAACGAGTTGAGCGGCCTCGGTGTGTCCGATTGGCAGAAGTGGGCGGTGCCCGTCATCTAGGCCTTTGCCGCCTTTCCAGTCAGATCGCTGGGTAGCAGTGGCATGGCGAAGCACAATCACCGGTTTGGTGCGCAGATGGCCCAATACGTGAAGATCAAGCAGGCGGTCAAGGACTTCGCGATCGAAATCGTAGGTCAGTAGACTGCGAACCTCGTCAGGCGACTTCCACTCGACTTTTTCGACCTCTTCGCTCGGCTTAAACTTCGACTTCGCGAGAGTGCTGTCGCTAACACGCGCAGCCCAGTAGTGAACTTCTTTCGGTATGTTGTCGCCGACCGTATAGTGCACGACTTTGAGTCGAACGCCAAGCTTGATGCTCAAACCGGTTTCTTCACGAATTTCGCGAACTGCAGTCTGAGGCAGATTCTCACCCGGGTCTTGCTTGCCCTTCGGAAAGCTCCAGTCGCCATACCGCGCGCGATGAATCACCGCTACCAGAAGTTGCCCAGAGTCCTCGCGCCAAAGTACGGCGCCCGCTGCGTAAATCGTCATTTCTAGCGAGCGTTTCTCTTCGCGTAAACGTCCTGCATGGTCTTGTCTTGCACGTCAATGAGTGGCTGGCCGTTCTCGCCATACTGGTGGCGGGTCCATGAGCCATCGGCGCCCAGGTGCCAGGTCGCCGCATCGTCAGACATAGCCAGTTCAAATAGCGCATTCATTTCACGGATGTGATCTGCCTGCGAAAGTCTGACCAGCGCCTCAACACGACGGTCTAGGTTGCGGTGCATCATGTCGGCCGAACCGATGAAAACGGCAGGGTCGCCGCCGCCTGCGAACGAGAAAATTCGTGAGTGCTCGAGGTAGCGACCTAGAACCGAGCGAACTCGGATGTTTTCGCTAAGTCCCGGCACACCTGGCTTTAGGGCGCACATGCCGCGAACCAAGACGTCGATGGTTACTCCAGCACAAGAAGCGCGATAGAGCGAGTCGATGATTTGCTCATCGACGAGAGAGTTCATCTTCAGGCTGATGTGAGCAGGCTTGCCTTCACGCTTGAACTCGATTTCGCGTTCGATACGTTCGGTAAGACCTTCGCGCACGCCGTTCGGTGAAACCAACAGGGTCTTAAAGGTCGCGTCTGGCGCGTAACCAGACAGCTGGTTGAAGAGCTTGGTGAGGTCTTCACCGACGCTCTCGCGAGAAGTAAGAATTCCGTAGTCCTCGTAGAAGCGAGCGGTCTTCGGGTTGTAGTTTCCGGTGCCGATGTGGCAGTAGCGTCGCAACTGGTTGCCCTCTTGGCGAATCACCAGTGCCAGCTTGCAGTGAGTCTTTAGTCCCACGATGCCGTAAACCACGTGCACACCAGCCTGCTCGAGCTTTCGAGCCCAGGCGATGTTGTTCTGTTCGTCAAAACGAGCCTTGATTTCAACCAAGGCGAGAACCTGCTTGCCGGCCTCGGCAGCGGCAATCAGCGCGTCCACAATCGGTGAGTCGCCAGAGGTGCGATAAAGCGTCTGCTTGATCGCCAAGACCTCAGGGTCGGCTGCCGCCTCTTCGACGAATGCCTGCACGCTGGTCGCGAAAGACTCGTATGGGTGGTGCAGCAAAATGTCACGCTGACGCATGGCATTGAAGATGCTGATGGTGTCATCTTCAACCGGCTTCAAGAAGCGATTGGTGATGACCTGGTGAGATGGAAAATGAAGTTCTGGGCGTTTGATTCCGCTGATCTCAAACAAACCGGTTAGGTCAAGTGGAGATGGCAGGTGGTAAACATCTTCTTCATTGATGTCGAGTTCACGGATGAGTAGCTCGAGCACCTGAGGGTTGATGTCATTGGCGACCTCGAGACGAACCGGTGGGCCAAAGCGTCGGCGAAGGAGCTCTTTCTCGAGAGCAACCAGAAGGTTCTCGCCCTCATCCTCGTCGACCTCGAGGTCTTCGTTTCTGGTGACGCGGAAGGTGTGGTGCTGCAGAACCTCCATGCCAGGGAAGAGCTGGCCCAAAAACTCGCCGATGATGTCTTCGAGTGGCACAAAACGCACATCCTGGACGCCGGTGTTGCCCGGGATTCTCACGAAGCGCGGAAGCAGTGGCGGAACCTTTACGCGAGCAAAGTGCTCCTTGCCGGTGGCCTTGTTGCGAATAACCACGGCAAGGTTCAGTGACAAGCCCGAGATGTAAGGAAATGGGTGGGCTGGGTCGACGGCTAGAGGAGTGAGAACCGGGAAGATCTGGTTCTGAAAGTACTCGCCTAGCGATGCCTTTTCGGATTCTTCGAGAGCGGCCCAACGGACAACCTTGATGCCCTTTTCTTTGAGCTGAGGCTTGATGTCGTCGATGAAAACCTTGGCGTGACGCTCTTGAAGTCGGTGAGCCTCGACGCTGATCTGGGTTAGAACTTCTTGAGGTGAAAGCCCTGAAGCAGAGGTGATGGCAAGCCCAGTGGCGATGCGGCGCTTGAGCCCGGCAACGCGAACCATGAAGAATTCATCGAGGTTCGAAGCGAAGATCGCAAGAAAGTTGACTCGCTCGAGGAGGTAAAGCTTCGGGTCTTCGGCCATTTCGAGCACTCGCTGGTTGAATGCCAGCCAGCTGAGCTCGCGATCCAAGAAGCGGTCGGCGGCAAAGTTATCAACCGACTGTGGCAGGTTGATGGCCATGGTTTCTTCTGAAGACATAACTGCAATCTTGCCACGGCTAGGTTGCCAAAGGGTAAACCTTTAGTAAGCAGCGTCGCTAAATTCGTGGTCAGGTTCGGTGTTGAAACGGTAGCCGACGTTGCGAACGGTGCCGATTAGAGAATCGAGTTCTTCGAGCTTGGCGCGCAGGCGTCGAATGTGAACGTCAACGGTTCGGGTGCCACCGAAGTAGTCGTAGCCCCAGACTTCACTCAATAGCTGCTCGCGAGTAAATACACGACCTGGGTGCTGCGCCAAGAATCGCAGCAGTTCAAACTCTTTATAGGTGAGGTCAAGGGTTCGACCGCCAACCTTCGCTGAGTAGCTGGCCTCATCGATAACCACGCCTGAGGCGTGAATCTTCTCTGAGCGCTCGGTCTCAACGTTGCGAGTGAGGGCTAGGCGAATGCGCGCATCAATCTCGGCAGGCCCGGCGCTTTCAAGGATGATGTCTGCCGCTTTCCATTCAGAGTTGATTGCGGCTAGGCCACCTTCGGTAACGATCAGGATCAATGGCGCTGATAGGCCTGTGGTGTGAAGGATCTTGGCGAGTGCCTTAGCGCCGGCTAGGTCGCGGCGGGCATCCAAGAAGATTAGGTCTGCAGCCGGGGCATTTACGAGGCTTGCCGGCTCTGCTGGAATCTGACGGACTCGGTGGCTCAACAGGCTGAGCGCAGGCATAACTTGTTGGTCTGCCGTGGCAGTAAGAACAAGTAGTTGCGCCATGAGCTTCTTTCGAATCGCTTACCTAAGTCTAACCGCAGAAACCAAGGGCTGTAAGGCATGATTGGTAGGTGAGCAAGAGTTGGATTCGTGTCGCGGTCATTTGGTTGGTCGTTCTCGGTCTCGCGCTCGCCGCGATGCAAAACTCTCATGCCGAGCAGGCATTCGTCTGGTTCGGCGCAATCTTGGCCGGTTCCATCGCTTCGGTTTCGATCGCACACCTCATCAAGGCGGCCCCAGAAGGCTTCGTTCGGGAGCTTATTTATGCTGGTGGCGGAAGTTATTTGATTCTTGCCTTGGCGAGTCTTTTCGTTTTCTTGAAGGGCTAAACTTTAAACATGTTGCTAGCACTAGAAATCTTCTTCACTGGCCTTTTGGTATTGGCTGGCCTCGCGATTGCGGGCGTCTCAGCTCTAGTTCTTTACAAGCTATTCAAGGGTCAGAAATAGTTGTTCGTCCTTCCTGAGGGTTTGCCGCTTGAGCTAACCCCCTTCGCTTTCCTGATCGGCAAGTGGGAGGGCACCGGAGTCATCAGCTACAAAGACAATGACTCGGATGACGCTCCGACCGATCACGAATTCAGACAGCGCGTCGAATTTGCCCACGACGGCAGCAACGCAATCACTTACATCTCTTCTGCCGAGCTAATCGGCGAACCAGGCACGGCCTTACCTAGCGAAATCGGTTATTGGCGTCTTGCTCGCAAGGCAGAGCCTGCCGATCACGGACCGGGCCTTTTGCCTGGTGTTGGCGAACCGAGCCTCAAGTCTCACGAAGACCTCGAAACCCTACGCAATAAAGAGGGCGGCTTCGACATTCAAGTCTCGATGCTTCACCCGGGTGGCGTGGCTGAGCTATACAACGGCAAAATCAAGGGTGCACGAGTCGACCTGGCCTCGGCGTCCGGTGCTGCCTTCGACACCGCCAAGACCTATCGTCACTCGACCCGCCTTTATGGTTTGGTTGAAAACGCACTGCTTTGGGTCTGGGAAATTTCAATGCCTGGCGCTGAGCTAAAGCCGCACGCTTCGGCCCGCCTCGAACGAGTCGAATAATCATGGCTGGTGAGGTTAAGGGCAGTTTCGCTAACCCACTAATCGAACAGCGAAAGCTCGCTGAAGGATCTGCGGCAGTCAATCTTGGCCCCCGCGGCATCATCACAGTCACTGGCCCTGACCGCCTGGATTGGTTGCACTCCCTGCTCAGCCAGAACCTGAAGAACTTGAAACCCGGCCAAAGCGCCGAAGCGTTGTTGCTGGATCCCAACGGTCACATCGAGCAGGCCATTCACTTCTTGGATGATGGTCAGACATCCTGGCTAGTTGTTGAAGAAGCCGGTCGCGAACCTTTGCTCAAGTGGTTGAGCAAGATGGTCTTTCGAATGAAAGTCGAAATCGCCGATCGCTCGGATGAGTTCACCGTCATTGGGCGCCTCGTGCGCGGCGAAAACGCGAAACCAGAACTAGATCAGGCAGCCGAATCAAACGGCTTGAGTCTCACCTGGGCTGACCCTTGGCCAGGAGTAGTCACCGGAGGCGTGCGTTATTCGCGCGCCTGGCCGGCAAAGTGGCCCTGGACCGAAACCTTGGTCGCAAATGCCGATGTCGATGTTGTTTTCCAAGAGTTTGAGCCAGCGGGCACCATGGCCTATGACGCACTTCGCATCGCCGCTCACCGACCTCGCCAGCTAGGTGAGGTCGACGATAAGGCCCTTCCTCACGAATTCGACTGGCTATCAACTGCCGTTCACATGAGCAAGGGTTGCTACCGCGGGCAAGAAACCGTGGCCAAGGTCCATAACCTCGGTCGCCCGCCGCGCCGACTTACTTTCTTGCACCTGGATGGGTCTGGGCACGCCTTGCCTGAGGCCGGCGACGAGATTTTCATCGAAGGCAATGCCGCCGCGCGCGGCAAAATCACATCGGTTGGGCAGCACCACGAGATGGGTCCGATTGCCCTTGCGCTGCTGTTCCGTGCGGTTCCCGAAGACGCTCCTCTGATCGTTAGAACCGGTCTTGGCGACTTGGCGGCGAGCCAAGAAGTGATCGTTCCGCAGAGTGCCGGCAAGGCAAATGATGTGCCGAAGATTCCTAAGTTGTTGATGGGCGGAAAGCACTGATGCGCTGGAGCCTCAATGAGTCGGTGCGTCGTGTCATCGAGTCTGCACCAGCCATCATTCAAATCGTTTTGGCCGCCACGGCAAGCTTTGCCTTTGCTCACCTGTTGCTTGGCCATGCCAACCCGATTTTTTCGGTCACCGTAGCCATCACAGCCCTCGGCTTCACTCGAGACGCCCGACCTCGTCGCATCATCTCGACCGCCACTGGCATGATCATCGGCATCGCACTCAGTGAAATCTTGCTTCTGGTGATCGGTCAGGGCCTTTGGCAGATGTCTTTGGTCTTGCTCATCGCTCTCACGGCGGCAAGACTCATCTCCGGTTCGGCGGCCTTCGCACTAACCGTGGGCATACAGGCCATGCTGGTCTACATCATGCCCGCACCGGAGGGCGGCGCATTCATTCGTAGCTTGGATGGCGTGATTGGTGGAGCCACCGCGCTGCTGTTTACCGCCATCATCCCGCGTGACCCACGTGGCCTTGCCGCCAAGGATGCCAGCAAGCTCTTCGACATCTTCCTAGATTCGCTCGATGCCCTGAAATTGGCCGTTCGCAACGTCGACGTGGCAATTGTTGACGAAGCTTTGACTCGAGTTCGTCGATCTCAGCCGCTGGTAGACAATTGGCGCATGTCACTCGATAGCGCAATCGCTATCTCTCGAGTGTCCCCATTCCTGCGCAAGTATCGCGACGAGCTTTCCGGTCAGGTTCGCCTGATGCGCGGCATGGATTTGGCTACCCGAAACCTTCGTGTTGTGGTTCGCCGTGTGGATTTCTTGGTTCGCGACGGGGTTGCACGCCCATACTTGGCCGACCTATTTGAACAGATATCTGATGCCGCCAAACTGCTTTCGCAGGGCCTCGAGAGTGCCGAGCAACTGCACGACGCCCAGGAGGCGTTCGTCGAAATCATCCACCAGCTAGACCCAAAGAAGTTTGGCATTGCTGATCAAATTCGCGAGGCGAGTGTCCTGTTGTTGCTTAGACCGCTCTTGGTCGATTTGCTCTGTGCTAGCGGCATGAGTGAAGACGATGCGCGTGCCGAGCTGCCAGCAATTTAGTCGTCGTTCTCTGCCTTTGGCTAACAATTTTGATAGCGGTAATTCACCTTCTGTTAACCTTTCAAAAAGGTTCTAGACACATCCAGAATCAAGTATTGAGACCATGAGTGTGAATGCCGATTCAACGCCGGTAGAGAGACGCAAACTGGCCAGCAAGCCCTTTGCCAAATCTGACCGTATTTTCTTTGGGGTTGCCCGAGCCGCGGCTTACTCGTCTTTCGTCATCATCGCCCTGATTTTGATTTATTTGGTTGGTCGAGCTTGGCCGGCGCTCGAGAAACAGGGCATTCTCAACTTCGCTTTCGGCAGCACCTGGAACTCGGCCGCAACCCCGGAGACCTACCAGCTGGGCCCAATGCTCTGGGGTTCGATTCTGATCTCAATCATTGGTGTCGTAATTGCCGTTCCACTGGCTATCTCGATCGCATACTTCATCGAATTCATGGCGCCTAAAGCGATCGCCAAGGCCGTGACCACCATCGTCGACCTCCTTGCTGCGATTCCTTCGATTGTTCTCGGTCTTTGGGGTGCATTCGTTTTCTCGCCGGTAGCCGCGGGATGGGCAAAGATGCTTCACCAGTCGCTGGGCTGGATTCCAATCTTCAGCAACCCCGAAGAGAACTACCTTCGCAGCCCGTTCATCGCCGGAATCGTGGTTGCTGTGATGATCGTTCCAATCATCGCCTCGATTACCCGAGAAATCTTCAGCCAGATGGACCGCGACATCATCAACGCATCCCTGGCTCTTGGCGGAAACCGCGAATCTACTTTCCGCAAGGTGATTCTGCCGACCGCTTCGGGTGGTGTGATCGGTGGCGTGCTTTTGGGTCTCGGCCGCGCACTGGGTGAGACTGTGGCTGTTCTTTATGTTTTGAACATCAGCTTCAACATCAACTGGTTCGATGTTCTTCAGGCCCGCGGTGGTTCGGTTGCCTCGATGATTATTTCTAAGTTCGGCGAGGCTAACCCGAGTGAAGTAAGTGCCCTCATGGCAGCTGGTCTGGTGCTATTCATCTTCACCCTGGTGATCAACTCAATCGCTTCATACATCGTTGCAAAGGCTCAGCCATGGAGAAAGTAATCGACCTGACCCCAGTTGCTCGCCCTAAAACCGCGCAGCCTTGGTCTCGAAAGTCACCTAAGTTCCTGGGTGCGCTAGCTCTGGCTTCGCTTCTGCCGGCCGCGCTGACACTTGGTTTCATCGTTCTATCTGGAGTCGACTTTATGGCGGCACTCATCACCGTCTTTCTGCCAGTGCAGATCATCGCGGCGGCATTGGTTGGTGTTTCCGTTTACGGTCGCCGCGGCATCCTTGAAAGCCTTTTGGTGGTCGCAACCATCTTCTTCAGTTCGTTCGTTTTCGTATTGCTCGGCTCGGTGCTTTGGTCGGTTATCTCAAACGGTGCCGCCGCAATCAGCCCAAGCTTCATCTTTCAGAACAACTACTACATTCAGCCAACCACTGCGCTTGGCTATGGCGGTGTAGGTCACGCGATCGTCGGTAGCCTACTTATCGTTGGTCTCTCGACCATCGTTACTGTTCCGCTTGGCTTGGCCACCGCGGTCTACCTAACCGAGACTCAGGGCAAGAGCAAGGGCATCATCCGCACTCTCTTGCAGGCAATGGCCGGTCTTCCTTCGGTTGTTTCTGGTTTGTTCATTTACGCGATGTTTATCGCCAGCGGAATCACTACTTACGCCGGTTGGACAGGTTCGCTCGCTCTAATCCCGCTGATGTTGCCGACTATCGCTCGTGTCACCGAAGAGGCGCTTCGCTTGGTTCCGGCTGAGCTTCGCAATGGAGCCCTGGCCCTAGGTGCCCCGTCTTGGCGAGCATTCGCTCAGGTCACACTTCCTGCAGCTAAGTCAGGCATCGTGACTGCCGTTTTGTTGGGTGTAGCCCGCGTTATTGGTGAAACCGCACCGCTGGTTTTGACCACCTTCGCGGCCGACCGAACCAACCTAAACATCTTCAGCGGTCAAATGGGCTCCCTACCTACCTACCTTTTCGGTTACATCGCCTTCGGTTTCGATGAATCAATCAAGCGCGCCTGGGGTGCCGCCCTGGTCATCCTGATGATCGTTGCCATCCTCTTTGTTTCAGCGCGACTAGCGTCGCGCAACCGCACCAAGGCAAGAAAGTAAAGGAAATCATGTCAAACCTCACCTATCACCTTCGCGCCGAAGACGTAAACGTCTGGTTCGGTGAACGCCACGTGCTCAAGGATGTGAACCTGGCTTTCCCAAGCAACCAGGTAACCGCCTTGATCGGCCCATCGGGTTGTGGCAAGTCAACCTTCATCAGAACTTTGAACCGCATGCACGAGCTGATTCCTTCGGCTGGTTTCGGTGGCAAGGTTTTGCTGGACGGCGAAGACATCTACGGCGAGGGTGTTGACCCGGTCAAGGTTCGTCTGAACGTGGGCATGGTCTTCCAGAAGCCAAACCCATTCCCAACCATGAGCATCAAGGAGAACGTTCTTTCTGGCTTGAAGCTTTCGGGTCGCAAGCACGACAACAACGAAGAGCTTGTTGAAACTTCGCTTCGCCGTGCCTCAATTTGGAACGAAGTGAAAGATCGCTTGAACGACCCTGCGCTTTCACTCTCTGGTGGTCAGCAGCAGCGTCTTTGCATTGCTCGCTCGCTAGCAATGGGCCCAGAAGTTCTTCTAATGGACGAGCCATGCTCTGCGCTTGACCCAGGTTCGACTCGTCGCGTTGAAGAGACCATCCTTGAACTTGCTCCTGAGATGACCATCGTCATCGTGACCCACAACATGCAGCAGGCACAGCGCGTCGCCGACCAGACCGCCTTCTTCTTGTCTGAAGACGGCAACCCAGGCCACGTCGTCGAATTCGGAGCAACCGAGCAGGTTTTTGAGCAGCCTATTGACCCTCGCACCAACGACTACGTGAACGGTCACTTCGGCTAGCCAAAGTTCGTAACCTGAAGTTCACCATCTCGTCGATTGGTAGACATTAGGTAAAGTACCTCGGTTAACTTCCAGGCCCTCTAATAGAACTGTCCGCAAGACATAAAAATTCTTACAAGGAGAAACTACATGAAGCGCTCACTAGCTGGCATCCTAGCCGCAGTAGCATTGGTCAGCACCGTTGGCCTAACCGGTCCTGCTGCATCAGCAAAGGCCACCCTGACCGCATCAGGCTCATCGTTCGCAAACGCGATCATGCAGGCTTGCAAGACCCACTACTCGGGCGCAGACCTAACCTACAACTCAACTGGTTCAGGCACCGGCCGCACCCAGTTCCAGGCTAAGACCACCGACTTCGGTATGTCAGACGGCCTTTACTCAGCTGGTTCACAGCCAGGCAACTTCGTTTACGTTCCACTAGTAGGTGGCCCAGTAGCCATCGTGGTTAACGTTCCAGGCGTAAAGAACCTAAACCTAACCGGTGACATCATCGGCAAGCTTTACACCGGCAAGATCACCAAGTGGAACGACGCTCAGATCGCAAAGATCAACAAGGGTGTCAAGCTTCCAGCTCTAGCTGTTCAGCCTGTTTACCGCTCAGGTTCATCAGGTACCTCAGAGAACTTCACCAACTACCTAGCTCAGATTGCTCAGGCTGGTTGGACCAAGAACGGTACCTTCACCTCGGCAAACACCGTTGTTGGAACCTCAGCAGCTAGCTCAACCGTTCTAATGACCACCGTAAAGAGCACCGCAGGTGCATTTGGTTACGGTGACCTTTCAGACGCAGTTGCAAACGGCCTACCAGTTGCAGCGGTTCAGAACGGTGCAAACCAGTTCATCAAGCCTGACGTTCGTTCAGCTAAGGCATTCCTTGCTGTTCAGCACGTTGGTTCGAACGGTGTTGTAACCTACGACTACAAGGCTCCAGTTAAGGGTGCCTACTCGGTTTCACTAGTGTCATACGCTCTTGCTTACAAGAACGGTAACAAGCTAGTTCAGGGCTTCCTACAGGACTTCGTGAACTCATGTGCACCAACCGAGGCTGCAAAGCTTAGCTACGTTGCAATCGACGGCCAGCTAAAGAAGACCGCACTAAACCTGATTGACTTCATTGGCTAATCAGGCTCAGTAACTGAGGGAGAGCGCAACCAAACCGGTTGCGCTCTCTACTCGTTTGCTAAGAACAACCCAGCATCACAAAGAGACACCAGGAGCGATTGTGTTAGTAAAGAAGCTAGTTGCCACCGGCCTTGCAGTAGCGATCTCGCTAGGGCTAGCAGCGTGTGACCCACCGCTTCCACCAGAAATTCTCGCTGCTCAGGCCGAGAAGACCGTCACCTGCATCGATGGCGACGTCACGGTATCAGCTCCGGATGTCATTTCAGACGTCATTGACAGTTGGTCGACCTCGCTGACCGGCGCTTGTTCAGGCATGACCTTGACCAAGGTTGCTGAGGGCGACAAGACCGCCCAGGCGGTCATTTCACTTGGAACCGCTCTGCCAGCCGACTGCACGCCGTTTGCTGCTTTCCCTGTCGCCGAAGATGCTGGAGTCATCGCTTATACCTTGACCGACGCGCCGAACCTAGTGCTAACGCCTCAGAACGTTCAGGACATTTTCTCCGGCAAGGTGACCAACTGGTCAGATCCTTCGATTGCTGCCAGCAACCCAGACGCAACCCTTCCAAGCCTTCCGATTTCGGTGGTGGGCACTCCGCAGCAGTCTGAGATTGATGCACTTGCCGCTTGGTTCAAAAAGGTTGGCGTTGCCTTCACGCCAACCCTTGCAAAGGTGACCGCGGTTGATTCAGGCGCCGCTCTGGCAAACCTCGCTGAAGGCCAGCTCGCAATCACGTCTTTCTCTAACGCGCTTTACGCTTACTCAACCGTTGCCGCAATCCAGGTCGGAAAAGACCTTGCGACCGCTGACGTCTCCGGTGTTCAACTCGGCGCAGACAAGGCCGCTGCCAAGCCTAAGGCGGGCGACCCAATCGGCTATGGCGCAACCTACCCGGTCACGCTATCGCTTTGCGGCGCAGAGAATGCCACTCTCCGTGCATTCGGTCGATTCGTAATTCGCCAAGACAGCCAGGGTGCCCTAGGTTCAGCGGTTATCGCAGCAGTTCCAGATTCAGAGCGAGTCAAGTCAATCGCAATTGCCGAAAAGGGTTTGCCTAAGCCAAAGGGCTAGATAGTTTAGCGAATGGGTCGTTAGTCTCCGGGGGAGATTGCGGCCCATTCGACGCTTAACTCGCCGAGCCTGCGTCGCTTCCTGTCGCCGATGATTGGCCAGCCGGCATCGGCAAGTTGATTGCAGGTCGCGACCCAGCGCTGCGAGGCACTGAAGGTGCTGAGGCCGGCATTTGTGCGCCAGGCGGCATCCAACGCTTGCAAAAAGGTGTGAATTTTCTCGCCCGGTAGGTTGTGATGAATCAAAGCCTTGGGTAGTCGCTCGGCAACTTTGCTCGGAAGTTCGAGGCTGGCCAGGTGCAGCGAGACGGTTAGGCTTAGCGGTTTCTCCCGATCAAGCGTGACCCAGCTCGAAAGTCGGCCGATCTCATCGCAGGTTCCTTCGACTAGCAAGCCATCTGGTGCAAGGCGTGATTGCATCATCGCCCAGGCGTCGGCGACCTCAGACTCGCTGTACTGGCGAAGAACATTGAAGGCACGGATGACGGTTGCCCGGTCAGTCAGTTCGCTAGGCAGGGGAGTCTCGAATCCGCCGTGGGTGAAATGCAGATGATCGGTGGCAACAGCCAGCCCGCGTTCGACTCGCTCTCGCTCAATTTCGATGCCGACAACGTGCGTCGACGGGTTCACCTTGCTGAGGCGCTCTAGTAGTTCAATCGCGGTTATCGGGCTGGCACCAAACCCAAGGTCAACCACCACTGGTGCCCCGGTGCGGCGAAGAATTGGAAGCGCGGCAATGTAACGATCGACTCTTCTGAGTCGGTTCGGGTTGGTTGTGCCTCGGGTTACAGTTCCGATCGGCTTTTTGACTGCCACCATTCCAAATTACGCCAAGAATCAAGGGTGGCCGCACGTGACGGCAAGTAAACTTGAGGGTATGACCGCAAAATACACTTTGATTCTGCTTCGTCACGGAAACAGTGACTGGAACCAGAAGAACCTATTCACCGGCTGGGTGGATGTTGACCTAAGCGACCAGGGTCGCGCAGAAGCAAAGCGCGCTGGCGAATTGCTAGCCGAGTCAGGCCTCAAGCCAGATTTGCTTTACACATCACGTCTAAAGCGTGCCATCAACACCGCACACATCGCCCTAAACGCCGCTGAGCGCAGCTGGATCGACGTCAAGCGCGACTGGCGCCTCAACGAGCGTCACTATGGCGCCCTTCAGGGCAAGGACAAGGCGCAAACCTTGGCTGAGTATGGCCCAGAGATGTTCCAGACCTGGCGCCGCAGCTTCGACGTGCCACCACCGCCGATCGATGACAACGACCAGTATTCACAGGCTCACGACGACCGTTATGCTGACCTTGGCGGCAACGTTCCAAAGACCGAATGCCTCAAGGATGTGCTCGAGCGCATGCTGCCGTTCTGGCTTTCAGACATCCAGCCTGACCTCAAGTCTGGAAAGACCGTCCTAGTAACCGCACACGGAAACTCACTTCGTGCGCTGGTCAAGCACCTAGACGGCATCTCAGACGAAGACATCGCCGAATTGAACATTCCAACCGGTATCCCGTTGGTGTACAAGTTGGACGAAAACTTCAAGCCGGTTGTGGCCGGAGGTGAATACCTTGACCCAGAGGCTGCGGCCGCTGGCGCAGCGGCAGTTGCCGCTCAAGGCGCTAAGAAGTAACGCTCCAAGAAATCAGATCCAATGAGAAATGGCCTCCCCGAAGGGGAGGCCATTTCCAATTCTTGGGTTGTTACTCTACGTCGGCCCAGTCACCGGTAGTTAGATAGCTAACCTTCGATGAAATGTCGACCACGTGGTCTGCGAAACGCTCGTGATAGCGGCTAGCAAGAGTGACGTCTACGGTGAACATTGCGTTCTCCTTCCAGTCGTCGCCCAAAACCACATCAAAGACGTGGCGGTGTAGCTCATCTACGCGTGCATCTTCTGCCTGAATCTGACGGGCAAAGTCAACGTTGGTATTCTTTAGAAGCTCTACGACCTGCTTGGCCAGCTTGACGTCAAGCTCTCCCATTTCATCGAAGGTCGACTTCAGAGACGCAGGCACTGCGGCACCAGGAAAACGGTAGCGGGCAATTGCTGCGATGTGGCCGGCAAGTGCTCCCATACGCTCGAGCGATGCTGAAATGCGAAGCGCAGAAACCAGGATGCGAAGATCGCGAGCAACTGGTGACTGGCGGGCCAAGACTTTGATGACGAGTTCGTCTAGAGCAAGAGCCTTATTGGCAGTTGCATCTGAGATTGCGATAGCCTCGTCGGCCAGGGCTACATCCGAGGTGCCAAATGCCTTGGTCGCCTTCTCGATGACTCGCGCAGAATCTTCTGCGATCTCAACCAATCGGTTCTGAACTTCAGTAAGTTGTGACTGGAATACTTCGCGCATGACGAGCCTTTCTCGAGAATCTAGTGTTTACCTTGACACCCACAGGTGAACAAGTCAAAAACTGCGCTTGAACTGTGTCCAAATTACGCCACTTTGGTCTCATCGGCCCTGATTTTCTCTGACAGAATCGCCTACAGTTAAGAATGTGAACAGCTTCTTGACAATCATACTTGCGCTTTGCGCTGGGGTGATTGTTGGTGCGAGTTTGGTTCTCGTTCTTACTCGAGACAAGCGAAAGAAGCAATTGGAAGCCATCGAAGCAGAACGCGCCATACCAGAGGGTGCCGTCGAGATTCTCGATCTGCTCGCCAGCGCCGGTGTCATTGTCAATGGTTCAAACACCGTGGTGCGCGCAACCCAGGGTGCACTCGCTCTCGGATTGGTTCAAAACCGCTTGCTGATTCACAGCGAATTGGTTCGTCTAGTTGAACTCGCTCGAGGCACGGGATCAAACCAAACTATCGAGGCAGAACTCAACACCGGGCTCCGGGGAGAAACAATTTGGGTCCAGGCGCGAGCTGCCCGCATGGACAACAACAACGTGATGCTCTTGGTAGAAGATCGCACCGAAGCTAAGCGACTCGAAGAGACCCGCCGCGATTTCGTTGCTAATATCTCGCACGAACTAAAGACCCCGATCGGAGCCATTGGGCTCTTAGCCGAGGCTCTTCAAGATGCAACCGATGACCCGCAAATGGTCACCAAATTTGCCGGCAACCTCTATCGTGAGTCACGCCGACTCGGTAGCTTGGTGCAAGAGATCATCCAACTCTCGCGTCTTCAAAGCGCCGACCTATCGAAGACCGGCGACCTAGTCGACCTTGAGGGTATTGTCCACGAATCAGTCGAACGCAATCAGGTGATTTCGGAAGCGAAAAACATCACGCTCGAGGTCGATGCGCCAAGCGGAATTGTCGTTTACGGCGATCACGAGATGCTGACCATGGCCGTCAAGAATCTTATTGAAAACGCAATTTTGTACTCAGAGCCTGGTTCATCAGTAGGAATCGGCTTGAGATCAATCGATGGTGTCGCAGAAATTGCAGTCACCGACCACGGCGTTGGCATTGCTGCCGAAGATCAAGAACGCATCTTCGAGCGCTTTTATCGAGTTGACCCATCAAGATCGCGCGAGACCGGCGGCACGGGCCTCGGCTTGGCCATCGTGAAACACGTTGCTTCGAATCACCGCGGGGAAATCAAACTGTTCTCTCAGCTTGGTTTGGGTTCAACTTTTACTCTTCGACTGCCGCTGGCAAACATAGAAATGCAAGAACCAAAGAGAGATGGAAACAATGACTAGAGTGCTAGTTGTCGAGGATGAGCAGTCACTTCGCGAACCGTTGGTTTACCTTCTTCAGAAAGAGGGCTACGACGTCGTCGAGGCCGAGGATGGCATCAAGGCGGTTTCGGCGTTCAACGAACACGGCGCCGACATCATTCTGCTTGACCTGATGTTGCCAGGTATGAACGGAAACGAAGTTTGCCGCACCATCCGCGGCACCTCGCAGGTTCCAATCATCATGCTCACCGCAAAAGATTCGGAGATCGACAAGGTTGTAGGTCTGGAAATCGGTGCCGATGACTACGTCACCAAGCCTTACTCCACACGCGAGCTTCTAGCCCGCATGAAGGCCATTCTGCGCCGCAACATCGAGCCTTCCGCGCCGGTCAGTGGCCTATTGAGTGCTGGGCCGGTTCAGATGGACGTTGAGCGCCACATCGTCACCGTAAATGGAACTAAGGTTTCAATGCCGCTCAAGGAATTCGAGTTGCTTGAACTTTTGCTAGAAAACGTCAACCGAGTGCTTACCCGCGGCCAAATCATTGACCGAGTTTGGGGTTCGAACTACTTCGGTGACACAAAGACCCTGGATGTTCACATCAAGCGCATTCGATCAAAGATCGAGGACGACCCGGCTCGCCCGGTTCACCTCATGACCGTGCGTGGACTCGGCTACAAGTTCGAGGTCTAACGATTCCACCCAAGTTTCTGCCCAGACGTTTAGGCAGAAAAAAAATGACCACCCAAACGGGTGGTCATTTCTCTTAAGCCGATTAGTTCGACGGAGTCGCCGAAGGAGTCGCCGAAGGGGTGGCTGATGGCTCGACTGCCGGTGCAGCGCCGCCGATCTGCTTGACCAGGTCGGTGTACTCGGCCAAGGTGCCGTCTAGAACCGGAACGTTCATTTCCTTGCCGGTTTCTGAACCTGCCGAAACCCAAACGCTAACGACTGAGCCTGGCTTGCCGCCTAGGTTGTAGTTCAAAGCGCTGGTGCCGTTGTATCCGAAGTCGAGCTTCTGCGATGGAAGCAGAGTGAAGTAAGCCTGCTTGGTCTCTTTGCTCGTTGCGTCGGTGTACTGAAGTTTGACGCTTGCTGAGTCTAGGCCGCGGTTCACCAGTGAGCCGAATAGCGCTGCGTGGCCCTGGCCATCGCTTAGGTACATGAAGTTGCGTGCGTCAACGTTTTCGAGGCTCGCCTGGGTTCCGTCGCTCGGTGCATAGTCGATGCGTGAAGCAATCGGGTTCATAAAGGTGCAACCAGCGGTGCCAAGCAGAAGTGATGCGGCTACAGCCACGGTTGCAAACTTGCGGATGTTCATTTTTCCTCCAGTGAAACGCTAAACAGCCCTTCCAGTTTACCCCTTTATAAACCGCCTATTGTGTGGTAAAATGGCTGTTTCTGAAGGGAATTAGCCACATGAAGTTTGAAGTCGGCGAAACGGTCGTTTATCCCCACCACGGTGCAGCACAAATCATCGAGGTTGCTGACCGCACCCTTCGTGGTGAAACCCAAAAATACTTGCAGCTCAAGGTCGCCCAGGGCGAGCTAACCATCTGGGTGCCAGCTGCCAATGTCGAAATGGTCGGCGTGCGCGACGTAATCGACAAGAAGGGCGTTGAGCAGGTTTTCAGCGTGCTTCGCGCAGAATTCACCGAAGAGCCAACCAACTGGTCTCGTCGTTACAAGGCAAACCTCGAGAAGCTTGCGTCTGGTGACGTGGTCAAGGTTTCAGAGGTTGTTCGCGACCTATGGCGTCGCGACCAAGACCGTGGTCTTTCAGCCGGTGAAAAGCGCATGCTTGCCAAGGCTCGTCAGATCTTGGTTTCAGAGTTGGCTCTTGCTCGCAAGACCGACGAAGAGAAGGCTTCAGCCGAGCTCGACACAGTTCTAGCTTCATAACCCAAACCCTCTAAGGCAGGTCTCATGGCCAAGCGCGACATCGCGTTGGTAGTGGTTGCTGCGGGTCAGGGGCAGCGCCTTGGCGCTGGAAAGCCGAAAGCGTTCGTCGACCTGGTCGGTCGACCGCTTCTAACTCACGCAATCGAATCAATCATTGCTTTGCCAGATTTGGCACAGCTGATTATCGCCGTACCCGAATCGCACCTGGTTGAGGCTGCCGAGATCGGCGCTGAGTTGATCGGAGACCTTCCGATTTCCTTCGAGGTGGTTCTTGGCGGTGAAACTCGCCAGGGTTCAATCGCAAATGCGCTTGCCGAGCTTGCTGCGGAGTCTGAAATCGTGCTCGTGCATGATGCTGCTCGTGCGCTGGCACCAACATCCCTGTTTGCCAAGGTTGCCGATTCGGTTCGAAAGAACAAGATTTCATCGCTGCCGGCCATGCGCGTGGTCGACACCATCAAGCGCATCGATGGCGACACGATTCTTGAAACGGTTGACCGTGAGGTGCTTCGTTCGGCTCAAACCCCTCAGGGGTTCATGGCTTCAGACTTGGTTGCCGCCTACGCAGCTGCCGAGGCTGACTACACGGATGACGCTGCGCTAATGCAGGCTGCGGGTCACCGCATCCTTGCCGTTGATGGTGACGAGCGGGCTTTCAAGATCACGACTCCTGCCGACCTAGCCGCTGCCGAATTGCGTTTCGCCGGAAAGCCTTCGGGTTTCAGAACCGGAATCGGAACCGACGTGCACCGCTTCACCGAAGATTCATCAAAGCCGCTTTACCTTGGAACGATCGTTTGGCCGGGGGAGCGTGGCCTAGATGGTCACAGCGATGGCGACGCGGTGAGTCACGCAATCGTCGATGCAATACTCTCGGCTGCGGGTCTTGGCGACATCGGTTCAAACTTCGGTGTCGATCGCCCAGAGTTTTCAGGTGCAAATGGCAAGGTGTTCATCGAAGGCGCACTCGAATTGATCACTGCGGCCGGTTTCAAGGTTGAAAACGTTGCGGTGCAAATCATCGGAAACCGCCCAAAGGTGGCCCCACACCGCGCGGCTGTTGAGGCTGCACTCGAAGCGATTCTCGGTGCTCCGGTTTCGTTAGGCGCTACTACGACTGATGGCCTCGGATTCCTTGGCAACACCGAAGGTGTAGCCGCTGTAGCCACCGCGCTACTGGCTAAATCCGAGGGTGAAACCAGTGCTAAAGGTAGGCTTGCACCGTGAGCCTAAGCCTGTTTGATTCACGCGCCCAAGCCGTGCGCGCGTTCGAACCTATCGTAGCCGGCAAGGTCGGAATTTATCTTTGCGGCCCGACCGTTCAGGGTCTGCCGCACGTTGGTCACCTGCGCTCGGCGCTGGTCTACGACCAGCTGCGACGCTGGCTCACCTTCAACGGCCAAGAAGTCACCTTGGTGCGCAACGTCACCGACATCGATGACAAGGTGCTCGAAAATGCAAAGGCAAGCGGCGAGCAGTGGTGGGCCTTGGCTTACCGATTCGAGCTGGCCTTCAACCAGGCCTATGCGGCACTTCAGATTCAGCCACCGACCTATGAGCCTCGCGCTACCGCAGCCATCCCTGAAATGCTTGAACTAATCGAGCGACTTATTGCCGCTGGGTATGCCTACCAGGCTGAGGACGGCTCAGCGGATGTTTACTTTGCGGCATCAAAATGGGCAAAGTACGGCGAGCTGACCAACCAGAAGATTGACGACATGGCACCAGATGCCGATGTCGAGCTGCGAGGAAAGCGTGATTCGCGCGACTTTGCTCTTTGGAAGGCGCACAAGTCTGGCGACCCGGTTTCGGCATCCTGGAACACTCGTTTTGGTGCTGGTCGACCAGGTTGGCACATCGAATGCTCAGCTATGTCTACGAAATACCTCGGTGCGCAGTTTGACATCCACGGCGGCGGCCTCGACCTTAGATTCCCGCACCACGAAAACGAGCTCGCTCAGAGCTCGGCCGCCGGCGATGCCTTTGCTAACTACTGGTTGCACAACGGTTTGGTCAATGTTTCTGGCCAGAAGATGTCAAAGTCACTCGGAAACTCGATTTTTGCAGCCGACCTAATCGCGGCAGCTCGCCCAATCGTGGTTCGCTACTATCTTGGCTCGGCGCACTATCGTTCGGTGCTCGATTACCACGAGGGCGTTCTAGACGAAGCTGAATCTGCCGTCTCGCGCATCGAGACTTTCGTTGAGAAGGCCATTCGCCGACTCGGTTCGGCGCCAGTTCTATCGGTTGCTCAGATCCGCGAAGCTTTGCCTGCCGCTTTTGCCAAAGCCATGGATGAAGACCTCGCAATGCCTGCCGCCTTGGCAGCCCTACATGATGAGGTTCGCGCCGGAAACTCAGCCATTGATGGCTCGGATGATGCGGCGCTGGCAACCTCTCTAACGGCCGTCTTAGCAATGACCTCGGTTCTTGGCATCAACCCGCTCGACTGGGCCGATGACGCCGCCGGAAACGATCAGGTGCTCGATAACCTCATCCAAGCGCTCATTGAAGAGCGCAAGGCGGCTCGCGCCAACAAAGATTTTGCACGATCAGATGCAATTAGAAACCAACTACAGGCAGCTGGCATCACGCTAGAAGATGCTGCCGACGGAACTCATTGGAGTGTTAATTAAATGGCAGGAACACCAAGACGCCCAGGCGCGGCAAAGAGCAAAAAGGGCGGCAAAGTCGGCACCGGAGGCCACGGAAAGCAGGCCCTAGAGGGCCGCGGCCCAACTCCGAAGGCCGAAGATCGCCCGTATCACAAGGCTTATAAGGCCAAGGCTGCCGCCGAGAAGCACAAGCAGGCAACCGGCGCCACCCCGATTCGTCGCGGTGAGTTCCTGGCCCCTACCGCTCGCACCGCTGGTTCGGCTGGTGCTGCCGCTCGTTCGGGTCAGCGCGTTGCAAAGGCCGCCGACGCATCTGAGGTTCTATCTGGTCGCAACTCGGTAGTCGAGGCGCTTCGCGCCAAGGTTCCGGCAACCGCACTTTTCATCGCTTCACGCATCGAAATGGACGAGCGAGTCAAGGAAGCCATCAAGATGGCCGGTTCTCGCGGAATTCCGGTTAACGAAATCACTCGTCCAGAAATGGACCGAATGACCGGTTTCGACTCGGTTCACCAGGGCATCGCGCTTTCGGTTCCGCCATACAAGTACCAGCACCCAATGGAAATGTTGGATCTGATCTTGTCTCGCGGTCAGAAGCCACTCTTTGTCGCGCTTGACGGCATCACCGACCCTCGCAACCTCGGAGCAATCATCCGTTCGGTAGCAGCCTTCGGCGGTCAGGGCGTAATCCTTCCGCAGCGTCGCTCAACCGGTGTTACCGCATCAGCTTGGAAGACCTCGGCTGGTGCCGCTGCCCGAGTTCCAGTTGCCCTTGCTGCAAACCTGAACAACACTCTTAAAGAGTTCAAGAAGCGCGGTGTCTTCGTGGTTGGTCTAGACGGTGGAGGTTCAATGGAGCTTCCTCAGTTCGATCTAGCAACCGAGCCTCTGCTTCTCGTCGTGGGTTCTGAAGGTAAGGGTCTATCGCGACTAGTTACCGAGAACTGTGACGCCGTGCTGTCGATTCCAATCGCACGAGACACCGAGTCTCTAAACGCTGGTATCGCCGCTTCGGTTTCGCTTTACGAAATCTCTAAGCGCCGAGCAGCTCTCAAGCGCTAAACGAATATGCAAAAACCCCGACCAGTGGTCGGGGTTTTTTGTTAGACCAGGTCTCGCCAGTCAATTTCATCATCGTCTTCGGCAACCACAATCGTTCCCGAAGGCACGGCGTTAGGCATCGTGATGGCCTCGGTCGGTGGGCTGAGGTAGGCCTCTTCATCTCGACGGTTGACTAGAACGTTATCGATGAATGACTGCACGGCTTCACCGATCGGAACATTGCGCTGTTCATTCTCCATCATGTACCAGCGGTGCTCGAGGAACTGGTGGTAGGTCTCAGCCTGATCTAGTCTGCCCAGCAGGTGTTTTGGAATCGCTGTAACTACCGGCTCGAAGCAGCGACTCAACCATTCGTGGGCAAGAACTTCTTCGTCGGCACCCGGGCGAGGGTTTTCGAGTCGGTAGTGATCTAGGTCGTTAAGAAGGCGTCGTGCCTGGTTTTCTTCAACGTCTAGTCCGGTCAAGCGAATCAAGCGACGCGCGTGGTGCCCAGCATCGACCACCTTGGGCTGAATCTTGACTTTGGTGCCGTTGGCATCGGTCTTGATAGCAAGTTCCTCGATATCGAAACCGAGCTCGTTTAGGCGATCGACACGGCGGTTGATCTTCCAGCGGTCAGTCGCTTCAAAGGTTTCGACGCCGGTCAGTTCTACCCAGAGTTCGCGATACTTCGCTACGATACGTTCGCTGGTAGCAACCGCGTCTACACCGGGCGCTGCATTACCGCTCGCGATCAAATCCATGAGTTCGCCGGCAATGTTTACTCGCGCGATTTCGAGGTCATTTTCACGCTGGCCGTTTGACAGGCCTGAGTCATAAAGGTGGCCGGTTTCCGCATCTACCAAGTAAGCCGCAAAGGCTCCGGCATCACGGCGGAACAGCGTGTTTGAGAGTGAGACGTCTCCCCAGAAGAAACCCGCGATGTGCAGACGCACGAGCAGCACGGCAAGGGCGTCAACCAGGCGGGTTGCCGTCTCTGGCCTAAGGCCCTGAGACCACATCGCGCGGTAGGGGAGTGAAAACTTTAGGTGACGAGTCACCAGAACCGAGAGCAGGTCTTCGCCAGATTCCGTGGTGCGACCGTTGATGATCGCAAACGGCTCAACGCAAGGCACATCGAGTTTCAGTAGCTGCTTCAACATGTCGTATTCGCGCTTGGCTAGCTCGGGCAGCGTCTCTTTAATTGCGATGACGTGGTCATTTAGGTGTGCGAAACGCACTGTGTGGCGGCTCAAACCCTTTGGCAGGGCAGCGATGTTTTCGCTTGGCCAGTCTTCTAATGGCAAATGCCACGGTAGATCCAGCAGTGCTGGCTCTACCGTGGCAGCCGTAATGTCTAGTGAGCTCAACTGTTAGTTAAGGCGCTCGCCAGTTTCTACATCGAACAGGTGGATGATTCCACCCTCAGCCTTTAGGTAAACGGTCTCGCCGGCGTTTGGGTGAACGCGACCATCAACGCGAGCGGTGATGTCCTGGTCTGCACCCGAGATGCTGGTGTGGCCGTATAGGAAGCCGTCTGCGCCGAGCTCTTCGACTACGTCGACCTCAACCTTGATGCCTTCGTTTGCGGTAACGTGAAGGCCTTCTGGGCGGATACCTACGGTTACCGACTTGGCGTTGGTCTTCTTTAGAACGTCAGCTGCAACTGGAAGTACTACGTTGCCGAACTGAACGCCACCGTCAACGATAGGTAGCTGAAGGAGGTTCATGGCTGGTGAGCCGATGAAGCCTGCAACGAAAACGTTCTGTGGGGTTTCGTAAAGTTCACGAGGTGATGCAACCTGCTGAAGAACGCCGTCCTTCAATACAGCTACGCGGTCACCCATGGTCATTGCTTCGACCTGGTCGTGGGTCACGTAAACGGTGGTTACGCCCAGGCGACGCTGTAGCGAAGCGATCTGGGTGCGGGTCTGAACGCGAAGCTTCGCGTCAAGGTTTGATAGCGGCTCATCCATAAGGAATACCTGAGGCTTGCGAACGATCGCACGACCCATTGCTACACGCTGGCGCTGACCACCCGAAAGGGCCTTTGGCTTGCGGGCTAGGTATGGCTCAAGGTCAAGAAGCTTTGCTGCCTCAAGAACGCGAGCTGCGCGCTCTTCTTTAGCAACACCAGCAATCTTTAGAGCGAAGCCCATGTTCTCGGCAACGGTCATGTGTGGGTAAAGAGCGTAGTTCTGGAAAACCATAGCGATGTCGCGGTCCTTAGGCGGAACGTCGGTTACATCGCGGTCGCCGATAAGAATGCGACCTGAGTTGACCTCTTCAAGACCTGCAAGCATTCGCAGGGTGGTTGACTTACCGCAACCTGAAGGACCAACTAGAACTAGGAATTCGCCGTCGGCGATCTCTAGGTTGATCTTGTTTACTGCTGGACGGGTACCGCCTGGGTATAGGCGAGTAGCGTCATCAAATGTTACTGATGCCATTTTTTATTTTTCCTTCACCGGCAGGTACGTGCCGGACGATCCGTAGTGATAGAAACCCAACAACAGCGTTGTTGAGGTGCTTCTATTATGCCAGCCACGATGCTCTGACTTAGACTAGAGAACCTGTCCGATATCAAATCGTGACGTACGAGCGAGGGATTTTATGACTTCAAACGACAACCGACCTACCCGCAACCAGCAGCGCGAAGAAGCGCGTGCGAAGGCGAAGGCTCTACGTGAGCAGCACAAGCGCGGCGAACGCCGCAAGCGTCTAGGTCTCCAGCTTGGAATCGGCGGAGCGATCGTCGCTGCCATCCTGATTGTCGTGTTTGCTATCGCAAACGGCTCACAGTCGCCTGCAACCTCGGCTGCTCCAACCAACCTGATCTTTGACGGCGGCATCAAGCTTGGTGTCGGCCTTGAGGCTTTCACCAAGACCAACACCCCTACTCCGGTTCCGGCTCCTTCGGCCACCGCTTCGACCGCAACTCCGCCAAACATCGTGATTTACCTCGACTATCAGTGCCCGATCTGCCAGCAGTTTGAGGTTCCAAACTCATCTCAGTTGAAGAGTTGGGTCAACACCGGTGCGGCTACTGTCGAGATTCACCCGCTTTCATTCTTGGATGGTCGTGCCACGCCAAACGAGTATTCGAGCCGTGCCGGCAACGCAGCAATTTGTGTCGCCGAGTATGCGCCGAGCAGCTTCTTTGACTACAGCGCGCTGTTGTTTGAAAACCAGCCTCAAGAAGGCACCGCAGGTCCAAGCAATGACGAGCTAGTTGCCGATTTGGCCAAGGTTCAGATCAAGGCAACCGATCAGCTAACCAGTTGCATCAAAAACAAGACTTTCGGCCCTTGGTTGCTCGATCACACCAGCAAGGTGCTCAGCACCCCGATTCCGGGTACCAAGTTGACCGTTGACGGAACGCCGTACATCCTGGTCAACGGCCAGCGTTACACCTGGAAGACCAACGAAGACTTGATGAGCCCAGCTCGTTTCGCTCAGTTCGTTCAGAGCGCCAGCGCTCAGCAGTAAACCTAAGCAACAGAAAAAGCCCCAGAGAAATCTCTGGGGCTTTTTGCTGAGCCGACTAGCAAAGACTGCGAGGCAGTCTTTGTAAGTCCCCTAGGTCGTTAAAAATATTTGAGCCGACTAGGGGACTTGAACCCCTAACCCCCGTATTACAAGTACGGTGCGCTGCCAATTGCGCCAAGTCGGCTTGTTGCCGAGGCAACCTCACAAGTCTATAAGAAAGAGCTACTCGGCGTTAAAGGTGATGCTGACCGAGTTGATGCAGTAGCGATCGCCGGTTGGGGTCTGAGGTGCATCTTCGAAAACGTGGCCGAGGTGACAGCCGCAGGCGGCGCAACGAACCTCGGTGCGAACCATGCCGTGGCTGCGGTCTTCGATCAGCTCCACTGCGTCGCCCGCCTTTGGCTCGTAGAAGCTTGGCCAACCGCAGTGAGAATCAAACTTAGTCTGGCTCTTGAACAGCTCAGCGCCGCAACCTTTGCACGAAAAGGTTCCCATCCGGCCCTCTTCTAGAAGCTCACCGGTGTAGGCACGTTCGGTGCCGGCCTCGCGAAGCACGTGGTACTCAAACTCGGTCAGTTCTGCTCGCCACTGCTCTTCGGTTTTATTTACCGGATACTCCATCGAATCGCCTTTCGTCTGCCTAATATTAAGGGCACTCAATTTGTGGTGCTTGAAGGTTAAGCAGGATTCATGTCTCAAAAGTTCCCACTCGACGAATTTGATTCGGCAGTTGCTCATGGCGGCCGTCACCGCGTTCGTCGCACCGCAAAGATTCGAGCCCTCGAGTTCTTGCGCATCCTGGTGGTAGCAGTCGTAGTTGCCGTCATTGGCTACTTCGGTTTGAAGGCCGTTGACGCTGCAAACCTATTCACCGCACCTTCGGCGCCGGTCGAGACCGTTTCACCTGTCGATGTAGCCAAGGGATTGGAAATCACAATTCTTGATGCCACAGGCATTAGGGGCACTGCAGACAAGGTGGCCACTTCGCTGGTTGACTCTGGCTTTAACGTGGTTTCTGCCGGAGATCTAGGCGGCGATGCTTCATCGAAGTCGGCTGTCGACAAGACCGTGGTCTACTACTTCGATGCTGGAAATAAGGCGGCTGCAGCGGTGATCGCTAAGTCTTTGGGCGCCTATCCAGTTGCTCAATCGACCGCGTATGCGGGAGCAATCACCGTGGTTATTGGCACGGATTTCAAATAATCCCCAAAAACGCGCTTATAACTTATCTATAACCAAGCAAGTTTTCTCGCGAAAACGCTTGCCACGCACTACCTACTAGGGGCTAGTGTTAGAAGTGGTCGTAGCAGTATCCGCAGCACAAGCTCTTTTTCTATGCGACTCAACCTGGCATTTAGCCATGGTTGTCATATAGCAACAGGAGTAAAAGCAATGGCACAAGGTACCGTCAAGTGGTTTAACGCTGAAAAGGGTTTCGGCTTCATCACTCAGGATGGCGGAGCAGATGTATTCGTACACTTCTCAGCAATCCAGTCAGAGGGTTACAAGGAGCTTAAGGAAAACCAGCGCGTAGAGTTCGAAGTTAAGAACGGCGACAAGGGTCCTCAGGCAGACAACGTACACGTAATCTAAGCGACCGCCTAGATTTCAGAAACACCCTCCCTCCGGGGAGGGTGTTTTTCTTTACCCAGATCGAAAAATGGATTTGGCAGTCGGGGCCTGAGAGTGCCAAAATAGAGTTAGCACTCAAACCTAACGAGTGCTAATCACTTACAGGAGATTGAAACCAAAATGGCAAAAATCATTCACTTCAATGAAGAGGCTCGTCGCGGTCTAGAGCGCGGCCTTAACATCCTTGCAGACACCGTCAAGGTAACCCTTGGCCCTCGTGGTCGCAACGTAGTACTAGAGAAGAAGTGGGGCGCCCCGACCATCACCAACGATGGTGTTTCGATTGCCAAGGAAATCGAGCTGGACGACCCGTTCGAGCGCATCGGCGCAGAGCTAGTCAAAGAAGTCGCTAAGAAGACTGACGACGTAGCCGGCGACGGTACCACCACTGCAACCGTTCTTGCTCAGGCATTGGTTCGCGAAGGTCTTCGCAACGTTGCTGCCGGTGCAGACCCAATCACCCTGAAGAAGGGCATCGAGAAGGCCGTTGCTGCAGTTATTGAAGAGCTTGTTGCTAACGCCAAGCCAGTAGAGACCCAGGCTCAGATTGCTGCAACCGCATCGATCTCAGCTGGCGACACCCAGATCGGTGAGCTAATCGCCGAGGCTATCGAGAAGGTCGGTAAGGAAGGTGTGGTCACCGTTGAGGAGTCAAACACTTTCGGAATCAACCTAGAGCTAACCGAGGGTATGCGTTTCGACAAGGGTTACATCTCTGCATACATGGTTACCGACCCTGAGCGTCAGGAAGCAGTTCTTGAAGACGCTTACGTTCTAATCGTCAACGGCAAGATTTCAAACATCAAGGATGTTCTGCCAATCGTTGACAAGGTAATCCAGGCCAACAAGCCTCTTTTGATCATTGCTGAAGACGTAGACGGCGAAGCACTTGCCACCCTGATCGTCAACAAGATCCGCGGAATCTTCAAGTCGGTAGCCGTCAAGGCTCCTGGCTTCGGTGACCGCCGCAAGGCAATGCTTCAGGACATCGCCATCCTTACCGGTGGTCAGGTTATCTCTGAAGAGGTCGGCCTAAAGCTAGAGAACACCACCCTTGACCTATTGGGCCGTGTTCGCAAGGTTGTTATCACCAAGGATGAGACCACCATCGTTGAGGGTGCTGGCAACGCAGACCAGATCGCTGGTCGCGTTGAGCAGATCCGTCGCGAGATGGACAACACCGACAGCGACTACGACCGCGAGAAGCTTCAGGAGCGCCTTGCCAAGCTTGCCGGTGGTGTAGCAGTCATCAAGGCTGGTGCAGCAACCGAGGTTGAGCTCAAGGAGCGCAAGCACCGCATCGAGGACGCCGTTCGCAACGCTAAGGCAGCTGTTGAAGAAGGTATCGTCGCCGGTGGTGGTGTAGCCCTAATCCAGGCTGGCAAGACCGCTTTCGAGAAGCTTCACCTAACTGGCGACGAGGCAACCGGTGCGAACATCGTTCGCGTCGCTATCTCGGCTCCACTAAAGCAGATTGCAATCAACGCAGGCCTAGAGCCAGGCGTTGTTGCTGACAAGGTTGCCAACCTACCAGTCGGTCACGGTCTAAACGCCGCGACCGGTGAGTACGTTGACATGCTTGGCGCAGGCATCAACGACCCAGTGAAGGTAACCCGCTCGGCACTGCAGAACGCAGCTTCGATTGCTGGTCTATTCCTAACCACCGAGGCAGTTGTTGCAGACAAGCCAGAGCCACACGCTCCGGCTGCAGCACCTCAGGGTGGCATGGACTTCTAAAGTCAAAGCATCAAAAAGGGCGGTCACTTCGGTGGCCGCCCTTTTTCATGCTCGG
>Ga0213920_1000308_pt1 | contig 42870 bp, 40 predicted proteins | sample McNCre1117MG_FD_161054 | JGI IMG/M metagenome (GOLD analysis project Ga0213920, IMG submission 161054) | Freshwater microbial communities from McNutts Creek, Athens, Georgia, United States - 11-17 MG | ecosystem: Environmental > Aquatic > Freshwater > Creek | place: USA: Georgia | collected...
GCATAATGACGCGTTTTGCGGAAAGTGTGTCGAAATAGGTCGGCGTGGCTACCGCAGCTGCTCAAGGAAAAGCGATGAAAGAAGGCATTCACCCCAACTACCGTGAAATCTGTTTCATGGACATGTCCAATGGTTTCAAATTTGTGACACGCTCATGCGCTAGCACAAAAGAGATGATCACCATGGAAGACGGCCGCGAATTGCCGTTGTACAAGCTGGATACCACCAGCGAGTCACACCCCTTCTACACTGGCACACAAAAATCTGTCGACAACATGGGCGGCCGCGTCGAGCGCTTCCGCAACAAGTACGGCAAAACCGTCGCCAAGTAAGCCGCGCGCTCACTTCAAACAAGGCAGCCCGGCCCTCCGCGCTGCCTTTTTTATTTCAAAAAAACTGTGACTCACCCAACCCCTGCCATCGTGACCCAAAGTGCTGTGCGCCGGCTGCCGCGCATTGCGCTTTGGTTGTTTTGCGCTGCCTATGTACTGCCAGGACTGGTGGGGCGCGAGCCGTGGAAGGGCAATGAGTTCACAGCATTCGCGCACATGTTAGCTTTGGCCGAAGGCCACAGCGCATGGCTCAACCCCATGATCTGGGGACAAGCCCCTGAGCTAGACGCCTTGCTGCCCTATTGGCTGGGTGCTTGGGCGATTCAAGTTGCACCTGACTGGATGTCAGCAGGCACGGCCGCACGCGTACCATTTGCCCTGCTGCTAGGGGTCACATTGGCCAGCACTTGGTATGGCGTGTACTACTTGGGCTTGAGCCCACAAGCACAACCCGTCGCCTTTGCCTTTGGTGGAGAAGCTCAACCCAAAGACTACGCACGCACCATGGCAGATGGCGCTGTTCTAGCTTTGATTGCCTGTTTGGGCTTGGCTCTGCCATCACACGAGGCCACGCCCATCTTGGCGCAATTAGCCTTTGTGGGATGTGCCTTTTTTGGCATTGCAGCACTGCCCTATCACCCTCGCTACAGCTTGTCGGCTTTGACAGTTGGACTCTTAGGACTGAGCCTGAGTGGTGCGCCTAGCTTTGCCGTGCTGATGGCAGTTGGCAGCGGCTTGCTGTGCTTGATGGACCGTGAAAGCACCACGCGCGACACCGGACGTCGCCATGCCTTGCTTTTGCTGAGCATGAGCCTCGTGGTGGCACTCCTCTCGAGCGTCTTGGATGTCTGGCATTGGCGCTTGATGCCTCTGCATCACGATTGGCAAGAGTGGCGCAGCATTGCGCGTTTGCTTGCGTGGTTCACATGGCCTGCATGGCCCCTAGCGATTTGGACGCTGTGGCGCTGGCGCAAGCAATGGACTTCGATGCATTGGAGTCGTCACTTGGTGTTGCCCATGTGGTTCACAGCGCTCACGGTAGGTACAGCGTTGCTGACGCAATCTTCAGAACAAACTTTGCTGCTATCTTTACCCGCCTTGGCCACCTTGGCTGTTTTTGCACTACCTACATTGCGCCGCAGTGTGGCTGCATTGATCGACTGGTTCACGCTGATTTTCTTTTCGGGCTGTGCATTCATTGTGTGGGTAGTTTGGATTGCAATGCAAACCGGATGGCCCACGCAACCCGCAGCCAACGTGGCGCGTTTGTTTCCGGGCTTCAGCCCGAGCTTCACTGCCGTTGGATTTTTCGTCGCCACAGTGGCCACTGCTGTTTGGATTTGGCTTGTGGTTTGGCGCACCGCCAAGCATCGACACGCGCTTTGGAAAAGTTTGGTTTTACCCGCTGGCGGTGCTGCGTTGTGCTGGCTATTGCTCACCACTTTGTGGTTGCCTTTGTTGGACTTCGCGCGCAGCTACAAACCTTGGGTCATGCAGGTGCAAACGGTCATGCATCAACAAACCTCCAACCCATCACGCTGCGTCATGACCTACGGTCTGAACACGGGGCAAATGACGGCATTTCACTACCACGGTGGTTTTGAAGTTCAACCACTCGATGGCAAACAAACACCTCAAGCGGCCAGTTGTGAATGGCTGCTGGTCGACTACGACTTACGCCCAGGCTTAGCCGCAGTGGTGCAACTCAGCGAATGGACGCGCGTGCGCACCATCCGCCGACCGTCAGACAACGACGAAGACATCACCCTCTACCACCGTCGTCAACCATGAGCTGGGCATGAGCAGCGAACGCGCCACCATCATGCGACATGCAGGGACGGTGATGGTTGGACAGCTGGCCGTCATGGCCTTCAGCGTCACAGACACACTGGTTGCGGGTCACTTTGCAGATACCGCATTGGCTGGGTTGGCCGTAGCTTCGGCCACCTTTGTCACGGTGCATATTTCCCTGATGGGCATGTTGCAAGCCTTATTGCCTGTGTGGGCAGAGCTACACGGCGCACAGCGCTATGGTGAGGTGGGCCGCTCAGTGCGACAAGCTTTGTACCTGTGCGCCATCACCGCAGGCCTTGGGATGTGGGCGTTGCTGTGTCCAGACTTTTTACTGAACTGGACACAAGTACCAACTGATTTGCAAACAGAGGTGCGCAACTATCTGAATATCGTGGCATTTGGCCTGCCCGCCTCCTTGTTGTTTCGCATGTACAGCACACTCAACCAAAGCTTGGGAAAACCCAAATTGGTCACGTGGGTGCAAGTGGGTGCCTTGATCGTTAAAGTTCCGCTCTCCATCATGCTGGTGCTTGGCATTCCAAACATCATGCCGCCATTGGGCTTAGCAGGGTGCGCTTGGGCCACATTAATCGTGACACTCATGATGATTAGCTTAGCCATTTGGCTTGTACGCACACAAGACTTTTACAAGCCCTATCGCATATGGGCTGCCATGGAAAAACCCCATATCTCGACATTGCTTCGCTTTGTGAGGTTGGGCTTACCTAGCGGCTTGGCCATTGGCGTAGAAGTGACCTCGTTCACCCTCATGTCTTTGTTCATTGCACGGCTGGGTGTTGTCGCGACGGCCAGTCATCAAATTGTGTCCAACATGACGGCCGTGCTTTACATGATGCCGCTGTCACTGTCCATCGCGACTAGCTCGCGCGTGAGTTACTGGATTGGCGCAGGACAAATTCATCGTGCACGCTTGGCCTTGCGGACAGGACTGAGCTTGGTCTTGCTGCTGAGTTTGAGCTTTGCAGGTTTGATTGCTTGGCAACACGAAGCAATTGCAAATCTTTACACCCAATCCCCCGAAGTGGCAGCGCTAGCAGCTACCTTGTTGCTGTGGCTGACGCTTTACCACGTGGCGGATGCAGTACAAGTGTTTTGTGTCTTCACCCTGCGCTGCTATGGCATCAATGTGCTACCACTCATCACCTATACCGTGTTGCTTTGGGGCTTAGGACTGGCAGGCGGATACGCAGTGGCTTATGGCGTGGGCATTGATGTATCAGCCTATGCTTGGCTCACGCCACAATCTCCTATTGCATTTTGGCAAGCAGGCAGCTTGGCGTTGTACATCACCACTGCCGTGCTGTTGCCTGTGCTTTGGCGGGCGGCCTACCGACGTTAAGTTCCCACCACGCCACCATCGCGGCGAGAGATGGCAATGATGGATGAACGTGGCACTGCATCCCCCCCTTGCGGAAAATGTGAAGCCGTCAATTTTTCGCCCGGATGTTGAATGCCCACAAATACGGTTTTTTGATCTGGCGTGAAGGCAATACCAGTGATCTCACAACCGACAGGGCCAACTAAGAAACGTTTGATCTCGCCTGTGGCTGGGTTGGCACACAACATTTGGTTGTTACCCATGCCGACAAATTCTTTGGCATTGCTGTAGTCGCCATCCGTTTGAATCCATAAACGACCATCTCGGTCAAACGCCAATCCGTCAGGGCTGTTGAACATGTTGTTAGGGGTGATGTTGGCCGATCCTGCATAAGCGTCTTTGTGAACTGTGGGGTTGCCTGCCAACACAAAAATATCCCAATTGAATTGGGCAGAGGTGTGGTCCTGGTCCTTGGGCATCCAACGCACGATTTGCCCGTACACGTTTTTAGCGCGGGGGTTAGGACCGTTCACCGTTTGATTGGTCTTGAGACCACGGTCACTATTGTTGGTCAGCGTTACATACACCTGAGCTTGTGTGGGATGAGCTGCAATCCATTCAGGGCGATCCATTGTTGTAGCACCCACCACTGAGGCCGCCAATCGGGCATGCACCAACACATCGGCTTGATCTGCGAATCCCGCCTCGACAGTTAAACCATTCTTTCCGTGAGTCAGCTCTAGCCATTCGCCTTCACCTTGCGCTTTGCCATCCACTGTGGAGAAACGCGCCACATACAAGGTTCCCTCGTCCAACACGTCGTGATTAGCTTTGAGATTTTTTGCATCAAATTTCTTTGCAGACACAAACTTGTAAATGTGCTCACCCTTTTCGTCATCGCCCATGTAGACCACCACATGCCCATCGGCATTCACCACAACCTCAGCGTTTTCATGTTTGAAACGACCCAAGGCCGTGCGTTTAACAGGGGTGCTGGTGGGATCCATGGGATCAATCTCGACTACCCAACCAAAGCGATTGGGCTCGTTGGGATTTTTGCTTAAGTCAAATCGACCATCAAATGGGTACCAATTAAAGCCAGCACCTTTGGCGCTGATGCCATAGCGTTTGAATGCTGCGTTCTCAGGCAAGCTCTCTGCACTGCCAAAGTAGCCATTGAAGTTTTCTTCACATGTCAGATATGTGCCCCAAGGCGTGCGACCATTGGCGCAATTGTTGAAAGTACCCAAGGCCAGCGTCCCTTTTGGATCGGCTAGTGTTTTCAACAAAGCACTACCAGCGGCAGGCCCACTCAAACGCATTTCTGTGTTTGCCGTGATGCGACGATTCAAACGCGCTTGCGGCTGAAGCACCCAAACACCACCCTGACGACGAACTTCAAAGACACTCACGCCATGCGCAGCCTGTGCCTTGCGCGTATCGTCAATGCTGCTGCAACGACCATTCACAAACAAATATTCGTAATTGGCGTATTCGTTATTCACTGCAATCACACCATGGTCTGCGCCGAGACTGAAAAAACTCATGCCATCGTTGTTATCGCCGATTGACAAACTTTGACTAGCAACCGTGCCACGCGTAGAAGGGTCAAACGCGGTCCCGCCAGGCAAGATGACATCACCCCACGATGCCGTGATGTGCCATTGGTATCCCACGGGCACCGTGACCGTATCGAGAGAATTAGCGGCAACAGCAGAAAACCCTATCCGCGGCCCCTCGCCAGGCCTTGCTGTCGCATTTGACTGAGCGGCTTGCACCAAACCGTGACCACCCAAGAAATACCCTATTCCCACCCCTGCAGCACCCAGTAACTGTCGACGACTTAACAAGACATCCACCATGCGACTGAAATCCGACGCATCTTCGCGGGAATGATTGTGCTGGTCATTTTCATCAAAGGTATTCATATCAAACTCGTTGCAAAGATATGCAGAAAACTTTACGCCCCGTTCGTGACAGTGCTGTGACATATTTCCGTCACAAATAAACGGTAATATTGTTTTCATGAAACACGGCACACTCCTCGCGGCAATCGATTTGGGCTCTAACAGCTTTCGCCTTGAAATCGGTCGCTACGACCACGGTCAAATTCAACGAGTGGCCTACCTCAAAGAAACGGTGCGCCAAGGCAACGGCTTAGACGCAGACCGCAACCTCACTCACGAAGCGATGCAGCGCGGATGGGATTGTTTGGCGCGCTTCGCTGAACGTTTGTCTGGCTTTAAAAAATCACAAGTACGCGCTGTTGCCACCCAAACCTTGCGTGAAGCCAAAAACCGTGAAGCCTTCCTAAAAAAAGGCTGCGACATATTGGGGTTTCCAATTGAGGTCATTGCCGGAACAGAAGAAGCCCGCTTGATTTACCAAGGCGTTTCACACATGCTACCCAGCAGCAACGAACGCCGCTTGGTCATTGACATTGGTGGCCGTTCCACCGAACTGGTTTTGGGACAAGGTTTAGATGCCAGCGAAACGGCCTCATTCCGTGTGGGCAGCGTGGCTTGGTCAATGAAATATTTCCCCACAGGTGAATTCACACAGCACGCATTTGAGAAAGCACAAATTGCTGCACAGGCAGTTCTGGAAGAAGCGCTCTCCACCTACCCACGTCATGAATGGCATAAAGCCTATGGCGCATCGGGCACAGTGGGTGCCGTAGCAGACATCCTGGCTTTGTCTGGCTTTCCTGAAGGCGAAATCAGCTTGGATGGATTGGATTGGTTGATCAAGTGTTTGGTGCGTGCAGGTCAAGCGAGCAAGGTGCAACTGGAAGGACTCAAAGATGATCGACGTGCGGTCATTGGTGGTGGTGTGAGTGTGCTGCGCGCCTTGATGACACTGCTACAAGTCAACACCTTATATGTGGCGCAGGGTGCTTTAAGACACGGCGTTTTATTTGACATGGTTGAGCGAGAAGACCATGACACCGACACTCGCGATTTGTCTGTACAGCGATTGGCCCTCAAGTTTGCTGTCGATGCAGGCCAAGGCATGCGCGTTGGTCGTGTGGCTGTGCATTTGCTGCAACAGATGCACCTCACACCCAAAGACCACGATTCGGAAACGCTCGAACGCTTGTGCCGCAAGCTCAGCTGGGCCGCTCAGCTGCACGAAGTGGGCGTGGCAATTTCGCATAGCGATTACCACAAGCATGGTGCCTACATCTTAGACAACGCTGACTTACTGGGATTCGGCATGCCAGAGCTACATCGCTTGGGCTTGTTGGTATTAGGCCAACGTGGCAAATTAAAAAAGCTCGAAGATGAATTGCAAGAAGACGAATTCGCCAAAATGTTAATGGCTCTGCGTCTGAGCTTGATTTTGTGTCATGCCCGCAAAGACCCCGAGCATCTTGCACTGCAATTGAACTGCGACGAGCACAAACGTCGAATCACCCTCACCGCCCCTTCATCTTGGGTTCAAGATTTCCCACAGTCTGCCCATCTGCTCAAACAAGAAAGTGCGTCTTGGACGAAAGCTTCATGGGCGTTTGAATTTGTGACGAAATCGTGACATATATGACACTAGGCGTTTTAATTTAAACGATATAAACTGTTTATTCTTTTTTAATTTTAAGGATAAACAATGAGTACAAGCAGCCAAAAAGCCATCGTTCAAGCCGTCGTTAAATCACGAGCAGCCAACGCACCTGCGGCAAAAAAATCTACCGCTCAAAAACCAGCAGCAAAAAAGCCAGTGGTAAAAAAAATAGCCACCAAGCCTGTACGTAAAACAACTGCAAAAAAAGCACCGGTCAAAGTAGTCACACCCAAGCCTGCTAAACCTGTCAAAGCAGTCAAGCCAGCCAAAGTCAAAAAACCAAAACTGGTGCGTGACAGCTTTACGATTCCAAAAGATGAATACGTCGTCATTGACAGTCTCAAAATTCGAGCTGGCAAACTTGGCCAAGCCGTCAAGAAAAGTGAATTGCTGCGCGCAGGTGTGAAAGCCTTGGCAGCCATGAGTGATATTCAGTTCAAAGCTGCCTTAAGCAACGTACCAACCATCAAGACCGGTCGTCCCAAGAACTCGAAGTAAGTTCTGGACAGGCGACGGTCAGCAATACAGTTTGCGGTTGACCGTCGCGTATGCGGGTACGTAGCCACCAAACCCCGCCTTTACGCACAGGGCATGTGTGCTCTTGCATTCCCAACAACTTTGCAACCAGTGCCCCCAAGTAAGGCTGATGCCCCACCAGTAAGACTGGCCCTTTCAGTTGTGGTCCGGTCTCTGAACTCCACTTGAGCAGCTGCAACACATCTTCCACCGAGGTTTCAGGCACCAGCTCATCACGCAATTTAAATTTACGACCTAGAGGTGCAACAGTTTGTTGCGTGCGTCGAGCTGGACTCACTAACACACGCGTTCCTTCTGGCAAATGGCGATCCAACCAAGCCGCCATGCGCATAGCCTGGCGCTCCCCCTTTTTGGTGAGTGAGCGCGACAAATCATCACCCCCCTCTACCGCCACTTCGGCTTCTGCGTGCCGCCACAAGATCAAATCCATGTCATACCTCTCATTCACCGCCTCATGATTTGGCGGCATACAGTGTCATTAATGCAGCTTGCGCAGCATGCAATGGCACAGGAACTTGGTTCGTCGTCTTGGCAGATGCGCGTTTGGGCTTGACGGGTTGGACACGGGTGTACTGACCATCTGCATTCAATAGCCATGCATCGACGTTGTCGTGCAGATACGCCACCAAACATTCATCAATCACACGTTGGCGCAGCACTGCATCTTCCACAGGCCAAGCCAATTCAACGCGACGCAACATATTGCGGTTCATCCAATCGGCACTCGACAAATACAACGATTCATCATCGCCCGTGCGGAAATAAAACACACGGGAATGCTCTAAGAAACGGCCAATGATGGAGCGCACACGGATATTGTCTGTAAACCCTGCACGCTGAGCAGGCAGCATGCACGCACCACGAATGATCAAATCGATTTGTACGCCTAATTGACCCGCATGCACCAAAGCCTCCATGAGCTTTTCATCGGTCAACGTGTTCATTTTCAAAATGATGCGGCTCGTAACACCTTGCGCTGCTGCTTGTGCCGTTTTTTCGACCTTCTCAATCAAGCTACGTTGCAATTGAAATGGCGCAATCATGAGCTTGTTTAAGCGTGGAATTTTGCTTTGATTAGCCAGCAGATTAAACACACTCTCCACATCTTGCGTGAGCTTGGGGTCACAGGTGATGTGACTTAAATCGGTATAGAGCTTGGCCGTTCTAGGGTTGTAGTTGCCAGTTGATAAGTGCGCGTAACGACGAATATGACGCCCTTCGCGTCGAGTAACCAGCAGCATCTTGGCGTGCGTCTTCAAACCCACCACACCGTACACCACTTGTGCGCCGATGTATTCCAGCTTCTCAGCCCAATTGATGTTGGCCTCTTCATCAAAGCGTGCTTTGAGCTCCACCACCACTGTCACTTCCTTGCCGCGTTGCACAGCCTCACGCAACAACTCCATCAACACCGAGTCGGCGCCCGTGCGGTAAATCGTTTGTTTGATAGCTAATACATCGGGATCGCGGACCGCTTCACGCAAAAACGCCAAAACGCCATCAAAACTTTCATATGGCTGGTGAATTATCACATCGCCAGTTTGCAAACGCTCAAAAATGGAACCATTGGTCACCATTTGCTGCGGATAGCTTGCGGTGTAGCGCGGAAACAGCCATTTGGGGTTATCTACCAAATCAATCAACTGATTCAAACGCACCAAGTTCACTGGACCATGAACGCGATACAGCGCAGAGTGCGGCAATTCAAACTGCTGCAACAAAAATTCTGACAAATATTCAGAACACCCCGAAGACACTTCCAAGCGTACCGCCTGACCATAATTGCGATGCACCAAGCCTTTGCGCAAGGCAGTACGCAGGTTTTTGACGTCCTCTTCATCCACTGACAAATCAGAATGACGCGTTACACGAAACTGCGAAAACTGGCCCACATCACGCCCTGGAAATAAATCTTTCAAGTGGGCACGAATCACACTTGAAATCGATACAAACAATTGACGTTTACCCGAAAGCTTTTCTGGCAACGGAATAAGACGCGGCAAACTGCGTGGCACTTTGACAATCGCGATTTCGTTGTCACGTCCAAACGCATCTTTACCCGACAATCGCACAATGAAGTTGAGCGACTTGTTGGCCACCTGCGGGAAAGGGTGCGCAGGATCAAGACCAACTGGTAAGAGCAATGGCCGCACCTCACGCTCAAAAAATGACTTCACCCACTGGTGCTGAGCCAGAGTGCGTTCACCGTGCGACAAAATGCGCACACCTTCTTTGGCAAATGCAGGCATGAGCACTTCGTTGTAAAGCGCATATTGCTCATCCACCAAGGCATGCGCAACTTTGCTGAGTGAATACTGGGCATGTGTACCTGCCGCATCCAATGGAGCTTTGGGATGCTCCAGACTGTGATGAAGGGCCGCACGGACCTCAAAAAACTCATCCAAATTGGACGACACAATGCACAAGTAACGTAGACGCTCTAATAGAGGTACCTCAGGCCGCTTTGCCCAATCCAACACACGCTCATTGAAAGCGAGCAGACTCAAGTCGCGATCTAGCCATTGTGGTTTGTGAGCCGTATGCCCAGTTTGATCCTTAGCCTGAATACCTGTCGTCATATGCTTTGCCTGTCTATCTGATGTGCGAGTGTGTCTAACTTTCGTGACAAAACAGTGACATTTGTGACAATGCGTACCGGTTTAGTGAATCGCAGCAAACTTCGCAGACGCTACAAATACATAGGCCAACCACATCACGTTAGAAAGTGCTAGCAATGCCAATCCGACCAAAGTGAATTTCATACCAATCACTCTATTTTGAAAATTAACTCCGTCGCTAATCATTCCCTTGGCATGAAAGTGACGCCCGAGTAGTAAGAATGTTCCCAGTAAAGAAATCCAAATCGTAGGCGCTCCGTTGAGTTCTAGAACTCCCATAAGAATTAAGCTCAATGGTACGTATTCAACAAAATTACCATGCGCACGAATAGCCCTCTTTAAAGGCTCGATGTCTTCGCCTCCCAATGGAGTCCTATGTAGTTTTCTGAGTTCAATCACCTTGAACGACAAACGAATGAAGAAAAAAGTCAAAATCGCAGCAAAGCTTGCAGTGATATACATACTTCACGTCCTTCATCAATTTAAATCAAACAGCAAGTAAACAAATAATTTATGACGAGCTTATGAAACGAATCCATTCAAACGCCTGAGCAACGCTTGCCCCATACGAAGTTGAACGCCATTCTGGATGCCTTCACATAACCCATAGCCAGGTGGAACAAATATCAAAATAGTCGATCCATGTTCAAACCAACCCATTTCTTGACCTTTGAAATAATCAGCATCACAAGGTATGTCATTTGGACCTTTGTAACGAAGATTTAGCAAGATGTTGACCGCATGAAAACGCATGCTAGCCACAAGCACCGCGGCCACTGGCACGATCAAAAATGGAATACCTTGTGGCGTTTGCATTTGCAGCACAGCGCGCTCGTTTTTACAAAACAACTCTTTCACGCGCGTCAAGGCAATGGGGTTGACGTTCCACGTATCACCCGAAATGTAGGTCACATGGCTCAAGCGTGAATCGCAGGGAGCATGAAAACGGTGGTACATGCTGCTGGTCAATCGCATCGTGACAAACGTACCACCCTCTAGCAAGCTGGGCCAGCGCTGGATCAATTGAGGCGAGCTCAACAGGCTTTGTAAGGTGTATGGAAAGCCCTTAGCTTGGAAGACCATGCCATCACGGATTTCACCGCACGCACCCACGATGCAGTCGCAAGGTGAACTCAGTACATCTGGATTCGTGTCGATGGGACGCAAGCCAGGGCGAAGTTCTCGTGTGAAGCACTCATGCAAGCTGCCAAAGCTTTGCTGCTTGGATTCACTCAAATCTAATTCACTGAACCAACGCCATAAGGCAATTGACCACTTGACGATCCAGGGATGACGCAACTGGCTCCACCATCCCATGAATCGCGTGAGCGTGATACGCGGGATACGGTTGGTCAATAAAAAATTCAGGTCTTCTTGTAAGAGCCATGTTTGAAACTTGCTTCGAATCTTCATCATCTTGTCACTTAATTTAAATATAAAGGAGCATCTCTACACAAGGAAACAGACTGTGAACACCACTTGGATGAGTTTGGGCGCATTGGCAACGTTGGCGCCATCTGTCTATCGACGACTTCAACTTTCTCGCGCCAAACACCGCTCACTGGCTGGGCACTCACGCATGGCCAAACGTTTGGCTCGCTTGTTACCCGGCTACCATTTTGATGAGCAAATGTTCTTTAAATGTGACAACGCACCTTTTGAGATACAAATTTCACGTCGTGATGCGTTTTTCAAAGTTGCAGAAGTGCTTAAGGCACGTCACCCACTAAGCATTCAAGCCAGCGCAGCGGCAAGAGAAACCATCACAGACATGCAATTCATTGGGGCCTACCGTGTACCGTTCCAATTCAGCCCCTTTGTGCAAGAACACCTCAAAGTAGGTTCATTCTTGCAATCAGCTGCTGGTGTGCACGTAACCGACTTGGATGGCCAATCGTTCTACGACCTTACCGGCTCCTATGGCGTGAACGTGTTTGGCGCAGACTTTTACAAAAGAACCATGGCTGAAGGCATGGCCAAAACACAAAGCTTAGGGCCTACGTTAGGGGTCTATCACCCTTGCGTCGCAAGCAATGCTGAGCGACTGAAAAAGATTTCTGGCATGGACGAGGTGTCCTTTCACATGTCAGGCACTGAGGCTGTGATGCAAGCTGTACGCTTAGCGCGCTACCACACCAAACGTAAAAACTTGGTACGTTTTTGTGGCGCATACCACGGTTGGTGGGAAGACGTCCAACCAGGCCCAGGCAACCCCATGCCTCCACGCGAGACCTATACGCTAAGTGACATGAGCGATCGCAGCCTAGAGGTGATTCGTACCCGCAAAGACATAGCCTGCGTTTTGGTCAATCCACTGCAAGCCCTGCACCCCAACGTCAACGCCCCCGGTGACACGACTTTGGTCGACAGCAGTCGCAAAGCTGCCTATGACCGTGCGGCTTACACCGAGTGGCTGCATAAATTACGCCAAGCCTGCACCGACAACGGTGTAGTGTTGATTTTTGATGAAGTGTTTTTAGGCTTTCGTTTGGCCCAAGGCGGTGCGCAAGAATATTTCGGCGTGAAAGCCGATCTGGTGACATACGGCAAAACACTGGGGGGCGGTTTTCCAGTGGGTGTGGTGTGCGGAAAAAAAGAATGGATGCACCGCTTCCACGCAAACAGACCTGCTGACATTTGCTTCGCTCGTGGCACTTTCAAAGAACACCCTGCCGTGATGGGTGCCATGTCGGCCTTCTTGGATCAACTGGATACCCCAGAGATCAAAGCGATGTACGAAGGTAACGATGAGCGCTGGAACGCACGCTGCAAGTTGTTCAACGACACGATGAAATCTAACAATCTACCAATTCAAGCTGCCAATATGTCAAGTGTTTGGACCGTGTTTTACACACAGCCAAGTCGCTACAACTGGATGCTGCAATACTACCTAAGGATTCACGGTTTGGCATTGAGTTGGGTCGGCACAGGACGAATGATTTTCAGTTTGAACTACAGCGATGCCGACTTTGAAGCTGTCTTACAACGCTTTGTATTGGCTGCTACACAAATGAAGCACGATGGATGGTGGTGGCACGCACCCGAGCTCACCAACAAGAGCATCCGACGCAGAATCTTGAAAGAAACTTTCTTCCGTTAAAACAAAATGCGTTCAGGTTTTCAAACCTGAACGCTCTTATTTATGGGGTTCTATTTAGGCTGAGTGACCGGCCTTCAAGAACTCTTCGTCAAAACGCTGACCACGCAGCAGATGAAGCGGTGCTTTGTGGTACAGATACACGTCGTGGAATGGATCAGTCAAGATTTTGGTCATCCACACCAAGCCCGTTTGCACATCCTTGATGAAGCACAAGTGAACGGTACGAAAAATCAAACCACCTACCCCCAAAGCTAACCAAGAGTAGCCAACAGCCTCTGAAAACTCTACCCAAGTTTCATGCGTAGGGACCACGTCCAACATACCTGGGAAGTAATAGATCACCAAAGGCAACAACACCCACAGACTCAATAACACCACTTTGCGGCGTAAGTTATAGCCCACTTTGATTTCTTCTTTAAATTCATTACTGGCATCATTCACATGGTCGTAGCCTAAAGGCTCAAAAAAGAAATGACCAGATTGACGCGCCACCATCGACACCATCCATGCCAATAAGGCTGCCCATGCTGGGTTGACAAACAACAGGGCATAAGAAATCAAAAAGCAAATGGCACTGAGTAAATGCAATGATTGATTGATGCGGCAGTGATGGTAGTAGCGATGGTCGTCCCAACGTTGAATACGCAATGCTTCTAAAAAGTTTTTCACGTTGTTTCCTCATGTGTTTCAAAACATAGCAATCATGAGTGCAAGATGTTAAAAATTAGTGACAAAACAAAAAAGAAACGCGCTTGAAATAAAACCATCAAAATTCAATTTGTCATCAAGTTGTTAAATTCAAGCGACACCATCTCAACCATGGAAGCACTCAGCAACACAGACATCACCGTTGAACATTTTGAACCTGCACATCAATCGCTACGAATTGCGGTTGTGACAGAAACGTGGCCTCCAGAAGTCAACGGAGTAGCCGTTACACTGTCTAAACTCATTCATCATTTAGGCAATCGTCACCATTCGATTCAGCTCATTCGTCCACGTCAAAACAAACAAGATGAGGGGCTTGAAGAAACAAACTGGACTGAGCTACTGTTGCGTGGCTTACCGATCCCAAGATACCCGCAACTCAAATTAGGTCTACCTAGCAAAAAAGCACTCATCAAAGCCTGGAGCACGCGTCGCCCCGATTTGGTCCATATCGCCACCGAAGGGCCACTGAGTTGGTCTGCCTTGCAAGCCGCACACGTGCTTCGTTTGCCAGTTACATCAGATTTCCGAACCAATTTTCACAGCTATTGCCAACACTATGGTGTGGGATGGTTGACCAAACCCATCGTGGCTTATCTGCGCAAGTTTCACAACCGCACAGCATTCACCATGGTGCCCACCACTGAGATGAAAAATCAACTCGAAGGCATGGGCTTTAAAAACCTGAAAGTGGTGGCACGCGGTATTGACACACAACTCTTTCACCCTAATAAGCGCAGCGAAGTCATGCGTCAAAGCTGGCACGTCAAATCTGAAACCATGGTGCTGCTGTCGGTTGGGCGCTTAGCAGCCGAGAAGAACCTAGACCTGACCATCCAAACTTACCAAGCACTCAAAGCTGCAGGTCGTGATGTGAAAATGGTTTTTGCAGGTGATGGCCCTATGCGCGCCATCACAGAGGTTAAATGCCCCGATGCATTGTTTGTCGGCATGTGTACACACGAACAACTGGCCACGCTCTACGCCAGCGCAGACCTTTTACTTTTTCCCAGTCTGACAGAGACCTTTGGCAACGTCACACTGGAATCGCTGGCATGTGCAACGCCTGTACTGGCATTTGATTGTGCGGCTGCAGGCGAATTCATCACGCATAAAACCAATGGATGGCTGGCTCATTGCGATGATCGCCAGGGCTACATCCAATGCGCCTTAGAAATCACGAAGAACTCATCAATTCTGAATCAAGCACGCGAATACACACGTAGCAGCATTGAACACTTAGGATGGGACGAAATTGCCTGCCAAGTAGAAACCATCTTTCAACGTGCCATTGCATTGAACTGAAGTTAACAGAGCATCAATAGATGCTCTGTTGAGATCATCGAAATTGTCGCCACAGTAACAGGCACAAGGGTGCAATGCCTGCCACCAGCAACGTCGCCACCAACAGCATGATAAAACCCAAGGGCATCCCAAAAGCCAATAATGTGGTGTAGGCGGCGAGCATCAACAACACGCACAAGTTTTCATTAAAACCTTGCACAGCAATTGATCGCCCTGCACTGAGTACTTGCATGCCACGGTGTTGAAGCAAGGCATTCATGGGCACGAGCAGCATGCCACCCGACACGCCAATACACAGCAATAAAAGCACTGCTACCCACAGGTCAGTGACCATCACGATCACTGGTAACAAAACTGCGAGCAGCAAACCCCAAGGCAACGCTTGGCGGGCTGAATGCAGTTTGAAATTTCTCCCAGCGACAAAAGCCCCAGCGATCACACCTACTGCAACCAAAGCTTGAAGATAAGCTCCAGTTTTCAAAGTCATGCCGAGTGTTTGCTGAGCCCACACTAGAACAGCAAACTGCATGACTGCACCTACCCCCCAATACAGAGTGGTGACATACAAAGACACACCACCCAATGGATCTCGCCAAAGTTTACGATTCGATTTCCAAAATGTTGTGAACTTCATAGCATGCAATGACAAGGGTGATAGTCGCACGTTTTGTCCCATCGGCTTTAACCCAAAGTTCAGCACTGCTGCCATTACATAAACACCCACAATTACAACCAATGCTGGCAGCGTCTCAGTCTGCACTCCAAAGGATGAATACGGAGGCAAAACCAAAGTCAGATCTTTCAATGTGCCAGCCTCGGTCAGGCCTGCCAAAGCGCCGCCTAACGCAATGCCAAAAATTACCGAGAGCACTACGGACACCTCAAGCCATGCATTTGCACGAACTAACAACCTGGGTGGCACTGACTCTGTGACCAACCCATATTTTGAAGGTGCATACACCGATGCACCCAGACCAATTAGGGCAAAGGCAAAAACAGGATGCAAACCAGACAACAAGACAACCACGCCCAAAATCTTGAGCGTATTCATATAGGCCATCAAACGATTTTTTTGAAATGCATCGGCTACAGGCCCTACAACAGACGCTAGGACTACATATGCCAATGTCAAAGAGAACTTCAACAGTGGTGCCCACCAACCAGGGTAGCCCTGCTCATTTAAAAAATAGATTCCTAAAATGAGCAGTGCGTTGTCCGCAAGTCCAGAGGCAAACTGAGCACCAATGAGGAAATAAAAACCCTTAGGCATCCAGCGATAACACGTTTTCAGAAATCGGATCTACCGCGAGGTTGATCAGTTCGTTGCGACGGCCAATGCCTTGATAAGCGATGCCAAGGTCTGCCAAAGCATCGGGGTTATACAAGTTACGACCATCCAAGATGTACGGCGTACGCATGCTGAGCTTCATGGCTTGGAAATCTGGGTTATGGAAATTTTTCCACTCTGTCAGTATCAACAAAGCATCAACGCCCTTCAACGCATCCATATCGTGACCAACAAGCGTGAAATTCTTCAACAGTGCTTCTTGGCCTTCGAAATCGATCTTGAGTGCTGCCATGGCCTCGTGGCCTGCAACAGGGTCATAAGCTGTGACTTTGGCACCATGCTGCAGCAAGCTTTTGATCACCACGCGGCTAGGTGCTTCACGCATGTCATCGGTATTGGGTTTGAATGCCAATCCCCAAATCGCAATTTTTCTTCCGGTGAGGTCTTTACCTAAACGCGCGACCAAACGATCAACCAGCAACGTCTTTTGACGTTCATTGACTTGCTCAGTTGCTGCAACCACTTGCATTTCCTGGCCATGCACCAAGGCCGTACTGACCAAGGCTTGCGTGTCTTTTGGAAAGCAGCTACCACCGTACCCACAACCTGCATATAAAAAACTGTAGCCAATGCGGTTGTCAGCACCTATGCCGCGACGAATTTGGTCCACATCAGCACCCAAAGCATCCGCCAAGTTAGCGATTTCATTCATGAATGAAATACGTGTGGCCAACATGGCATTGGCTGCGTACTTGGTAAGTTCAGCACTGCGCACATCCATCCACACCGTGCGCGAATGATGACGGTTAAAACTGGCATACAAGTCACCCATCATGCGTTGGCTTTTTTCATGATGAATACCAGCATCGACACCCACCACAATGCGATCAGGGCGCATGAAGTCGTCAATTGCTGCACCTTCTTTCAAGAATTCTGGGTTAGACACCACATCGAACATCTCTGTCGCCATACCTCGCTGCATCAATTCATGCTTCACAGCATCACGGACCCGATCAGCCGTACCCACGGGAACCGTTGATTTGTTCACAATGAGTTTGAAATCCTTGAGGTTACGCCCAATCATGGCAGCGACGGACAGTACATGACCCAAATCGGCCGAGCCATCCTCTTGTGCGGGAGTACCTACAGCAATGAACAAAATATCGCCATGATCTATCGCATCTTGCGCATCGGAGGTGAAACGAATTCTGCCGTCCAAACGGTTGCGCGAGAGGAGTTCTTTCAAGCCAGGTTCATAGATAGGCACCTCACCCTCTTGCAACATCTTGACTTTGTTTTCGTCCTTATCAAGACATACCACTTTGAAACCAAGATCAGACAAACAAGCGCCTGTAACCAAACCCACATAACCTGAACCGATGACTGTGACTCGCATAAATTTCCTCCTGAATGCAGTCATCGTTACAGAAGATGATGAAAGGAATAAGAAGAAAAAAAGTCAATTCAATGACGTTGAGGCAAAAAAAATGACTCTAAGAGTCATGAGTATTTTTTAAATAAAAATTAAGTGGGTTGCCAATGCGCAAGTCCCATTGTCAGTATCACGCGCAAATGCATGGCTAAATTTTCAAGCCCTTGAATTGTCGTTTCTTGTTCGGCGAACCTAACAATGAAAGACTCGTGACGGTGCGGAAATTCGATTGCAATCACATCAGGCACAAAGCCGACTGGGCATTGAATACGAATGGCAGGATATCTTCCTTCAAACCGATTACTGCAGTTGAATCTTATGTGACGTAGGCTAGAGAACTCTTTGAATGATTCAATCAATTTCGGCAACAATTCATCCTTGACATCAAGGTAATCCATGAAGCGATGTGCATCTTGCAAATAGACCTCAAAACTCGGATCACTGAGGCTATTGGGCAAAAAATACATGGCACTCAAGGATGCACCTCTGCGCCAAGTTGAATCGCTCGCTCAATTGGCACCAAGTGTTGCTCGAACAATCGCGTTGATTCGTCCCAACTGAATGTCAACGCTTGTACCCGTGCTTCTGAGCGAGAAATTTTCACTGCTTCCAGACTTGCAAAAGCCAAGTCTTCATGAAGGACGCCCCCTTTGCGGTGATGCGGATACGCTGCATCTGGCCGCAAGACTTCAAGCGGGCCATCTACTGGATAGGCAGCCACAGGCGTACCGCATGCCATCGCCTCGAGCATCACCAAGCCAAAGGTTTCATTGCGACTCGGAAAAGTGAACACATCGGCACTCGCATAAACACGGGCTAATTCATCACGAGGCAACACACCCAACCAGCGCACATGGTGAAACTTGTCTCTTAGTTCATTTTCGAGTGGCCCAACACCACACACCACTTTGCTGCCGTGCCAGGGCATGGATAAGAAACTGTCAATATTTTTCTCATAGGACACACGCCCAACATACAAAGCAATGGGGCGAGGCAAATCATCTAAATCCGGATGATTTCTGACAGTTTCAGCATAGCCAAACAAATGCATGTCGACACCATGCGTCCAACTGCGTAAATTTTTAAAACCCCAACCATCGAGCAAGCGCATCACACCTTGCGTCGGCACCATCACGCCAGCCGAAGGTTTGTGAAAGTGGCGAAATATCGCATAGCCAATCCACAGTGGAATATGCAAGGCTGCTTTGAGCACTTCAGGAAATCGCGTATGAAATGCCGTTGTGAATGGCAATTCATGTTTCAAACAATATTTGCGTGCCGCCCAGCCTAATGGCCCCTCGGTCGCCACATGAATTACATCAGGTTGAAAAGAATCTAACTGTTTTGCCAACTGCGGATAAGGCTTTACCGCCAAATCAATGCCTGCGTAACCAGGACAAGGACGTGTTTTGAACAAGTCTGGATGAATCACTTCCACCAGATGACCTTTGGCATTGAGCTGATCGACCAGTTCAACCAAAGTAGTGACAACACCATTGATTTGAGGACGCCACGCGTCTGTGATCAGTGCAATTTTCATGCTGCTTTTGCCAGTTCTTGTTTTTCTACAACGATCGGGTCGGTTTGCCAGTACAGCAAAGACAACTCACCTTGTTCGTTTTCTACCAAGGCACTGCGACTCTCGACCCAATCACCATCGTTGCAATACAACACGCCATTCACATCACGAATTTCTGCACGATGAATGTGGCCACAGACCACGCCTTGATAACCATGCTTCGCAGCTTCATGCGCAACGGCATTCTCAAAGTCAGTGACGTAATTCAGCGCTTTCTTCACCTTGTGCTTGAGGTAAGCAGACAAAGACCAATAAGGCAAACCCAAACGACCACGCATGTTGTTTAGGTAACGGTTGAGCTTGAGTGTGAACTCATACAAATAGTCACCCACATAGGCAAGCCATTTGGCTTGCTGCACCACGGCATCAAAATAGTCGCCATGGATCACCCACAACTGACGGCCATCCGCAGTTTTGTGAACAGCTTGATCTACCACTTCAATCCCCCCGAAATGGTGGTCTAAGAAGTGACGCGCAAACTCATCGTGGTTGCCAGGCACATAAATTACACGTGTGCCTTTACGTGCTTTACGCAACAACTTTTGAATCACATCGTTGTGCGCTTGCGGCCAATACCAACGACGACGTAATTGCCAGCCATCGATGATGTCGCCTACAAGGTACAAGTAGTCGCTGGTGTGTTCTTTCAAAAAGTCTAACAAAGCGTCAGCTTGACAGCCGGGAGTACCCAAATGGAGGTCAGAAATGAAGATGGCTCTGTAATGCATCAAGCGCCTAAGAAGTGTTTGCGGTAACGCGATGGCATGTCATTGATCTTCATCAGCATGGGCAAGTCAGCTGTGTTGAAGTCTGGATCCCATGCAGGTGCACCCAGCACTTTTGCACCTAAGCGCAAATAACCTTTGATCAATGCAGGCGGCTCAAACGCAGGGTTCACTTCCCACTGCTCAACGGGCAAAGCAAGGCGTGGCGTAACTTGGTTTTCAATGCCAGCCAAATGTGTTTTCTTGAGTTGGTGCCAAATACTGGCCGCCACTTCACCACTGACAACACCTTGGTGCAGCATCGGGATACTGGCACAGCCGATCATCACATCTAGCTTGTTACGTACCATGAACTCAGCCAGCGCCCCCCACAACGCCATGATGACGCCACCGTGGCGGTGCTCAGGGTGCACGCAGCTGCGGCCCAACTCAACCATGCGTTCGCGATATTGGCGCAAACGGGTTAGATCAAATTCCAAGTCTGAGTAAGTACTGCCAATGCGCTTGGCTTGAGCCGGTGTCAGCACGCGGTAGGTACCGATGACTTGCCCTGTCACATCGTCGCGAATGATCAAGTGCTCACAGAAGTCATCAAACAAATCGATGTCATGTCCTGGAATGCTGTCTTTCAAACGCGCCCCCATTTCAGTGGCAAACACGTCGTAGCGTAGACGCTGTGCTTCCCGCACTTCGTCTTGGTGCTTGGCCCATTCAACGATCAGGGCTGGGCGACTTTCAGTTTTTTGCGAGGAGACAGAAACTTTTTGATTGTCAAGATCGTTTCGATGAAGCGACCCCCGAGGTACATCGATGAACGACAAAGGCATAGTTGGATTTGGCAGTTCTTTCATGGTCGGTCCTTAGTGAATCAATGCTAAGAATTCTTATCAATGCATGTGAATTAACCGCGAAGATTGCATGAAATATTCGTGACAAATTACGTAAAACCTTCACTAATTTGTCACATACCACCTCTATCCTTCTTAGCCAATCATGCTGATCAAATACCTACGACTCGTACACGCCTTTGGCCGCGCCTTCTGGATTTTGTGGATCAAATTCCCTCGCTTGAGCCGCGAGCGAAAACTCGAAGAAATCAAAATGTGGTCTCAACACACGTTAGAAATTCTTGGCATACGAGTGACTTACGAAACATCTCTCACCCAAATCAAAACATCGCCCTCACCTCTCATGTTTGTGGCAAATCATGTGTCTTGGGTTGATGCGTTGATCATTCAATCCATTCAGCCCAGCATCTTTGTCGCGAAGTCAGAGGTACGAAGTTGGCCTATCGTTGGCAGCATTGCCAGAGGTTGCGGCGTGGTATTTGTTGATCGTGGCTCACCTAGCTCGGCACGACGCATGGTGGATGATTTATCGAGTGCGCTACACAACGGCTACTGCATTGCAGGCTTCCCTGAAGGCACCAGCAGTGAAGGCAGCACCGTCAGCTTGTTTCATGCCAACTTATTTGAAGCAGCTATCAATCATCACATTCAGGTACAACCATTAGCGATTCGTTACACCAACCCTCAAACTGGTGATTTATGTTTGAAGGCCGCTTTCATTGGTGAAATTGGTTTCGTTCAATCGTTGCACCAAGTGATGACATCAACGGGTATTCATGCCAAGGTTCATGCTGGTGAATTACTATCACCGCTCGGCCATTCACGCAGGACCTTGGCGCATTTGTCTCATCGCAGCGTGAGCAGCCAGCTTGAACTGCTCAGCTCATAAACGACGCTACCAAACTGGGCAATCCTGTGGCGAGTATTGGTAGCCACGAAATTAACAAGGTGCCCACAAAAATAGCGGCCAAAGCTGGAGCTACCGAAGCTGCCACGGTACGTATGGGTTGCTTGAACACGGCTGATGCAAAGTAAATGTTCATGCCTGCGGGAGGGCATAAAAATCCCATCTCCATATTCGCCAAAAAGATGATGCCAAAGTGCACAGGATCAATGCCATAGCTCGTAGCAAGTGGCAATAACAACGGCACCAACACAACAATGGCGGCATAAATTTCCATCAATGCACCAGCAGCAAATAGGAACACGTTCAAGGCCAGCAAGAACACCCATTTATTTTGCGTGACGCTTTGTACCCATTCGGTCGCCAAGTCTGGGATGCCCGCATCAACCAAGTAATTGGTCAATCCCAAAGCCATCCCCAAGATCAACATCACACCACCAATGATTTGGGCGCACTGTGACAAACACTCACCCAATTTTTTGGCATCCAATTCTCGATGTGCAAAGGCTTGGGTCACAACAGCGTAAATGGCAGTGAGTGCTGCGCTTTCCGTTGGCGTGGCAAAACCACTGCCGAGCGACCCAATGGCCACTATAGGCGCTAACAGCTCCCATTTGGCGTGCCACGCAGCATCACGCAGCGCCGTCTTGCTGAATGAGGGCTTTGTTTGCGGCACCTGCTCAGCTTTGTCATGACGTAAATAGCCACCAAAGATCAACAAACACACCACCATGACCACAGCGGGCACCACACCTGCCATGAACATGGTGTTGATGGGAACACGCGCAATGATGGCGTACATGATGAGTGGTACTGAAGGGGCCAACAACACGCCCAATGCACTGGCACTGGTCACCAAGCTGATACCTTTACGATCAGGATATCCCACGCCTTGCAGCAAAGGTAATAGCAAACCACCCAGGGCCAAAATCGTCACACCGCTGCCACCCGTGAATGCAGTAAAACAAGAGCACAGAACAGTTGCAGCGATCACAGTGCCGGCTTTGCCACCACCGAACAAAGCTACGAATACAGCCCCTAAACGTTGCGCAGCTCCGGTACCTGCAAAAATCAAACCAGCCAAGGTGAACAAGGGCAATGCAGGTAATGATGGATTTACCGTGATTTGGTAATGCGACAAGGCAATCGAAGCCAGCGGCAATCCATCTTGCCAAAACAAGGCCAAAGCAAGCCCCCCCAAAACGGCAAATATGGGGGCACCAAAAGACAACATCAATGCCAAAACCAAGACCCAAGGCAACAGCGGCAAAGCTTCACCATCAAATCTAAAGGCCAGCCACATGCCCAACATAGGAGCGGTCACTGCACACGCCAACTTGACTCCTATATGTTGTGCGCATCGCGCACCTAGCTTCATCGCTAAGCATGCAAAGCCAATCGGCATGGCAGCTTCAAACCACCACACAGGCATGCCGTAAGCCAACATTTGTTCAGCAGACATTTCGCTGAGCACCAGTTGTCCACTTGCCCATGTCAACACACCACACACAGCTGCAGCGCCATACTGCCCAACAGCATAAAAACGAGGCACCAACACACCCAAGCTGGTGAGATGACCAAAACGCTCCGCTGCAATGGCGCCTGCCATAGCCATAAGCAAGCCCAAATGCTGAACCACCACTGGGGCGTTTTCAATGCCTTTGCCCATCATGGGACGTGACAAAATTTCGACCAACGGAATTAAGGCCATGAGGACCAGTGCGAGCGAGGCCAACGATGTATCGGCCTGCATCAAGCCTTTGAGAAATCGCCCCATCACTTACCCTTACCTGTGCGATAAGCCTTGAGGTGACGGAACACCTCATCAAAGGTATCAACCGGCACCAATGTGCCGCGAATACGTGGGTAGAGTTTGTCAGCCAAGTCGTTCCATGCGCGCATTTGTTCTGCGTTAGGCTTGTTCACCACCAAACCGCGTTTTTTCATGGCGTCTACAGCCTCTTCGACTTCTTGGCGGGCTTTGATACGAATTTGTGCGCCTGCTTTGTCGCTGGCTGCACGCACGGCAACTTGCGTTTCAGGTGTCATCTCGTCCCAAGACTTTTTGGTCACTACCAAAGCGCCGACGATGGGCGCCCAGTTGATTTCCAACATATTGGGCGCCATGGTGTAAACCTGACTGGCCAAGGCAAAGTAAGGCGTAGATGGCACCACATTGATCATGCCGGTTTGTACGGATGGCAAGATATCACTGGTTTCTAGTGGCACAGGTGTATAGCCCATGCTTTTCATGATCTCTTGCTGGTCGGCTTCGCCTCCCCATGCGAAAAACTTCATCTTTTGGTAGTCATCTGGTTTGAAGGCAGGTTCTTTGGAAAAGAAGCGTACCCAACCTGCATCGCCCCATGCCAAAACCACAAAACCTTTATCTAGGAATTTTTTCTCCATCGCAGGGCGCATTTTTTCGCGAACATAATCCACCTCCTCCCACGACTTGAACAACAAGGGCATGGATTGCAATGCAGCAATAGAAGGCTCAATTTCACGCAATCCCACCACTGAAAGTAATGCACCTTGCAATTGACCAATGCGCATCCGACGCGCCATCTCGGTCTCACCGCCTTGGCTGCCATCTGGGTACACCACAAATTTCGATGCGCCTCCTTGTGCGCTGCGCCACGCCTCACCAATTTCCATTAGCTGACGGTGATAAAGCGAATTCTTTGGAGCCAAAGTGCCAAAGCGTAATTGTTTGTCCGCAGACCAAGACGCTGTCTGAGCACACAACAAGCTCAGCCCCACACATACTTGCAAACATGATTTAAAAAAATTAGACATTCAATGCTTTCAAAAAAGTTCATCTACGGATGAGAGCAACCACTGCGCGCGCTCGCGCATCACTTCGTTTTGCAAACTGCGATGCTTTTGACTGATGTCAATAGCTTCCTTGAGCAACAACTCAAACTGCTTTCGATCCTCTGCTGGTAAGGCCACACCTTCTGCCTTGGCCACAAATGGCCCTGCTTCGCGGCCATCTCCAAGCGCAATCGCTTGATCAAAGTAGGCTTTCGCCTTTTGGCGAGAACCACCCACTTTTGCACCTTCTAATGTCCCCATCAGACTGGCTAAAGCACCTTGCCCGTAATCGGGTTGAGCTTGCCATGCGAGTTCGGCTAAGCGTATGGACAACGGCAAGTCAGCGACTAAATCTGGGTCATCTTTGGACATGGATATCCAACCACCCAAGGATGCTGCTCCCCAATAAGCCAGTGGTACTTGATAAGCTTGAAGCTTGGGGTGCTTCTTGCTATCGGCCTGCTTCAAAGCCTCGCTAAATCCAGGTGCGCTTTTTTCGAGAGCCGTCATCGCATGACGATGCGCGCGCGCATATAAGCGAGCAGCGCGTTCACGCATTTCAGCTGCAGCCTTTGGATTTTTGGCATCTATCTTTTCTGCATCAAACGCCACGAAGGCATAGGCATATTGCGTGAAACCTGCTGACACGGATTCAGCCAGCTTTAGATGACCTGGCGCTTCTTTAAGTACCGACTCTGAAAATTTCAAATAAAAAGCACTAGCCTCACGTGCAAGCTGTAAATCATCTTCACTAGACATCCCCTGCCCTGATAAAGCATGAGCCGTTTGATCGACCACAAATGGACGAACGGCACAACCAGACAAGACAATCAGAAGTGTCAAGTAGGAAATAAAACGACAAGTAATAAGAACACCTCTTGAAAGTATTTAGCCTAAGGAATTCAAAAAATATAAGTGCCCAATGTGAATATTCAGTGACATCCGTCATCAAGTTGAAACAGTCCAATACGATGATTCATGCCGAAGGGAATGGCCATGACAGATCAACACAAACTTAATGAAGAGCAAATTCAACGCCTACGCGATGACATACTAGATACGCTGGACGAAGAGTTAGAAATGTCGATTGATGAAGAAGGTGATAACACCAATCGCGTCAAATACTTTCGTGAACTGCTACGCCTGCAAGGCGAGTTGGTTAAGTTGCAAGACTGGGTAGTGGCCACCAAACAAAAAGTAGTGATCTTGTTTGAAGGTCGCGATGCAGCAGGCAAAGGTGGCGTGATCAAGCGCATCACACAACGCCTCAATCCTCGCGTGTGCCGCGTAGCAGCATTACCCGCACCTAATGATCGAGAACGCACACAGTGGTATTTCCAGCGCTACGTGGCGCATTTACCAGCAGCGGGTGAAATTGTCTTGTTTGACCGCAGCTGGTACAACCGCGCAGGTGTGGAACGCGTCATGGGGTTTTGTAATGACGACGAATACGAAGAATTTTTTCGCACCGTGCCTGAGTTTGAAAAAATGTTAGCACGCAGCGGGATCACTCTGATCAAGTATTGGTTCTCCATAACGGATGATGAGCAACACGCCCGCTTCTTGGGGCGCATTCATGATCCACTTAAGCAATGGAAACTCAGCCCAATGGATTTAGAAAGTCGTCGTCGCTGGGAAGACTACACCGTGGCTAAAGAAACCATGATCGAGCGCACGCACATTCCAGAAGCGCCTTGGTGGGTGGTGCAAGCAGTCGATAAAAAGAGTGCGCGCCTCAACTGCATTCATCACTTGCTGAAGCATTTCGAATACCACGAGATTGAACACCCTGAAGTTCAACTACCCAAGCGGGTTCGCAACCCTGACTACATTCGCCATCCCGTACCAGATGACATGATCGTGCCGGAAATATATTGAGACAACTATTTCATAGCAATGTCACAAACCATTTTTATAGTTGTCCTCAATGAACGAAATTCATGAAAACCTACAAAAGCAAAGAACTGGAATCAACCGAGTTATTCATGCATTTGGATACTCATTGCAGGGTTTGCAAGCGGCCATGCATGAAACTGCGTTCAGGCAAGAAGCATACCTTGCGTGCGCTTTGATTCCGTTGTCGTTTTATTTAGGCAACAACTGGATTGAGATTTCACTTCTTTCTGGATCGGTCATTTTTGTGTTGATAGTTGAACTCTTAAACACGGGCCTCGAGTCCGCCATCGATCGTGTTGGCCCACAGTGGCACGATCTTTCTAAACGGTGCAAAGATTTAGGCAGCGCAGCAGTCTTACTGAGCATTTTGTTATGCATGGGAATTTGGCTATCCTCACTGATCATTAAGTTCACACAACATATTTAACTCTGATATCTGTTGTGAAAGATGTGCGCCGTCACACGCCAGTCATAAAAATTTAATAAATTATGAAAAGGTAACGCGTTATAAATTTTTTGATATTCAACTAGCTTCAACAGCTTGACTAATCCATGTCCCTTCAAAATTTAATCGAAATGTTGAACAAACAAAAATTAGTCGACAGTATGGTTCATAGTCAGCAAATGCACAAACACGATTTTGTAGAGACTCTTTTACAAAAACAGCACGATGCAGAGTTACACAACTTCATTGCTAAACAAAGCGCTACCGAGCTTGGAAGCTATTTAGACGCCCTTCCCTTGGATGATGCACACAAGCTGTGGAGCAAGATTCCAAATGAACGCGAAAACGACGTACTTTGGGAGATCTCCGATGAACGTCGCATTGCCATCGCTGGAGAACGACAGCCAGACTTTGAATCGAGCAAGATTAACGTTTATGAGTTGGTAGACGGACGCCTTAAAAATATCCCCATTGCAGGTCGTAAAGATTTAGAGGGTGCTAAGCCAATTTGGGTCGACTTGATCAACTCTTCAAAAGCCGAACGTATATTTTTAGGTTCGCATTTTGGTGTCGAACTACCTGATCCGATTGAAGCCACCGACCTAGAGGTCAGTGCACGTTTTCATGTTGAAGAAAACGACGACATTCATCTGCATTCAAACTTCCTGCTAGATCGCGAAGGTAAATCGAAAAGTATTCCCGTCGCATTCATTTTGCACGGTGGCATATTGTTTTCTTTAAGAAATGAAGAGCTATCAGTATTTCGGCATCAACGTCGTCGGGCTTTGACACAACCGGGTTATGTCACAGATTGCGTGGACCTTTTACTTGACCTTTATGGTGCTGATGTAGAAGTATCAGCTGATTCACTCGAAAATATCTATGCCAAATTAGGTGTTGTTGGCCGTCACGTCTTGAGTGAGGCCATCACAGACCAAGAAGCTGCTGGCATCTTGGCAGACATTGCAGAAGAGGAAGATCAAAACGGTCGAATCCGAAGCAACATCTTGGATACTCAACGTGCCTTGAGTTTCTTGATGCGCGGGCGTTTGCTTACACAAGATCAAATATCAGATTCGAAACAAATTCTTCGCAACATCGACTCTTTGAACAGCCACACAGCCTTCTTGTTCGACAAGATCAATTTTTTGATGGATGCAACGATTGGTTTCATCAACATCAATCAAAACAAGCGCGTGAATCAACTCACCGTCTTCAGCGTAGTGTTCATGCCTATCAATATTTTGGCGGGCGTAGGTGGTATGTCTGAGTTCTCCATGATGACTGAAGGAACACCATGGCCAGTGGCTTACGGTGGGTTTGTTGTTGGATCTGCATTCATTGGATTAATCACCTATGTGCTTTTGAAGCATGCAGAAAAAAAACGTCTCAGAAAAACATTAAGTACCTGACATGAGCCACCATAAACACGAAACAACGCAAATCAAATCCGATGGCTTGCGCTACAGCAGTAAGAAAAACGGCTCACCCTTCGAGGGTACAGGAAGAACTGGTGAAATGATGAGTTGCATCAAATGCGGCAAACACAAGCCAAGATCTACAGGGTCATTTCGACGCTTCTTAAATGCTAACCATTTTTTCTGTGGTGACTGCCGCGCAGTACCCGCGCAAACTTAGTGATTGGCGTGCCAACGATTGACGGGAAAAATCAATCTAAAGCACGAGCCATGACCTAGCTCACTGGTGATGGAGAGGCTTCCACCATGACGCTGCATCACATGCTTAACAATGGCTAGGCCAAGACCTGTACCGCCAGATTCACGCGAGCGGCTTCGGTCGACCCGATAAAAACGTTCAGTCAAACGTGGCAAGTGTTCTGCAGCTATACCAGAACCAGTGTCTCGTACATCAATCAATAAGCTGCCATCAACGCCTTGATCAACCGACACGTTGATACTTCCACCCGCAGGTGTGTAGCGAACAGCGTTGCTGACCAAGTTTGACAACGCACTTTGCAGCTCTCGCGATTCACCGAGCAAAGTCGCAGTGGTAAGTGATGAATCTACCTTGAACTGAATCACATGAGGATTCACGCCATGAGTGATGGTGTTTGACAAACCTATTGCCTCTTGTTCGCAAGAGTCAATCAATTGCTTCAATGGCAATGTATTCAGAACACTAGGGATAGGACTTCCCTCTAAACGCGATAACGTTAATAGGTCTTCAACCAAGCCTTGCATCCGTTCGGCTTGTACGGCCATCAAGCCCAAATAGCGCTTTTTTTCTTCTTCATTCAACTCGAGTGTTTGCAGAGTCTCCACAAAACCGGACATGACAGTCAATGGCGTACGTATTTCATGGGAGACATTAGCCACGAAATCACGGCGCATAGCTTCTGCCTGCTCAAGCAATGTCACGTCTCGCGTAAGCAAAAGCTGCTTACCCTCACCGTAGCGATGACGCTGCAACGAAATACGCACAGGTCGTTCAATGCGATGCTTGTAGCCCGCGATCACGACAGGCTCAATCGGTTGATCGACCGCCATATAAGCGGTAAATATCGGGTCACGTAGTAAATTACCCACACGTTGCATCACATCGCGTTCTGGATTAATACCCAGATGTGTGGCTGCAGTTTTGTTACACCACTCGATTTGCGCTTGTGCATCCAACATCACCACACCATTGGGTGAAGTTTGAATAGCAAGCAAAAAATCCTTTAAACGCTGCTCACTGGCTGCAATGGTGCGCTCACGCTCACGCAAAAGCTTGCGCGCACGATCTAAAACAATGCCCCACCAACCAGACATGTGAGGGACTAAGCCTAAATCTCCGTGACGCAACCATGACCGCACACGGTAACCTCGCCAAGCATCGACTAAGGCCCAAGCCAATCCAGCCAATAAAGCGCCACTCAGCAGGTAGAGCGAGGTTGGCTGCCTGTCGCCCATCACGGCCCACGAAAAACCAACCGCGGCACCAAACGCTAGCAGAGAGAAAAAAGAAAGAAATCGACTAATCACATGAACCTTACGTGATTTAGGACTGATGAGTAATTCTGTATCCTACGCCACGAACAGTTTCCACCATACTTCCCGCATCGCCCAAGGCCTCGCGCAGGCGTTTGACATGCACATCCACAGTGCGCTCTTCTATGAACACATGATCACCCCATACACGGTCAAGCAACTGACTACGGCTGTGCACACGTTCAGCGTGATGCATCAAATAATTGAGCAGCTTGAATTCTGTGGGGCCTAATTTAATGCCTTGGTCGTTGAAACTCACACGGTGTGTTGAGCCATCTAACTTCAAAGCACCGATGGTGACCACATCACTGGCTTGCTCAGGCGCACGACGGCGCAGCACTGCGCGAATACGAGCTAACAACTCTTGCGTAGAAAACGGTTTGGTAATGTAGTCATCGGCCCCCGCATCCAAGCCAGCAATTTTGTCTGGCTCATCGCCGCGAGCGGTGAGCATGAGAATCGGCGTGGTCTTGGTACGTGGGTCTGCACGCCAGCGACGTGCCAACTCAATGCCACTTTGACCAGGCAGCATCCAATCCAGCAAAATCACATCTGGCAGCACCTCATCAATGTGTTTTTGGGCCGCTACACCATCAGATGCCAACATGGGCAACATACCGTTGTGTCGCAAATTGATCGCAATGAGCTCAGCGATGGCCGACTCATCTTCAACCACCAAGACGCGTGCAACTTTCATTTTTGAAATACCTTCAATTAGCCCATGGATGATTCAACATCCGCCAAGGGTGTGTGACGCACGTCTTCACCTTTGACGATGTAAATGACAAACTCAGCTATGTTTTTAGAATGGTCGCCAATGCGCTCGATGGCTTTGGCTACAAACAACAAATCTAAACTGGCAGAGATGGTGCGTGGATCTTCCATCATGTAAGTGATGAGCTTGCGCACGAAACCGTCGAACTCTTTGTCGATGGCGTTGTCTTCGCGCAAGATGCTCACCGCCATAGGCACATCCAAGCGAGCAAATGAATCAAGGGCTTTGCGTAACAAGCCAGAGGCTAAATCAGCCGACACACGCAAATCACCCGAAGGTAAAGAACGTGGTGCAGAACTCTCGATGATGGACTTGACCATGCGGGCAATCTTGGCAGCCTCATCGCCTACGCGCTCCAAATTGGCCGTGGTTTTGGACATGGCCATGAGCAAGCGTAAGTCACGCGCTGTCGGTTGGCGACGGCCAATGACAGAAGCGATTTCGCGGTCAATCTCAACTTCTAAAGAGTTAACTTTGTTTTCTGTAACGAGCACATCATCAGCGGCTTCTGGACTGAACTGAGACAAGGCATAGACAGCTTGGCGAATTTGTGATTCGACCAAACCACCCAACTCCATCACGTGTGAAGAGATGTTATTGAGATCGGAATCAAACTGTGAGGACAGGTGTTTATCTGGCATGGTGTTCTCCTATTAGCCGAAACGGCCCGTGATGTAGTCTTCAGTGGCGGTTTGCTTGGGCTTGAAGAAGATTTGCTCTGTCTCACCAAACTCCACGAGTTCGCCCAAATACATGTAGGCTGTGTAGTCGCTACAACGTGCAGCTTGTTGCATGTTGTGGGTCACGATGGCGATGGTGTAGTCGGCCTTGAGCTCGTGCACCAACTCTTCCACCTTGCCTGTAGAGATGGGATCTAGCGCTGAGGTGGGTTCATCCAACAACAACACAGAGGGCTTCACTGCCACACTGCGCGCAATGCACAAGCGCTGCTGCTGTCCACCCGAGAGTGACAAACCATTTTGACCCAACTTGTCTTTAACTTCGGTCCACAATGCGGCCTTTGTCAAGGCCCACTCTACACGCTCATCCATCTCGGTACGGCTGAGGTCTTCATACAGGCGCACGCCAAAGGCGATGTTGTCGTAAATCGTCATAGGGAACGGCGTGGGCTTTTGGAACACCATACCAATGCGGGCGCGCAGCAAGTTCAAGTCTTGCTTGGGGTCCAAAATGTTTTGGCCATAGAAGTTAATTTCACCCTCTGCACGTTGACCTGGATACAAGCTGTACATTCGATTCAAGGTGCGCAACAAAGTGGACTTGCCACAGCCGGATGGACCGATGAACGCGGTAACCTTACGCTCGGCAATGTCCATGGTGACGTTGCGCAGGCCTTGGAACTTGCCATAGAAGAAGTTCAGATCGCGAACTTCCAAGGCGTTTTTCGTTGCTGGTTTAGTTTCAGACATTTTTAAATTCCACTGTGAAATTAGGAGCCGGCTTTATCGCGGAAGAACACACGCGCCAAGATGTTGAGAGCGAGCACGGTCAAGGTAATTAAGAGTGCGCCAGCCCAAGCTAGACGCACCCAGTTTTCATAGGGGCTCATGGCGAACTGGAAGATCACGACTGGCAAATTTGCCATTGGCGCTCCCATGTTGGTACTGAAGAACTGGTTGTTCAATGCGGTAAAGAGCAAAGGCGCTGTCTCACCACTGATGCGGGCCACAGCCAACAACAGGCCCGTCATGACACCACTCTTCGCCGCACGCAACGTGATGAAGGTAGACACCTTCCAACGTGGGGCACCTAGGGCAAAAGCTGCTTCACGCAAACTGCCAGGCACCAAGCGCAACATGTTTTCGGTAGTGCGCATAATCACCGGAACTGCAATGAGCGACAAAGCCAAGCTGCCAGCGTAGCCAGAGAAGTTACCGACAGTGGCCACTGCAATGGCATACACAAATAAGCCGAGCACGATCGAAGGTGCAGACAACATGATGTCTGTGACGAAGCGTGTGAGCTCAGCAGTTTTACTTTCATCACCGTATTCGGTGAGGTAGATACCAGCCAAGATACCCACGGGGGTGGAGACCAACACGGTCAATCCCACAATCATCAAGCTACCCACAATTGCGTTACGCAAGCCACCACCTTCTGTGCCTGGTGCTGGTGTGTCTTGTGTCAGCAAATTACCGTCCAAGGCTGACAAGCCATTAGAGAACAAGACATACAAAATCCAGAGCAAGACGGCCAAACCGATGGCCATGGCAGACATAGAGAACGCCAAACCCAGCATGCTGGTGATGCGGCGCTTAGTGTAGAGCTGTTGGTTCATTTCCATAGATAACCTCTTAGTTGCCTTTGGCTTTTTCGGCCCGCTGAATCATGTTCTTGGCCAAGGCCAACACCACAAAGGTGATGACGAACAGCAAGAAGCCCAGAGCAAACAAGGTGGAGAAATGCAAGGCCTCAGCCTCGCCAAATTCATTGGCCAGCACTGACGCAATAGAGGTGCCGGGTGAGAACAAAGAAGTAGGCATGCGGTTGGCGTTGCCAATCACAAAGGTCACCGCCATGGTTTCACCCAAAGCACGACCTAGGCCCAGCATGATGCCGCCGATCACACCTTTTTGTGTGTAAGGCAACACCACTTGGCGCACCACTTCCCATGTGGTGCAACCCAAACCATAGGCAGATTCACGCAAGATGGCAGGCGTGATTTCAAACACATCACGCATCACCGCCGCCACAAATGGCAGCACCATGAAAGCCAGCACAACACCTGCCGCCAAAATCCCCATCCCATTGGTCGCACCACCAAACAAAAATCCAACCAGAGGCATTCCGCCTAATACTTGTTGCAATGGCACTTGAATGTAGTCCGCAAACAATGGGGCAAATACAAACAAACCAAACATGCCATAAATGATGGATGGCACAGCAGCCAATAACTCAATGGCTGTGCCCAGTGGACGACGCAACCACACAGGACAGGTCTCGGTCAAAAATACAGCAACACCAAAGGCTAATGGAACGGCGATCAGCAAAGCAATGCTGGCACTCGAAACAGTACCCACAATGGCAATGGCAGCGCCAAAGTCTTCGTTGATGATGTCCCACTCGATGTGCCACAAAAAGTTAAAACCAAAACGTTGAAACGTTGGCCATGCATTCACAAACAACGAAAGAATGATGCCCAACAAGGCCACCAACACCAACAAAGAAAACGCTTGTGTGATGCGGTGGAAAAAGAAGTCTTGCACGCGCTGCTTCTTGGCAATGGCCACCATGTCGTTGCTGACGACTTGGCTGGTTTCATGCTGCGATAGATTGGTTGTGCTCATGACAGACCCTAAACTCATTGGAACGCCTTGCTCTTATTCAAACTAAAAAAACCGTCGGCACACTTCACAGGGCCGACGGAATTTTTTGATTCTTTCAAAATTACTTTTGAATTTGTGTCCACACCTTGGCGCGGATTTGTGTAGTCAATGCATCAGGCAACGCCACGTAGTCGAGGTCTTGCGCCATCTTCTTGCCGTTTGCAAATGCCCAGTCAAAGAACTTGATGGCTTCTGCCGCAGCCGCTTTGTCTGCGGGTTGCTTGTACATCAAGATGAATGAAGCCGTGCTGATAGGCCAGCTGGTTGCACCCTTGGCATTGACCATTGACACGCCCATACCTGGAACGCTCATCCAGTCAGCACCAGCTGCAGCGGCGGCGAATGTCAAATCATCAGGCGCCACATACTTGCCATCAGCGTTTTGCAGCTGCATGTAAGTCATGTTGTTCTTTTTAACGTAGGCGTATTCCACGTAGCCCAATGCGCCTTTGACGCGGTTCACGTTGGCAGCAACACCCTCGTTGCCCTTGCCACCCACAGAAGATGCAGCTGGCCACTTTACAGCAGCGCCCTTGCCCACTTTGTCTGACCAGTCCTTGCTCACAGCAGTGAGGTAGTCTGTGAAGTTAAAAGTGGTGCCAGAGCCATCCGCGCGGTGGACGATGGTAATTTCTTGCTCTGGTAATTTTTTACCTGGGTTCAAGGCAGAAATTTTGGCGTCGTTCCACTTAGTGATCTTGCCCAAAAACATGTCAGCCAACACGGGGCCGGTGATACGCAACTCGCCTGGCTTGAAGCCTTCTAAGTTCACCACAGGTACGGTGCCACCGATGATCGCAGGAAACTGAACCAAGCCGTCTTTTTCGAGATCCTCACCTGACAAAGGTGCGTCAGTTGCACCGAACGTCACGGTCTTGGCTTTGATTTGACGAATACCACCAGAAGAACCAATGGATTGGTAATTCAAGCCATTGCCCGTGGCAGCTTTGTAGCCTTCAGCCCACTTGGCATACATAGGGAAAGGGAATGTCGCGCCGGCACCTGTGATGTCAGCCGCGAATGCAGAACCCATCGCCAAAGTTGCCATAGCAGCAGCGGCCACAGATTTGATGAAAGTGCGCTTCGTGTTCATGAGATTCCTTCAATTGGTTAGAACAGATATGACTTTATCTAGCCATTGTGACGGTACTGTGACACATATGACGGTTTTATTTCAATCATTCAAGTATCATTGAAATATGTGTAAAAACAATCACTCTGAATCGCAAGTCGTCGAAGCCTTAGCCGCTCTGGCCCAAGGCCAACGCTTACGCGCCTTCCGCGCCTTGGTGGTGGCTGGTACCGAGGGTTTGACCCCTAGCGCCCTCTCCGCCTTGCTGCAAATTGCGCCCAGCGCTTTGTCGTTTCACCTCAAAGCGCTCAGCCACGCCGGTTTGGTGAGTGTCGAGGCCAGCGGCCGCAACTTGATTTACCGAGCCGAGTTCGCTCGCATGAACGATTTGCTCACCTACCTTACCCAAGACTGCTGCCAAGGCCAATCATGCGCAGTGGTGCCAGAAACCGTAAAAGCTTGCTGCTGATTGATTGACCTCACGAAACTCCACATGAACACACTCAACGTTCTCTTTCTGTGCACACACAACTCAGCACGCAGCATCTTGTCTGAAGCTTTGCTCAACCACATGGGCACAGGCGCGAGCGGCACGCGCTTCAAAGCTTTCTCTGCTGGCAGCAGCCCACGCGAGAACCAACAACCCCACCCACTGGGGTTGCAAGTGTTGAAGTCTGCGGGCATTGATACCTCGTACCTCAGCAGCAAAAGCTGGGACGAGTTTGCCAAGCCAGATGCACCGCACATGGACTTGGTCATCACCGTGTGTGACAACGCTGCGGGCGAGGTCTGCCCCTATTGGCCAGGCCAGCCTGCCACCGCGCACTGGGGCTATGCAGACCCATCTGCAATAGAGGGGAGTGATCAAGATCGAGTAGAAACTTTTCGCTTGACCTTGCACCTAATTCACAAGCGCTTGCAGCTATTGGTGGACTTGCCTGCAGACAAGCTGCAAAAAACCATGTTGCAAGACACTGCCAAAGAGCTGAGCGGGAGCCATGCATGAACTTCTTTGAACGCTACCTCTCCGCGTGGGTGTGTTTGTGCATCGTCGTGGGCATTGCCCTAGGCCAATGGCAGCCAGAACTGTTTCAAACCATTGGCAGCTTGGAATATGCACAAGTCAATTTGCCTGTGGGTTTGTTGATTTGGGTGATGATCATTCCGATGCTGGTGAAGGTGGACTTTGGTGCATTGCACGAGGTGCGTCAGCACATCAAAGGCATTGGGGTGACGCTGTTTGTGAACTGGTTCGTCAAACCGTTTTCAATGGCGCTACTAGGCTGGTTTTTCATTCGCTATTTATTTGCGCCGCTGTTACCTGCAGACCAGATTGACAGCTACATCGCGGGCCTCATTTTGTTGGCTGCTGCGCCCTGCACCGCCATGGTGTTTGTGTGGAGTCGGCTGACCAATGGCCACCCCTTGTTCACCCTCTCGCAAGTGGCCTTGAACGACACCATCATGGTGGTGGCGTTTGCACCGCTGGTGGCTTTCTTGCTGGGACTCTCGGCCATCATCGTGCCGTGGGACACCCTCATCACCTCGGTGGTGCTTTACATCGTCATTCCAGTCGTGTTGGCGCAACTCTGGCGCAAGGTTTTGCTGGCCAAAGGAACAAACGCATTTGAGACAGTCATGGCGCGCATTGGCCCTTGGTCCATCGCTGCCCTGCTGGCCACACTGGTGTTGTTGTTTGCATTTCAAGGCAAGGCGATTTTGAAGCAACCGTTGGTCATTGCCCTGCTGACTGTACCCATCCTGATTCAAGTGCTGTTTAACTCCGCCTTGGCGTATTGCTTGAACCGTGCATTGGGCGAGGCACACAACGTGGCGTGTCCATCGGCTTTGATTGGCGCATCAAACTTTTTTGAACTGGCCGTTGCCGCTGCCATCAGCTTGTTTGGCTTTGAATCAGGTGCCGCACTGGCCACCGTGGTGGGCGTATTGATTGAGGTGCCTGTGATGCTGCTGGTGGTGCATGTGGTCAACCGCAGTAAAAATTGGTATGAAAAAACGGAGTATCAAAACCATGTCTGACATCACGATTTACCACAACCCCAAATGCGGCACATCGCGCAACACCTTGGCATTGATTCGTAACAGCGGCGAAGAGCCCAAAATCATTGAATACTTAGAGACGCCTCCAACACGCGAGACCTTGGTAGCTTTGATCGAACAAATGGGTCAACCCGTGCGCAACATCATGCGCCAAAAAGAATCGATTTATAGCGAGCTCGACTTGAACAATTCAAGCTGGACCGATGAGGCATTGATTGATCAAATGATGCTGCATCCCATCTTGATTAATCGACCCATCGTCGTCACACCACTGGGCACCAAGTTATGCCGCCCCTCAGAGGAAGTGTTGGACATCTTGCCAAAGCCACAGCTCGGGGCATTTAGCAAAGAAGATGGTGAAGCGGTCGTCAATGCGCAAGGAATGCGCATTCAAACTTAAGCCGATAACGTATCGGCAATGCGCTTAGCGCAAGCGTTAGCTTGAACTTCATCACGCGCTTCCACCATCACACGCACCAAAGGCTCGGTGCCGCTGGCACGAATCAGCACACGGCCTGTGTCGCCCAACTCGGCCTCAGCCTTTTGCACTTCCTCTTTCATGCGCGTGTTCGATTGCCAATCTTGCCCAGGGCGCAAGCGCACGTTGATGAGGGTTTGCGGAAATAAGGTGACGTCTTTGAGCAGCTCAGCCATGGCTTTGCCGCTGCGCACACAAGTTTGCAAAATTTGCAAAGCGCTCACCAAGCCGTCACCTGTGGTGTGCTTGTCCAAAGCCAGCAAATGACCTGAACCTTCGCCGCCCAATATCCATTTGTTTTTGGCGAGTTCTTCCAACACATAGCGGTCACCCACCTTGGCACGCACAAAACCAACGCCACGTTTTTTCAAGGCGACTTCCACCGCCATATTGGTCATGAGTGTGCCCACCACGCCTGGCACCACTTCGTCATTGGCCAAACGGTCGTCCGCCATCAAATACAGCAGCTCGTCGCCGTTGTACAAACGGCCTTGCGCGTCCACCATTTGCAAACGGTCCGCGTCGCCATCGAGGGCAATGCCAAAGTCAGCATGATTGGCTTTCACTGAGCGCACCAACGCATCAGGATGCGTGGCACCCACTTCGTGGTTGATGTTCAAACCATCGGGGTTGCAACCAATCGCAATCACCTCAGCCCCCAACTCGTGAAACACCTTCGGCGCAATGTGATACGCCGCGCCATGCGCTGCATCCACCACAATTTTCAAACCCTTGAGCGTGAGGTCATTCGAGAAGGTGCTTTTGCAAAACTCGATGTAACGGCCTGCAGCATCGTCTAAGCGCTTGGTCTTGCCGAGGTTGGCTGAGTCAGCCCACACAGGAGCTTCATCCAACGCAGCTTCAACGGCCAACTCCCATGCATCGCTCAGTTTGTTGCCATTCGCGCTGAAGAACTTGATGCCGTTATCTGCAAATGGGTTATGACTGGCGCTGATGACCACGCCAAGACTCGCGCGTTGCGCACGTGCGAGGTAGGCCACACCGGGTGTTGGCAATGGGCCGAGCAACACCACGCTGACGCCAGCTGAGTTAAAGCCAGACTCCAGCGCGGACTCCAACATATAGCCCGAGATGCGCGTGTCTTTGCCGATCAACACCGTGGGATGCTCTTCGGTTTTCTTCAGCACACGGCCTACAGCATGCGCCAAACGCAATACAAAATCCGGGGTGATAGGAGATTTACCAACCGTGCCTCGAATGCCATCTGTACCAAAGTATTTGCGTGTCATGCAGTGTCTTCTCTTTTATAAATTTACTAAGCGTGATTATCTCAAACCTGAGCGGCCTGCCAGACCTTGAGTGCGTATACGGTTTGAGCCACATCATGCACACGCACAATACGCGCACCACGCTCCACCGCCAATACGGCGGCAGCCACGCTTGGCACCATACGCCCGCCAACCTCACAGCCAGTGACGGCACCAATCGAAGATTTGCGAGACCAGCCCACAAGCAACGGATACGGCAAAGCCAGCAACTGGTCTTGGTGAGCCAACAACTCAAAGTTTTGCGCCACGGTTTTACCAAACCCAACACCCGGGTCCAATGCGATGCGCTCTTGCGCAACTCCCATGGCTCGCAATGCTTGCGCATGGTGTTGCAAGAACTCAACGACGGGCTGGATTGAGCTGCCCTGCATGGGCAAGGTCTGCATGGTTTGCGGCTCACCGTGCATGTGCATCAGGCACACGCCGCACTGAGCATGCGCAGCCACCACCTGCTGCGCACCCGTCTGACGCAAAGCCCATACATCGTTGATGATGTCTGCACCGGCATCCAACACCGCTTGCATCACGCCCGCCTTGTAGGTGTCGACGGAGATAGGCACATTCAACTGAACAGCTTCTCGCACCACAGGCAGCACGCGTGCCAACTCATCCGCCAATGACACAGCAGGTGCGCCAGGTCGGGTGGACTCGCCACCAATATCCAAGATGGTTGCGCCCTCTTTGAGCAACTGTTCGCAATGCGCCAAAGCAGCACGCGTACTGGCATGCTGACCACCGTCAGAGAAAGAATCAGGCGTGACATTGACGATGCCCATCACCTGCGGTTGAGTCAGGTCAATGCGAAAACGTGTGGTTTGCCAAAACATAAATGCTCCATGAAAAACGGGGCTTGCGCCCCGTTCTTGGTTCTGCCCAATCGCTTAAGCCGCGCTGGGTGATGGGTCCGCTTGCACCGCTGGAGTGCCACCACCACTGTCGCCACCAGAAGGCGTGCGTGGTGTCCAATCTTTGGGAGGACGAGGTGGGCGGCCTTCCATGATGTCATCGATTTGCTCTTTGTCGATGGTTTCCCATTCCAGCAAAGCTTTGGCCATAGCGTGCATCTTGTCGCTGTTGAACTCGATCAAACGGCGCGCCAAGTTGTATTGCTCATCAATGATGCGACGCACTTCCACATCCACCTTTTGCATGGTGGCTTCAGACATGCTGGTGGTCTTGGTGACCGAACGACCCAAGAACACTTCGCCTTCGTTCTCGGCATAGACCATCGGGCCCAAGGCCTCGGTCATGCCATAGCGGGTCACCATGTCACGCGCGATAGAGGTTGCACGCTCAAAGTCGTTGCTTGCGCCCGTGGTCATTTGGTTCATGAACACTTCTTCTGCAATACGACCACCAAACAACATGCTGATTTGATTCAACATGTATTCACGGTCATAGCTGTAGCGATCTTTTTCGGGCAAGCTCATGGTCACACCCAAAGCGCGACCGCGAGGAATGATGGTGACCTTGTGCACTGGGTCGCACTTGGGCAAGAGCTTGCCGATCAAGGCATGACCCGCTTCGTGGTAGGCCGTGTTGCGACGCTCCTCTTCGGGCATGACCATGCTCTTGCGCTCAGGGCCCATCAAGATTTTGTCTTTGGCCTTTTCGAAGTCTTGCATCTCAACCACACGTGCATTGCGACGTGCGGCCATCAAAGCTGCTTCGTTGCACAAGTTGGCCAAGTCAGCGCCACTCATGCCCGGTGTACCGCGCGCAATCACGCTGGCATTGACGTCTTGGCCGATTGGCACTTTGCGCATGTGCACGTTCAAGATTTGTTCGCGGCCACGAATATCAGGCAAGGTCACGTACACCTGACGGTCAAAGCGACCGGGGCGTAACAAAGCAGCATCCAAGATGTCGGGACGGTTGGTAGCAGCCACCACGATCACGCCGAGGTTGGTTTCGAAACCATCCATCTCGACCAACATTTGGTTCAATGTTTGTTCGCGTTCGTCATTACCGCCGCCCACACCTGCGCCACGTTGACGACCGACCGCATCAATCTCGTCAATGAAGATGATGCAAGGCGCATTCTTTTTCGCGTTCTCAAACATGTCGCGCACGCGGGCAGCGCCCACGCCCACAAACATTTCAACGAAGTCTGAACCAGAGATGCTGAAGAACGGCACTTTGGCTTCGCCAGCAATGCCTTTGGCCAACAATGTTTTACCCGTACCGGGAGGGCCAACCAACAGCAAACCGCGTGGAATACGACCACCCAGTTTTTGGAAGCGTTGTGGGTCTTTCAAAAAGTCCACCACTTCTTTCACTTCTTCTTTGGCTTCGTCGCAACCTGCCACGTCTGCAAACGTCACTTGGTTGTTGTTCTCATCCAGCATGCGCGCTTTGCTCTTGCCGAAGCTGAACGCGCCGCCTTTGCCGCCGCCTTGCATTTGGCGCATGAAGTACACCCACACACCAATCAACAGCAACATAGGGCCCCAGCTGACCAGCAAGGTCATGAGAAGCGAGCCTTCTTCGCGGGGCTTGACATCAAACTTCACGCCGTTGGCAATGAGGTCACCGACCAAGCCGCGGTCAAGGTAGGTCGCTGTGGTGCGAATCTTGCGCTCGTCGTTGGTAACCGCTGTGATTTCTGTGCCGCCCTGACCTTCTTGGATGGTGGCGGTTTTGATGCGCTTGGCACGAACTTCTTCGAGGAAGTCCGAATAGCCAAGATAGCCAGAGCCTGCGCCTGGGCGTGTTTCAAACTGCTTGAACACGGTGAACATCACCATAGCGATGACCAACCAAACAGCGACTTTTGAGAACCATTGATTATTCAATGTGGGCTCCGAAATAAAAAGAGTACGAGATGTACTGAGATGGGCCTGATTTTAGGCGTTTCAAGCGCATGGGGCAGCTTTATTCGTCATAAGCAGCCTTAGGAAACTCAAGGATTTAGCGAAACTCGGCTTTTGACACCCATACCAACCAAAAAGGTTTCACTTGATTTGTCGCGACTGGCCTTTGGTTTGATGGGTTTGACCACACGAAACGTGGCTTTGAAGAGATTCACCAAGTCGCTGTAGCCACTGCCATGAAAGAGCTTGACCACCAAAGCACCATCGTCTTTGAGGTGTTTCTGAGCGAAATCCACAGCCAGCTCAATCAAGTGAGCAATGCGGGTCGCGTCCGTCGATTCAATACCCGTCAAGTTAGGCGCCATGTCAGACACCACCACATCCACGATACGGCCTTGCAAGGCCGATTCCAGCTGCGCCAAGACATCTTCCTCACGGAAGTCACCCTGGATGAAGGTGACGTCTTCCACGGGCTCCATGGGCAAGATATCCAAACCAATGATGGTGCCGTTCAAGGTGCCTGCCGCCGCGCCTGCGGGCGACATACGGCGACGCAGGTATTGGCACCACGCACCAGGTGCGCAGCCCAAGTCAACCACCACGTTGCCAGGCTTGATGAGGCTGAGTTGCTCATCAATTTCCTTGAGCTTGTAGGCCGCGCGGGCGCGATAACCCTCCTTTTGGGCTAATTTGACGTAGGTGTCGTTCACATGGTCGTTCAACCATGTTTTATTGACCTTTTTGCTTTTAGTTTTAGCTTTCAATTCATACCTTTGAGCGAGCGGGGATAATACCCGCATGTCCGCAATACAACTCA
>Ga0213920_1000310_pt1 | contig 42680 bp, 37 predicted proteins | sample McNCre1117MG_FD_161054 | JGI IMG/M metagenome (GOLD analysis project Ga0213920, IMG submission 161054) | Freshwater microbial communities from McNutts Creek, Athens, Georgia, United States - 11-17 MG | ecosystem: Environmental > Aquatic > Freshwater > Creek | place: USA: Georgia | collected...
CTTCGTGCTCGCCATTGCCGAAGACTTGGTGCCCAGCACCAAGGCGCCCGATCCCTACATGCATGTGTTTTTAGATGCAGGCAACGGCAACGTGTTGGCATTTTTTGAATTGCCCACCGCACCCGAGATGGGGCGCGACACCAACACACCAGCATGGGTGCAGCACATTGCCTTCAAGGTGGAGAGCATGGCAGAGCTGGAAGCTGCCAAAGCCAGTTTGCAAGCGGGTGGTGTGGATGTGCTGGGCATCACGGACCACGCCATTTTCAAGTCGATTTACTTCTTCGATCCCAATGGCCATCGCTTAGAACTCGCTTGTGATGTGGGCACGCCAGAGATGTACCAACAACTCGACGAGGTGAAGTGGGACATGCTCGAAGAGTGGAGCCAAACCAAGCAAGCACCCAAGCATGCAGCGTGGATGCACGACAAAGAATTCAAAGCATTGGACTGAGGCTCACCATGACCACACTCAACGAAACCCATGACCCAGACTTGCGCAGTTGGGTGGCAACGGCCAACGCCATTGGCTGCGATTTTCCGATTCAAAACCTGCCATTTGCCGTGTTTCGGCGTGAAGGTTCTCGTGAGGCTTATCGCTGTGGCGTGGCCATTGGCGACCAAGTGTTAGATCTTGCGGCCGTGGCCAAACGAGCGCTCTTCAGTGGCTTGGCACAAGAGGCGGTAGACGCAGCAGCGCAAGACAAACTCAATGGGTTGATGGCCTTGGGAGAACCTGCATGGACGGCTTTACGCTTGGCTTTGTCGCGCGCTTTGCGCGTGGACGCCAAGACGCAAGCCAGCCTCGCAGAGTGCTTGGTGCCTATGTCGGATGTGACGTTTGATGTGCCTGCGCGCATCGGCGACTACACCGATTTCTACACCTCTGTTCATCACGCCACCAACATTGGCAAGCAGTTCCGCCCTGACAACCCTCTGTTACCCAACTACAAATGGGTACCCATTGGTTACCACGGCCGTGCCTCGAGCATTGGTGTGTCAGGGCAAACCTTTGCGCGTCCTAAAGGCCAAATTAAACCGGCGAATGCCGAGGTGCCCGTTCTTGCGCCTAGCCAACGCGTGGACATTGAGCTGGAGCTTGGCATTTTCATTGGCTCCGGCAATGCCTCTGGTGAGGCCATTGACATCACGCAAGCCGAGCAGCATGTGTTTGGTTTGTGTTTGTTGAACGATTGGTCTGCGCGCGATATCCAAGCTTGGGAATACCAGCCTTTGGGCCCGTTTTTGGCTAAAAATTTCGCCACCACCATCTCGCCTTGGGTGGTGACGATGGAGGCCTTGGCGCCTTATCGGGCAGCCTTTGTGCGTCCGGTGGACGATCCCCAACCGTTGCCCTATTTGGATAGCACCGCCAACCGCGCAGAAGGCGCCATCGACATTCAGCTTCAAGTGGGCTTGCAAACACCACGGATGCGCCAAGAGGGGCAAGCGGATGCGTCCATTTGTCGCACCAGCTACCGCCACGCGTATTGGACGATTGCTCAAATGGTGACCCACCATACGGTGAATGGCTGTAATTTGCAACCTGGTGATTTGTTCGGCAGCGGCACGCTTTCGGGGCCGACGCTGGACCAAGCCGGGGCGTTGATTGAGCTGACCACGGGTGGCAAGAACCCCTTGACATTGCCTAATGGTGAACGTCGTGTCTTTCTAGAAGATGGCGATGCTGTGGTGATCCGTGGCTGGTGTGAGAAGCCTGGTGCCGCACGCATTGGTTTTGGTGCATGCTGGGGCACCGTGTTGCCCGCCAAATCTTGACGCATCACACGCTCGGGTCTACCCGATAACACAGAGCCGTGCAGGCCATTTATATTCAAGTGATGAATCAACTGACCTGCTTTTCCCTCTCGATCGAAAATCACATCGCGCACTTGGTGCTGAATCGGCCTGAGACGCTCAACACCATGCATCCCACGTTTTGGCGTGAATTGGATGCCGTCCTTGATCACCTCCACCGCGACACGCAGGCCCGCGTGTTGCTGATCTCGAGCACCGGTAAGCATTTCAGTGCGGGGATGGCGCTGGATGCTTTCGGGGGCGAGTTGACGCTGCAAGACCAAACGCCTGAAGGGCGTGCAGCTGTGTTTGACCAACTGATGGATTTGCAGTCCACCTTCACACGTCTAGAAACACTGCGCATTCCCGTCGTCATGGCACTGCATGGCGGCTGCATTGGTGGTGCGGTGGATTTGGTCACGGCAGCATGCATTCGCTATGCCAGTGCGGACACATTTTTCTGCATACAAGAGATCAACATTGGTTTGGTGGCGGATGTGGGGACCTTGCAGCGCTTGCCCAAGTTGATGCCGATGGCCTTGGTGAAAGAGTTGGCTTACACAGGACGACGGCTGGGGGCCGAGCAAGCGAAAGTGCATGGTTTGGTGAACGAGGTCTTTGCCGATGCTTCGGCCACTTTGGCGGCGGCCATGCAATGCGCCAAAGAGATTGCGGCCAAACCACCTGTGGCAATTTGGGGCACCAAGCAAGCGCTGAACTATGCGCGTGACCACAGCGTCGAAGACGCGCTCAAACAAATGGGTTGGTTGCAGGGTGCCATTTGGAGCAACGCGCATGTGGGTGAGGCGATTCAGGCATTTCAAACCAAACGTGCGGCAACCTTTCCAGGCTTGCAAGTTTTGAAGTCTTTTCGCGATCTTGGCTGAGCGTCACGTGGCTTCTTAATTCACCTGACTGATCCACGCGATGCGTGGTTGATGGCATAACGGTAGAACAACTGCTTGCCCATTTGAACAATGCACAAATAGGCCATCACCATGATGGCCAAAATCCCATAAAAGCGAGCGGGCGGTGCGACAAAACCGAAGTACATGCCCAAGGGAGTCAAGGGCAACACAATGGCCGTGACCACAATGGCGATGGACGTTAAGGCGAGCAAGGGATGGGGTTTGCTTTTGAAAGGGTTGCCGCGCGTTCGTATGACGAAAATCACCAACACCTGCGTGCACAAAGACTCGACGAACCAGCCGGTTTGAAATAATTTTTCTTCAGCCTTCAGTACCTCGATCAAGACATAAAACGTCAAGAAATCGAACAGCGAACTGATGGGCCCAATGAGCAGCATGAAGTTGCGAATAAAGCGCAAGTCCAGCACCCGGGGTTGTGCGGTTTCTTGGGCGTCGACATCATCCAGTGGAATTGGAATTTCAGAGATGTCGTACAAAATGTTATTGAGCAAAATTTGCGTGGGCAACATCGGCAGGAAGGGGAGAAACAGCGCTGCCCCTGCCATGCTGAACATGTTGCCAAAGTTGGAGCTGGTCCCCATCATGATGTATTTCATGATGTTGCCAAAGGTGCGTCGCCCTTCGAGTACACCCGCATGCAATACGTTCAAATCTTGCTTGAGCAAAATGATGTCGGCAGCAGCTTTGGCCACGTCCACAGCCGAGTCCACAGACAAACCGACGTCAGCGGCATGCAGCGATGGCGCATCGTTGATGCCGTCACCCATGTAGCCCACAACATGTTGATTGGCCTTGAGCGCCAAAATCACGCGTTGCTTTTGTCCTGGATTCACGCGGCAAAACAAATTCGCTGTTTCAACACGCCGCTGTAATGTTTGATCGTCCAGCAGGGCAATTTCTTTGCCAGTCAGCACGTCTTGCACTTCAATGTTGAGCTGTTGGCACACATGTCGTGTGACCAAGTCGCTGTCGCCTGTCACGACCTTGATCGTCACGCCAATTTTCTGAAGTTCAGACAACGCTGATGCAGCGCTTTCTTTGGGTGGGTCAAGAAATGCGGCAAATCCAGACAGCACCAACGCGGATTCATCATTCACAACGGCCACAGCATGGTCTTGCGGCACTTCTCGCCATGCCACGCCCAAGACACGTAAACCGTCTGTTTCTAAGGCGTGATAAGCGTCGCGAATGTGGGCTTCAGCGAGGTCATCAATGGCGAGCTGTGTCAGTGATGCATCGGTTTGAACTTCGTAGTGCGTGCACAAGCGAAGCATGTCTTCTGCGGCACCTTTCACGACCAGCCAACGTTGTTTCCCGTTATCAACCAAGACAGAGACACAGCGACGTTCAAAGTCAAAAGGAATTTCGTCGATTTTTTTCCAAGCGCTGACATCCACCGTCTCGTGCTGGAGGATGGCGTCGTCTAAAGGACTCTTTAAACCTGTTTCAAAAAAGCTGTTGAGATAGGCTAACTCTAGAACGCGTGTGCTGGATTGCCCTTGCACATCCACATGACGCTCTAATCGGATTTTTGCTTCCGTCAACGTGCCTGTTTTGTCGGTGCAAAAGACATCCATAGATCCCAAGTCTTGGATGGACGTCTGACGTTTGACGATCATTTGCAATTTCGCCAAACGAATGGCGCCACGCGACAAGGTGACCGACACCACCATAGGAAGCAATTCGGGCGTCAACCCAACCGCCAGCGCGACGGCAAATAAAAATGACTCAAGCCATGGTTTATGAAACCAAGCATTGACGAGCAAGACAAACAAAACCAGTACCACGGTCAGCCACATGATGAGCATGCCGAAGCGTCGCGTCCCCAGCTCGAAGGAGCTGGCTTGTGTGGGCTTTTCAATGCTGTCTGCAATTTCACCGATCGCGGTTTGCATGCCCGTTTGCACCACCACAATCTTTGCGCTGCCGCTGATCACGGACGTACCCATGAAGACGGCATTGTTCGCCTCTTGCATTTCTGTGGCGCTAGCGACAAGCTGGCCAGGGCGCTTTTCTACTGGAAATGCCTCGCCGGTCAGAAGCGACTGATTCACGAAAAAATCTTTTGCTTCAAGCACCAAGGCGTCGGCAGGAATCAAGTCGCCAGCACTGAGTAAGCAGACATCGCCAGGCACTACTTCGCTGACTGCGATATTTTGAGGTTGGCCATCGCGTAGCACCGTGGCGCGGACCGAGACCGATTGCCTCAATTTATCGGCAGCCGCATTTGCACGAAATTCTTGAACAAAATCCAGCGTCACACTGAGCAAGACGATGCTGCTGATGATGGCGAAATTGGTCACCTCTCCCGTGAGTGCTGAAACCGAACTCGCGATCAGCAACACGACCACGAGTGGATTTTTAAAACGCGACAAAAATTGCCAAATGAGTGTGTCTTTTCGAGAAGGTCGGAAAGTGTTCGGTCCACACTCAGCCAGCAAATTTTTGGCTTTCTCAATGGATAAGCCTTCGACGCTTTGCGTGGCAGAGGCAGAGATGCTTTCATTGAGCCACCATGCTTGCAGTTTGAGTTGTGTCAATCTATGCCTCTTTAGCGTTCAATATTCGACTGTAGCGTGGTCTAGCGCATGTCCTCGTTTGACATGCGGGCGTATCATGATTTCATCATGTCTATCTTTACCACTTCGCGTCTTTTTGTTCAACGCTACGCTGGCTGGTTGTTGTTCGTACTGGCTGCCTTGTTCGCGGTTCTCTTTCTGGGTAAGACTTGGCTGCAAGGGCCCGCCACGCCGGTTCTTTCCGTGGTGCAGCGTGATTTTGTACAAACCGTGGTGGCCAGCGGGCATGTGGAAAGTCCACATCGGGTTGAGCTTGGCGCACAAGTCACGGGGACAGTTCAGCGCATTCCGGTCAGCGAAGGCCAAACCGTCACGGCGGGTCAAACCTTGATTGAGTTAGAAAGTACCGAACTCCAGGCCGCTTTGCGTCAAGCTGAATTGGCCGTGACACAAGCTCAAGCGAAATTGCGGCAAGTTCATGAAGTGCAAGCCCCCGTCGCTGAGCAGGCTGTGCGTCAAGCCTTGGCCAATCAAGACGCGGCGAAGCAAGCCTTGCAACGAGCCCAACGTTTGTTCGATAAGGGGTTCATTGGGCAAGCTGCTCTGGATGAGTCGACGCGTGCAGAGTCCGTGGCTGGTGCGCAATTGCGCAGTGCCCAACAACAGCTGCGCAGCGCCAATTCGGGTGGCAGCGACTTAGCCGTCGCTGAGTCGGCGCTGTCTCAAGCACAGGCCGGTGCTGACTTGGCACGTGCTCGGTTGCGCTACGCCAAAATTCAGGCTCCTGTTTCTGGTACTTTGATTGCACGCAGTGTTGAACCCGGTGATGTGGTGCAGCCGGGCAAAGTGCTGATGGTGCTGTCGCCTGCGGGCGAAACGCAGTTGGTGGTGCAAATGGATGAAAAACATTTGAACCTGCTGAAGCTGGGGCAAGTTGCGCTGGCTTCTGCCGACGCGTATGCCGGACAACGCTTTTCTGCATCACTCGCATTCATCAACCCTGGCGTGGATGCGCAACGTGGATCGGTCGAGGTCAAGTTGCATGTGCCACAGCCGCCAGATTATTTGAAGCAGGACATGACCGTTTCGGTCGACATTGAGGTGGGGCAGCGCAGCCAAGCTGTCTTGGTACCGACGGAGGCCGTTCATGATTTAGAAAGTACCTCACCTTGGGTGTTGAAGGTGATGGATGGCCGAGCGACGCGTACATCCGTTCAATTGGGCTTGCGTACCCCTGCGTTGTGTGAAGTTTTAGAGGGTTTGACGGTGGGGGATTGGGTGATTCCCACCACCGCGGTCTCGGTTTTGGACCATGCCCGTGTGCGCGCTATTCCTCAGTTTGTGACGAAATGAGTGACACTGGATTGCCGACCGACAGCGCAAACTCGATTCCGCGCTGGATGCCGTTTGAATGGCTTGTCGCGTTTCGTTTTTTGCGAGAGGGCCGTGTTCAAACAGGCTTCATCATTGGCGGCGTCGCGATTGGTGTAGGTGTCATTGTGTTCATGTCTGCGCTGCTCAGTGGGCTGCAAGCTAATTTTGTGAAACGCGTGTTGACGGGGCAAGCGCATATTCAATTGCTGCCTCCCAAAGAAGTCGTGCGTCCGCTTTATCAAAATCCAAATGACGGCGTGCACGGACACATTGTGCAAGCGCCTTTGCAACGCCTCAAAGGCATTGACCAGTGGCAAAGCGTGACGGGGCAAATTCGTGACTTGCCGGAGGTGTCTGTTGTTTCGCCAGTTGTGAGTGGGTCTGCGCTCGTTCTGCGTGGGGCCGCGAGTCGTGCCATTACGGTCTTGGGCATAGACCCTGATTTGTATTTTCAGATCGTACCCATGCCTGAAAAAATGGTTCATGGGCATGCCCGTGTGACAGTGAGCGATATTCTGATTGGCACGGAGTTAGCCAGCGATTTGGGGGTTGGTGTTGGCGATAAGTTGCGCATTTCTGCGGCCAATGGCAATTTCAACACGCTGGTGATCAGTGGCATTTTCGATTTGGGTAACAAGGCAGCCAACGCACGCACCACCATCGTCGCGTTGCGGTCTGCCCAAAGCTTGCTGGGCTTGGTGGGTGGGGTGTCTGCGTTAGATGTCACAGTGCATGACGTGTACAGCGCAGAAACCGTGGCGCGACACATCACTTCCTTGACCGGTGTTGAGGCGGACAGTTGGATCAAAACCAACGAACAATTTTTCACCGCCATCAGCGCTCAAACGACAGCGAACACAGCGATTCGCGTGTTCGTTGGACTGTCGGTTGCGTTTGGTATTGCCAGTGTGTTGGTGGTCTCGGTGGTTCAAAAATCACGCGAAATTGGTATCTTGCGTGCCATGGGCATCACACGTGGACAAATCCTTCGCATTTTTTTGTTGCAAGGTGGCCTGTTAGGGTTCGGCGGCGCCTTGGTGGGGGCCATCCTTGGCTTTGGTGGCTTGCTCATTTGGCAGCAAGCCGAAAGAAATGCGGATGGCACGGTCATGTTCGCCATGAGCTTTGAACCTAGTCTGTTTGTGATGGCCTTGGTATTGGCCACTGTGACAGGCTTGTTCGCGTCCTTCGCACCCGCGCTGCGTGCCGCGCGACTTGATCCTGTGGTGGCCATTCGTGGATAAAGAAAACAGCATTCAACCTTCAACCCGTGTGGTCGAGTTACGCGGTGTTTGCAAGTCGTTCAATGTGGGTAAGCCCAATGAAATTGAAATTTTGCACAGCATTGACTTGACCTTGGATCGGGGGGAGTTTTGTGCCGTGATGGGGCCTTCAGGTTCCGGTAAAAGTACGCTGTTGAATTTGATTGGTTTGCTGGATCGACCGACGCAAGGGCAGTTGGCGATTCGAGGCGAGGAAACCACGCAGCTGGACGACCAAGCGCTCACGCGTTTGCGTGGGCATGCCATTGGCTTCGTGTTTCAGCATCACCATTTGCTTGGTGCATTCACCGCCCTAGAGAATGTGATGATGCCGATGCTAGGCGCTGCCGGTTTCTCTAATGCGGAGATCACAGCAAGAGCGATGGCGCTGTTGGACAGCGTGGGCCTTAGCGCTTTTCGTGATCAAGCGTCAGGCAGTTTGTCCGGCGGGCAACAGCAACGGGTGGCCGTGGCACGTGCTTTGGCCATGAACCCTGCTTTGCTGCTGGCCGATGAACCCACCGGTAATTTGGACAGCAAAAGTGCAGATGCGGTCTTTGATTTACTGCATCGCGTCAGTCGCGACCAAGGCACAACCGTGCTCTTTGTGACCCACAACCCAGAATTGGCGGGACGCTGTGAAAAAACAATTCAGGTTGTGGATGGACGTGTGGTTGGCTGAGTCGACCTTTTAAAGAGGCAGTGTGTCAAAAGTTTCGTAGGTTTTTTTCAGCCAATTTTTGACACGTTGTCGTTCTAGCAAGCCCAAACCATCCGCGCTGCTGTGTTGGTTCAATGCGGCCCAAAAGCTGGCGTTTTGACGGTCGATTTTGCGCATGCTGGTTTCTTGCAATTGGCCAAGTGTCACCACGCGAGCGCCGTATTGCACGGCTTTCTTCAAGGCATCGGAGGCCTCCAGTTGGGAGAAATCGGTACCGCGTCCTTGGTTTTTCACAACCACGTAATTGGTGTCATGACCAAAGGTGTCAATCAAAGTGTCGAGTAAATCGACGGAGTCTTTACCTGCATCCGCGATGTGCCAAAAATTCACGGTGACACCCATGTCAGCCATCACATTGAACAAATCGGAGTCTTTGATCCAACGTGTCAATGGCGCTGCGGTTTGTGCGGCCAAATCGACAATCACGCTTTTCGGAGCACCATCCACGGTCTCTTCAAAGGCGGCGCCGATTGCATCGAGTCCTTCGTAGTTGTCCACAATGATGGGGGACGCAAAATCGGCATAAAACCGCGTGAACGAGGTGTGGGAACGGTCCGTGTCAAAACCTGTGAACGGCAATCGTTTGTCAATGAAGTATTGCGCCAAAACGCGTGACACCACAGATTTGCCTACGCCGCCTTTTTCGCCGCCAATGAAATTGAGAGAGCTCATGTTTTATGAATGTAAGGTTGATTGGTTCGACAACCCGATGGGTTGCGCGTCAACACATACGCAAGAAACATGCGCGCGCTGATTCGGTGCGAAGCATGCGCTGAAAGTGCACAAAATGAAGAAGTTAACAGTCTGGCGAGTCCCATTCAAGGGCGCGAGGCCCTGAGATGGTGCGCTGAGCGTTTTGTGTCAGAGCGCTTTCCAATTGGGCGTGCGTTTGTCAATGAAGGCTTGCACGCCTTCGAGGGCTGCTTCGTCCATCATGTTGCACGCCATGGCATTTTCGGCATTGGCATAGGCCGTGTGTAGCGGCTGTTCGAGTTGTTCATAAAACAATTTCTTGCCGATGGCCACGGCTGTGCGCGGTTTGGCCAAAATACTCGAGACGTAACGCTCGGTTTCACGGTCCAGCTGATCGGGGCTGACCACGGCGTTGAGCAGCCCTTTGGACAGCGCTTGCTCGGCGCTGATGAAGTCGCCTGTGATCAGCATCTCAAAGGCCGCTTTGCGTGCTAAGTTGCGAGACAGTGCCACACTGGGTGTCGAACAAAACAGCCCCAAGTTGATGCCGCTGACGGCAAATTTTGAAGTGCTTGAACTCACAGCCAAATCGCACATGGCCACCAATTGACAACCAGCCGCTGTTGCAATGCCGTTGACCACCGCAATGACCGGAACGGGTAGGCGCTGCAAGCGCATCATCATTTCAGTGCACTGATGAAACAAGGATTGGTAATAGGCCAATGAAGGGTTGGCACGCATTTCACGCAAATCATGACCTGCGCAAAATGCCTTTCCTCGTGCACTCAGAACAACGACACGTGCCTTGGGGTCTTGCGCCACTTGGTCCAAGTGGTTCTGCAGTGTGTGCATGACTTGGCTAGAAAGCGCATTGAAGGCATCAGGACGATTGAGCACCAAGCTCACGACACCACGTTCATCGGTGTTGCATGTCACGGAGTCTAGGTGGGTGTCTTTCATGCAAGGTCCTTATTGGGGCGTGTTGGCACGTTCGCGAAGTTGAAATTTTTGAATTTTCCCTGTCGACGTTTTAGGTATTTCTTCAAAGCGAATTTCTTTGGGCGTTTTGTAACTGGCCAGCAGTGATTTGCAATGCGCGATCAACTCTTGTGCTGTGGTTGTGCTGCCTGGTTTTAGCTCCACATAGGCCCAAGGGGTTTCGCCCCACTTGTCATCTAGCTTGGCTACCACGGCACAAGCAACGACTGCTGGGTGCCGGTAAAGCGCATCTTCCACTTCTAAGGAGCTGATGTTTTCGCCACCCGAGATGATGATGTCTTTGCTGCGGTCTTTGATTTTCACGTAGCGGTCATGTTCTAAAACAGCCAAGTCACCTGTGTGGAACCAGCCGCCTTTGAATGCCTCGGCAGTCGCGGTTGGATTCTTCAAATACCCTTTCATGACCACATTGCCGCGGAACATGATTTCGCCCATGGTTTCGCCATCGGCAGGGAGGTCGGCCAAAGTGTTGGCATCTTTCAGTGTCATGCCTTCTTGCATGGGGTAGCGCACGCCTTGTCGACCGTTGAGGCGTGTTTGCTCTGACAAGTTTTCTTGCTCCCATGAATGTCGTTTCACCGCCACAGAGGAGGGGCCATAGACCTCGGTCAAGCCGTACACGTGGGTGATGTCAAAGCCTAATTTCGCCATGCCTTCAATCATGGACGCGGGGGGCGCTGCACCGGCCACCATCCCTTTGACAGAGTGTGTGATGTCTTGTCGCAACGACTCAGGTGCTGCAATCAACAAGTTGTGCACGATCGGTGCGGCGCAGTAATGGTCCGCTTTGTGTTGTGCAATGGCTTGCAAGATGTGTGGCGCATCGACACGACGCAGGCACACGTGCACACCGCCCAGCATGGCGACTGTCCATGGAAAGCACCAGCCATTGCAGTGGAACATGGGCAAGGTCCACAGATAGCGTGGAAAGTTGGGCATGTTCCACGTCACGGCATTGCTGACCGAATTTAGATAAGCACCGCGATGATGGGTGACGACCCCCTTGGGGTCACCGGTGGTGCCTGAGGTGTAGCTGACAGCGATGGCATCCCATTCATCAGCGGGGCCTTCAAGTTGGGCAAGTGGTGCGTGTTGGCTGATCCATGCTTCGTATTCGTGTGTGCCCAAGCGCTCGCCTGCACCTTCATATTCGCTATCGCACACATCAATCACCAAAGGCTCGCGTTGAAATTCGTCCTTCAAAATTTGAAGTGCCTTGTGCGTCGTCGCTGAGAATTCGCGATCGGTGATCAGCACGCTGGCTTCGCAGTGGTTCATCTGCCATGCCAAAAGCGTGGCGTCGAGTCGGGTGTTGAGCGTGTTGAGTACCGCATTCAACGCGGGCACAGCATAGTGTGCTTCGACCATCTCAGGCGTGTTAGAGAGCATGACGCTGACCGTTGAACCCCGTTGCACACCTGCTGCGCGCAGTGCCGCTGCAAGTTGCGCTGACCTGTCGCGAACTTGCGCCCAGTTGTAGCGTCGCTCGCCATGAATGACAGCGGTCAGATCACCAAAAACTTCGGCGCTGCGTTCGACAAAACTGGTGGGCGAGAGGGCGACATAGTTCGCTGGATTTTTCTCTAAATGTTGATCAAAGATGGCGCTCATGAGCAGATCCTTTTCTACGCGTTGCATGTCATTTTTAAAAGTTTATTCGAAAGACTGGCGCTTGTTCTCATGTGTCTTATTTTTATTGCTGAGTCGCTGCTACCTAGTTTCGAGTATTCGTGATTTTGCATTTGCTAGCTATGCTTTTTCTGACGATAACCAAGCAAAAAACGAGGGTGAACATGGGATCCGTCAAGCTCAAAAAATTCAGTGGCATATCTTCTTTCGATCATGTTGATTTAGACACGGTGGACATGCTTTATTTCATGAATTTGGGTTCACTGAAAAGAGTCAATTTAATTTCAGACGGGTATGAATCCACTGTAGATGTGATTTTTGACAGTGATTGGATTGGGTTTTCCGGGATCGCGATTGGGAACCACAGTTTCACGGCTGTGTCGATGGACACGGGGCACGCATGGACGGTTCCACACGACGATGTGTTGCATGCCGGCAGTTATGCCCATGCCTTGGTGCAAGAGGCGCTTTCAGATTTCAGTCAACAACAGCTGTTGAGGCGCCATGTGCCGCTCAGTGTCAAATCGTTGTCCAACGATGGGCGTATTGCAGATTTTTTCCTTCAATGGAGCCAGTCATTGCTCGAGATGGGGCAAAGTACGGGCCCCTTTTTGATCCACATGACCTGTGCTGATCTTGAGCTTTTGTTCGGGTTAGATTTTGAATCTGTCGACCAAGCGTTGCGCAATTTGGTGTTTCATGGCGTGATTGAAATGGATGAGGCCGAGCCATGTGATGTGCGTATTCCGAGTCTTTCAGAGTTGAAGAGCTTTATTCAACACGATGTCGCGTTGACTCGCGCAGTCTGGCAATGATGCCAACATCTGAAAACCGAAGCTGTCTTTATGACGCAGCACAGTTGGACATCGTCATTGACCGTATGGCGAGTCAAGCCCTTGATTTGTTGCGCGGACAAGAGGGCAAAACTGCGGTGGTGGGTATCCGTCGTCGAGGTGCGCCTTTGGCCGATTTGCTGACAGAGCGCATGGTCGCCATGGGCGCGCTTGCAATGCCTTTGCGTCTTGATCTGTTGGTGAAACGGTACGCCGACGATCTGACGCTGCTACACCCCATGACGCGCTTGATGGAGGACCCGAAGCATGTGGACCTGGACTTGACGGATTACCGTGTGCTGCTGGTTGACGATGTGCTGTACACCGGACACTCGCTGTTGAAGGTCGTGGATTACCTGATACACAAGCAGGCCTTCTCGGTTCGGTTTGCGGCGTTGGTGGATCGTGGTGTGACCCGTTTGCCTGTGCATGCCGATGTGGTTGGTGTGCGTTTAGATGTTGCCCCATCGGACATCATTGAATGTCATGTGCCGCCTTATGAGATTGATTTCAAGATTGAGTTAGTTCAACCCATTCGCACGGCGTAACGATAGACCGACTATGTCCACCATGTATTTCGACCGTCAAGATGCGGCTCAACATCTGGTTCAGCGTTTGTTGGCGTACAAGGGAAAACATCCCTTGGTTTTAGCCATTCCGCGTGGCGCAGTCCCCATGGGGAAAATGATTGCCCAGCAACTGGACGGAGACTTCGATGTGGTGCTCGTTCGCAAACTGCGTTCGCCGTACTCAGAGGAAGTGGCCATTGGCGCTGTGGATGAAAGTGGGTGGACCTATATTTCGCCTCATGCAGCTTCTTTGGGCGCCGATCAAGATTACATCGCATCGGAAAAGCACACGCAAATGGCAACGATTCATACGCGTCGCCAACAATACACACCCATTCGTCGACCCATCGATCCAACGGATCGGATTGTGATTGTGGTGGATGACGGGTTGGCCACGGGCGCGACCATGATTGCCGCGCTGCATAGTTTGCGTCGGTGCCAGCCTGCACAGTTGATTTGTGCTGTACCTGTTTCGAGTATCGATGCGCTAGAGAAGGTCAGGCCACTGGCTGATGAGGTGATTTGTTTGATGACGCCTGAAAATTTTCATGCCATTGGTCAGTACTACCAGCATTTCCCGCAAGTCGATGACGATCAAGTGATCGCTTGCCTCAGGGATTAGAGGAGCAGTGCATTTGAAATTTTTATGGTTCTGGATGTGTTGCTTGCCGCTGTGTGGCATCGGCGCTGACGTTGGCCCTCATGAACTTGCTGAAATTTACAACCAACAAGTGGATCGGCACATGGAGGTGCCCTTTTTAGAAATAAGCCGTTATGCCGATTTGAGTGAGACCGCTTTAAACGTCGCAGGCGTTTCGCCGCATCAGGAGTACGTGGTGGTCGTAGACCGAAACCCAAACACCCAAGTGGTGTTGGTGATGTGGCGTTCTGCGCATGGTGATTACCAGCTCGTGGGGGCTTCACCTGTTTCTACGGGGCAACATGGTCGGTTCGATCACTTTGTCACGCCTTTGGGGGTGTTTGTTCATCGCCCTGCGAACAGAGACTTTCGGGCAGAAGGCACTTATAACGAAAACGGGATTCGAGGGTATGGTCTCAAAGGCATGCGTGTTTATGACTTCGGATGGCAAATGACACCCAGAGGCTGGGGCCATGGTCATGTGAGCCAAATGCGTTTGCAAATGCATGCCACGGACCCCGTTTTTTTAGAGCCTCGATTGGGGCGGGCACAGTCCAAAGGTTGTATTCGCATTCCTGCCAGTTTGAACCGTTTGATCGATGTGTACGGTGTGATAGACGCCGAGTATGAATTGGCCGTACAACAGGGGCAAAAATTCGCGGTCTTGTTACCGCATCGAAAGCCTGTGGTTGATGCAGGGCGTTTTCTGGTTGTGGTCGATAGCATGCGCACAAAACGCCCCAGTTGGAGCCCTTAACTTGGCACTTTGGCTGCTGCACATGTTAGGCAAATGCAAGCGCGATCTCGCGCTGCTTGGGGCAAGCTAGCGAGCAACTCGGGTGTGAACGTCGCGCTGACACACCAACACGTCTCTTGCGCTTGACCTGTGAGTTTGGCTATTTCCATGGCGCACTGGTTGAGATCACCACACAGGGGGCAACGCGTTGGATCAATGGGGGTGGCATTCATAGGCTTATCTTTGAATGGATCGGCTCAAGGCTTTGACCAAGTCTGTTTGCGTCAGGATACCGATCAACTTCTTGTCTTCATTGATGATGGGCAGGTGGTGATGTCCTGCCGTCGAAAAAAGAGGCAGCAGATCAACCGCATGTCCCTGTGCGCTCGCCACGCGAACTTTACGGGTCATGATCTGACCGACCACTTCGGGCCGTTCTGAATGACTGAGTCCCGAGGGGCGAAGCAACGCTTGTACGCGTGTGGCTAAATCATCTGCAGCATGAATGCCCGCGTGACGCAGAAAATCAGAGACCGTCACAATGCCCACCACATGTTTGGCTTGGTCCACGATGGGCAGTGCTTTGACGTGAAATTGGCGCATCAAGGCCCACGCTTCTTGCAACGAGGTGCCAAATTGCACAGAAATTGGATCGCTGGTCATGATGTCTTGGCAGCGCAATTCGCCAAGCGTGCGTTGATAGGCGGCGGCTTGTGCGTGACGCAGTAGCCCAATCAAATCATCTGGGTTCACGTCTAGCACCTCGTTGTAGTGCGTCAGAGCCGCGTCTAGGTCAGCCTTCGTGAAAAGGCTGGTATTCGTCATGGCATCGTTCTCTTCTGCGCGGACGGTGTGATGCGGGTAAGGGTGGCCCGTCCAGCTGTTGTAGAGCATGCCAAGAACCACCAACAACACCGAGTTGGTCAAGACTGGAAACGCCACAAATGCCAGCGCTGATTCATGTGTCAGCACAACGAGCAATGCCATCGCGCCACCTGGCGGGTGAATGCAACGGCTTGCGAGCATGACGGCCATGGCCAACGCTACCGCCAATGCGGCGGCGATCAGTAGATTGGGCACGTAAGTCGCACAGGCCAGTCCGACGAGCGCAGATAGCGTGTTGCCGCCCACAACAGCCCAAGGTTGAGCCAGAGGACTGGACGGTGTTGTGAAGATCAAGACAGCACTGGCCCCAACGGGTGCGACCAGCCAAAGACTGAGGTCGTGTCCTAGATGTTGCGAAATGAACGCCGTGAACACCAAGCCAATGGCCGCGCCCAAAATGGCGCGCATTTGTTCTTTGGCTGTTGTCTTGATGGGGTTGGGTACCAAGCGTGCCCCCCATTGGTAGGCCGCAAGACGGATGGTGTGCAGGGTTGGCATCAAATTTCGGGGGTTGCATCCAGCATGCGGATGCGTGCTTTTTCAACGTGGCTGCGCATGGCGCGACGTGCACCTTCGGCGTCTTGTTGTCGGATCAATTCGTAAATGGTGCGGTGCTCGTCAATGGCGTCTTGTGTTCTTCGCCAAGGTTTGAGCTGTGCCATGTGGCGCCAAAGATTGATGGCGTGGCTCACATCATGCTCCAACGATTTCAAGATGTGCGCCATTCGAGGGTTGGCTGTGGCTTGGCCAATCGCTTCATGAAAACCAAAATCAAAGTGGTGCGCGACATCACCCTTGGCGGCTGCTGTTTCAAAGCCCTTGAGCATGTCTTCCATGCGCGCGAGGTCTGCGGATGTACGGCGTAGCGCCGCTAAATAGGCGCACTCAGGCTCGATGACCAAGCGTAGCTCAAGGCCGTGAATCAAGTCACTCATGTTGGTGCCTATACGCGTATTTGGCACGGCAACGGGCGCGTGATCGGACGCTCTGACGTACGTGCCGGAGCCTCGGATGGATTCAATCAGTTGATCTTGGCGCAATCGATCCAGAGCTTGTCGAACCACTGGACGAGAGACCTGAAAAAAGGAGGCCAATTGCACCTCGGATGGCATGCGTGTGTCGGTCGCCAACTTGCCGGTCTTGATGGCGTGAAACAGACTTTCGTAGACCCGCTCTGCAAATCGTTCATGGCGGACCGGCTCGAGCCCCAGCTCTTGCGGTGAGTTCAAACTCGCCACTTCGTCGCCCATGTCGGGGCTTGTATTCACATCTTTTTCCATGCCCAGATTATCGGCAGAGTGGAATTTGTTTGAACGGTTTAAAAGTAAATTAAATGAACAAATATTGACTATTGGTTGCAATTTTGAGCTAAATAAATCGATTAAAGTAAATGTTGTTTACAACTTTTGCGCGTTTTCTTCTGAATTCACGTACTTTTTCTTCAGGCTTTTATGAAACAGCACTTTATCAACAATGCTTGGCTTGCGCCCACTTCGGGTGAGTACATCGAGGTGCTCGATCCTTCCGATGGCTTGGTTTTTGACAAATTAGCGCGCGGTAACGCACACGACATGGATGTGGCTGTGCGTGCCGCTCGGGCCGCATTTGACGGTGCTTGGGGACGTTTGACGGCGACGGAACGCGGTCGCTTGTTGCAAAAGCTGTCTCAAAAAATGATCGACCATCTCGACGAGTTGGCCTTGCTCGAATCACGCGATTGCGGCAAACCGCTCAAACAAGCACGCGCGGACGTTACCGCCATTTCGCGTTACTTCGAGTTTTATGCAGGGGCGGCAGACAAACTGATGGGGGAGACCATTCCTTATCAAAATGGCTACACGGTTCTCACGATTCGTGAGCCACAAGGCGTCACGGGTCACATCATTCCGTGGAATTACCCGTTGCAAATTTTTGGACGCAGCGTGGGTGGCTCGCTGGCGGCAGGAAATGCCTGTGTCGTCAAGCCCGCAGAAGACGCTTGCTTGTCGATTTTGCGGGTGGCTGAGCTGGCCGCCGAGGTTGGATTTCCAGCGGGCGCTATCAACGTGGTGACGGGCTTTGGCCATGAGGCGGGTGATGCGCTGGTGCGTCATGCGGGCATTGATCACATTTCCTTCACAGGTTCGCCCAACATTGGCAAGCTGGTGGTTCAAACCGCCGCTGAACATCACACGCCTGTCACCTTGGAGTTGGGCGGAAAGTCGCCGCAAGTGGTGTTTGCTGATGCAGATTTTGATGCGATGGTCCCGGTGGTGGTGAACGCAATTGTGCAAAACGCGGGGCAAACGTGTTCAGCAGGCAGCCGTGTGTTGGTGGAGCGTAGCGCCTATGAAGCGGTGATTGCAAGGCTGGCATCGGCCTTCAACGCATTGCGCGTTGGGCCAGCTGCGATGGATTTGGATTGCGGTCCGCTCATTCGCCAAACCCAGTTGCAACGCGTGACCGCGTTCTTGAAGGAGGCTGAGCGCGATGGTTTGACAGTGGCGGGAGCGGGGCAAGTTGTTGCAGACGCACCCGAGGGAGGCTTTTACCAAGTACCGACCTTGATCCGTGATGTACCGCCTGAGCACCGCTTGGCACAAGAAGAAGTCTTTGGCCCTGTCATTGCCATCATGCCTTTTGACGACGAAGCCCACGCTGTGCAATTGGCCAATGGGACTGACTTCGGCTTGGTCGCCAGCATTTGGACGCGCGACGGTGCGCGTCAATTGCGGTTGGCGCGTGAGATGCGCGCAGGTCAAGTGTTCATCAACAACTACGGTGCGGGCGGTGGTATTGAGTTGCCTTTCGGCGGTGTCAAAGCCAGTGGGCACGGCCGTGAAAAGGGGTTTGAAGCGCTTTACAGCTTCACCGTTTTGAAAACGATTTCTATCAAACACGATTGAACCTTGGCGACCTATGGGGTTCACACACAACACACAGCACTTGGAGCACTTATGAAAAAAATCGGAATGATTGGCATCGGCATGATGGGCCACGGCATTGCCAGCAATTTACTCAAACACGGTCAAAACCTGTCCGTGCTTGAACACGCAGGCAACCAGCCGTTGGACGCTTTGCTGGCGGCTGGCGCCGCGACTTTCCAGACGCCCAAAGCCTTAGCGAGTCATTGCGATGTGATCATCTTGTGCGTCACGGGTACGCCACAAGTTGAGGCGGTGCTGTTAGGCGAGGAGGGGGTGTTGCAAGGCATGCGCCCAGGGACCATCGTGATTGACTGCTCGACGGCTGTGCCCACGTCAACTGAAAAAGTGTCACAACTTGTGTTGGCCCAGGGCGGGTACTTTTTAGATTCACCCATGACCCGTACACCGAAAGAAGCCGCTGAAGGGCGTTTGAATTTGTTGGTCGGTGGTGATGCCGAGTTGTTTGAAGCGTGCAAACCCATCTTGTCATGCTTTGCTGAAAACATCGTCCATGCGGGGCCTGTGGGAGCCGGCCATCGCATGAAGTTGTTGCACAACTATGTCTCGCTTGGGTCTGTCACTTTGTTGGCTGAAGCGGCAGCTTGTGCGCAGTTGGCAGGCGTGAATGCCCAAACATTTGTGGAGGTGTTGGGGATTGGCGGTGGTTGGGGGGCGGCTTTGGAGCGTTTGAAACCCTTCTTGGCCAATGGCGACCCTTCGGGCTTGCGTTTCAGCATGGCCAATGCTTTGAAAGATTTGAGTTACTACAACGAGATGGCCAAAGACACGCATGCTGATCGCACGGTTGCTGAAGCCATTCAGCGCACGCTGGCCACAGCCTGCCAAGACGGCAATCCCCAAGCGCTGCTGCCGGAGATCATTCCCATGATTGCTCAGCGTCAATCCCATTGATTTTTGAGAGGTGTGCGCTATGAAATATGACATCGTGACGATCGATGGCGACGGCATTGGTCCTGAGGTCTGTCAATCTGCCATTCACGTATTGCGCGAGGCGTGTGGTGCTGAGGTCTTGAATTTCTTACCTTTTGACGGCGGTGCAGGGCATTACCAGAAAACGGGTCATGTCCTACCCGATGACACCTTTGCGGCCTGTCGCAATGCACACGCCATCCTTCACGGCGCGGCAGGTTTGCCCGGTGTGACTTATGCCGATGGCACGGAAGTAGGCAACGACTTGCATTTGCAGCTTCGTTTTAAGTTGGATCTGTTTGCCAATGTTCGCCCTATTCGTTTGTACGCCGGCGTCAAGTCGCCTTTGGTCGATTGGTCTGCGGGGCAGATTGACTATGTGATCGTGCGTGAAAACACAGAGGGTCTTTACGCCAGCCGAGGTGCCGGTGTGAACCTGCGGGGCGACGTGGTGACCGATACCTTGGTCATGACCCGCTTGGGCGTCGAGCGCGTGGCTAAGTTTGCGTTTGATTTGTCACGCCGTCGTCAAGGTGCGCCACGCGACAAAAAACACCGCGTGACGGTGTGTGACAAGGCCAATATTTTGAAAAGCTATGCGTTTTTCAGAGCGGTGTGCCAAGAGGTGGCCCAGTCATACAGCGATGTCGAGATCGACTACGCCTACGCCGATGCCATCACCGTTCACATGCTCAAGAAGCCCGATTTTTATGACGTCATCGTGGCTGAAAACATGTTTGGGGACATCATTTCTGACTTAGGTGCGGCCACTGTGGGTGGGCTGGGCATGGCTGCTTCCGCTGAATTGGGCCTTCACCACGGCTTGTTTCAAGGTGCCCATGGTTCAGCGCCAGATATTGCGGGGCAAGACGTGGCCAGTCCAATCGCCACGATTTTGTCGGGCGCACTGATGTTGCGTTGGTTGGCCGATCGACACACAGACGATGCACTGCATCAAGCCGCCGACCGCGTTGAGCAGGCGGTGGAAGACGTCTTGTTGTATGGCGACGCCATTCCACACGATCAAGGCGGCCACGCTCGCTGCACCGAAGTGACTCAGGCTGTTTGCCGCCGATTGCGTTGACTTGGGAATGATGGAACTAGGTAAATGTCCTAGTGCTCTGACTGGTTAACTCGTCATACCATCATGCCACTATATGAGTGGAGATAGTGAATGACAAAATCGATAGCGTTGTTTGGGGCTGGCGGAAAGATGGGCGCACGCTTGTCCAAGAACTTGGTGGGCTCGTCTTACCAAGTGCGCCATGTGGAGGTGGGTGAGGTGGGGCGCAAACGTCTGCAAGACGAGTTGGGCATTGCCTGCTGCACAGTGGAAGAGGCCTTGAAAGATGTGGATGTGGTCATCTTGGCCGTGCCCGACACCCTGATTGGCAAGCTCGCTGCGGAGATCGCCCCGCAACTCAAAGCCGGCACGATGGTGATGACCTTGGATGCGGCTGCGCCGTTCGCTGGCCATTTGCCAAAGCGTCCTGATTTGACGTACTTTGTGGCGCATCCGTGCCACCCAAGCATCTTCAGTCCAGAGGTGCATGCGCCTGGGGCACCCGACTACTTTGGTGGTGTAACGGCTGCGCAATCGATCGTGAGCGCCTTGATGCAAGGCCCAGAAGACGCCTTTGATTTGGGCGAGGACATTGCCAAAACCATTTATCAACCCATCTTGCGTTCGTACCGCGTGACGGTTGAGCAAATGGCGCTGCTGGAGCCCGGTTTGTCTGAAACCGTGTGCGCCACTTTGCTCGATGTGATGCGTGAAGCCATGGACGAGGTGGTGTCGCGAGGTGTCCCCGCCGATGCTGCGCGTGATTTCTTGTTGGGTCACATGACGATTTTGGCGGCCGTGATCTTTAAGCAAATCCCAGGACAGTTTTCGGATGCGTGCAACAAAGCCATCACTTTTGGCAAGCCACGCCTCATGCGCGATGACTGGAAGCAAATTTTTGAACATCAAGAAATTGCCGACAGCATTGAGCGCATCACCTGATTTTTGTACACCTTTCGCCCTTCCAACGTAGAACCCAAGGAGACCTCATGACATTTCAAAAGACATTGCGTTTTGCTTCGATGACTGCCGCCTCGTTGTTGATGCTGAGTTCGGTCAGTGCCCAAACCATTTTGAAGATCGGCTACACGCCAGCTGCCACCTCGCATTACGGGGTGGGGTCGACGGTGTTGTGCGATGAAATTGAAAAAGGCACACAGGGACGCTACAAATGTCAGCAGTTTCCGAGCGGTGCGTTAGGCGGTGAGCGTGAAATGATTGAAGCCGTGCAACTGGGCACGCTGGACATTGTGAACACCTCGACGGGGCCGGTTGGCAACTTCGTGCCTGAAGTGAAGATCGTCGATATTCCGTTTTTGTTCCGCGACTACGACCATGCACGCAAGTACTTTGATGGCCCTCAAGGTCAAGAGATGTTGAGCAAGTTTCCAGCCAAAGGCTTGGTCGCCTTGGCCTGGACTGAAAACGGTTTTCGCCACATGACCAACAGCAAACGTGCCATCGTGAAGCCCGAGGATGCGGCTGGCTTGAAGATGCGCACGATGGAAAACAAAGTGCACATGGATGGCTACCGCGCGTTTGGCATTCAACCCACACCGATGGCATTTCCTGAAGTGTTTGGCGCTTTGCAACAAGGCACCGTCGATGGTCAAGAAAATCCGATTCCCGTGATCTTGGCCTCTAAGTTCTCGCAAGTGCAAAAACATTTGTCGCTGACGGGCCATGTGTATTCACCCGCTTTGTTTTTGACCTCGCCACGGGTGATGAACAAACTCAGTGATGCGGACAAAAAAGTATTTTTCGAGGCTGCCAAAAAGGCCAATGTGGCGCAACGTCAAAAAGTCAATGAAGACGAAGCCAATGGCATTGCCCAACTTGAGAAAGAGGGCATGACCGTGATTCGCAAGGTTGATGGTGTGGCGTTCCGTGATGCCTTGCGTGCGACCTACGCCAATTACTCGAAAGAGTTTGGCGCTGAGAATATTCGCAAAATTCAAGAATACAAGTAAAACAATGTCACTCTGAAAGACGGCCCTCATACGGTGAGGCCGTCTTTTTTTATGCAAGAAAGCGTTGAGATGAGCGAACGAATTTACGCCCGATATTGGCTGGAAACAGGTGATGATCCGATGCGTGCCGCAGAGGTCATTGCAGGCGAACAATCCAGTGGTACTTTTTTAAAACTCGCGACGGAAACGCCTGCTTTGAAAGAACGCTCTGGCGCAAGGGTGGAATCTTTGCAGGTCTTAGAAACGGTGGCTGAACCGAGTTTGCCGGGTGGCATGCGGTCCAGCACTTACACGCGCTGCTTGCTGGAGTTGTCATGGCCGTTGGAGAACATGGGGCCTTGTTTGCCCACATTGATGGCCACCGTGGCTGGCAATTTGTTTGAGTTGGCACAAGTCTCAGGCCTGTGTTTGCTTGATTTGACGTTGCCGCCAGCGTTTGCGAAAGCCTATCTTGGCCCTGCGTTCGGCATGGCGGGCACACGACGCTTGAGTGGCGTTGCCAAGGGTCCACTGATTGGGACCATCATCAAACCCAGCGTGGGCTTGAGCGTGGCGGAAACCGCCCAGCAAGTGCAGCTGTTGGTCGATGGCGGTATTGATTTCATCAAAGATGACGAGTTGCAAGCCGATGGCAGCTACTGCCCGTTTGATCAACGTGTGGACGCTGTGATGCGTGTGGTGAATGACGCCACCCAAAAGATGGGGCGCCAAGTGATGGTGGCCTTCAACATCACAGGTGACATTGACCAAATGAAGCGTCGCCATGATTGGGTGCTCAAGCACCAAGGCTCATGTGTGATGGTGTGTTTGAACTCGGTGGGCTTGACGGGCTTGACGGCCTTCAGACAACACAGCACCTTGCCCATCCATGCGCATCGAGCCGGTTGGGGTTATTTGAGTCGCAGTCCTTATGTGGGTTGGGACTTTGCCGCGTGGCAACAAATTTGGCGTCTCGCAGGCGTGGACCATTTGCATGTGAATGGCTTGCGCAACAAATTCAGTGAACCCGACGACGTGGTGATTGCTGCGGCTAGGTCGGTCGTGACGCCTTTGTTTGATGCTTCACCCATGAACGCGGTGCCTGTGTTCAGCTCGGCACAAACAGGTTTGCAAGCCCACGACACCTATGCGGCTTTGGGCAACGCAGATTTGATCTGCACAGCCGGCGGTGGCATTTTTGGTCATCCCGATGGCGTGGCTTGCGGCGTCACCGCGTTGCGTCAAGCGTGGGAAGCGGCTGAAGCTGGAGTCGACTTGGCCAGCTACGCCAAAGATCGTCCTGCGTTGCAACGCGCGTTGACCTTTTGGTGAAGCCCATGCCTATCTCAAACTCAAACGCGACCCCCTCAGCTTGGCCAGATGGTCTTTTGCTGACTTACTACGGTGATGATTTCACGGGTTCCACCGATGTGATGGAGGCGTTCACGGCCGCCGGTATCCCCACTGTTTTATTTTTGGAGGTACCTCGTGTTGACGACTTGACGCGGTTTGGGCACATGCGCTGTATTGGCTTGGCAGGCCAATCGCGTGGCAAAAGTCCTGAGTGGATGCAGCGTGAACTCCCTGCGGTGTTCGAGCGTTTACACGCGATGGGTGCGCCTGTCTTGCAATACAAGGTGTGCTCTACCTTTGATTCTTCCCCTCGTGTGGGGTCCATCGGTCAGGCTGTCGATTTGGGTGTGAAAACCGTTGGCTCGACATGGTCACCCATGGTGGTCGGTGCACCAAGGCTCAAGCGCTACCAAGTGTTTGGGCACTTGTTTGCCGCAGCCAATGGCGCCGTGCATCGGATTGATCGTCACCCCACCATGTCACGCCACCCTGTCACGCCGATGCAAGAAGGTGATTTGCGTGTGCATTTGGCCGCACAAACCCCACGTCGCATTGAACTGATTGACTTGGCTGAACTCTCCGATGGTGCGGGTCAAGCACGTTGCACAGCCTTGCAGGGCGATGACACGCCTGTGGTGATGATTGACGTGGCGGACACGGCCAGCCAAATCGAAGCCGGCCGTTTGGTTTGGGAAAACCGTGGCCAAGGTGTGTTCAGTGCTTCGTCATCGGGCTTGCAATATGCGTTGGCGGCGTATTGGCGGCAGCAGGGCGTGATTCCTGAAACGCCAAGTCTGCCCGTGGCTCAACTGGTGCCGTGCATTGCGGTCGTGAGCGGGAGTTGCTCGCCGATGAGTGCTGCCCAAATTCAGTGGGCACGTGCCCATGGTTTTGCCACTGAACGCTTGGACATCGCCAAGTGTTTGGACCCTGTGCATGCCGAGGCAGAAATTGCACGCTTGGTCAGTGCAGCTTTGGCATCAATCGCCAAGCAAATTTCGCCCATTGTTTTTTCTGCTGAAGGCCCCGAAGATCCGGCCGTGTTGAACTTTGACGACACAGCCGCTGCTGCGAAGCTGAGTAAAAGTGAAGCTGCTGCACGTGTGGGACATGCGCTGGCCGAAATCATGCGCCGAGTGCTGGATGGCTCGAACATTCGCCGCATCGTGGTGGCTGGGGGCGACAGCTCGGGTGCGGTGGGCAGCCATTTGGGCATTCGTGCCTTGACGGTTGAAGCGGGCATGGCGCCGGGTGTGCCTTTATGCCGCGCTTGGTCGGATGAACCCAAACGCGATGGCCTAGAAGTCGCCTTAAAAGGCGGACAGTTGGGCGCGCCTAATTTTTACGACCAAGTCCGCTCAGGCCAATTCGCATGATGGTAGATTCATGCCATGACTGTTGAACCCATCCAAAGACGAAAGCTTTACCAAGAAGTTCTAGATCGACTCATGCAACGTATTGAGTCGGGCGAGATTGGCCCCGGCAGCCAATTGCCCTCAGAACGTGAATTGATGGAGGTGTACGGCGTGGGACGCGTCGCGGTGCGCGAGGCCTTGCAAGAGTTGGCGCGTTCGGGCATTGTGGAAATCTCCCATGGCGAACGAGCCAGAGTGGTGGTGCCTACGGCGCATTTGCTGATTGATCAAATTGCAGGGGGAGCGCGCCATTTGCTGCGCATGCAGCCAGAAACGCTGGATCATCTCAAAGAAGCGCGCTTGTTTTTGGAGCTTGGCATGGTCAAGCTCGCCGCTGAAAAGGCCACACCTGATGACGTGTTGAGGTTGCAAGCGCGCCAAGCGGACCACCGCGCCTCCATGGTCAACTTGGATCAGTTCATGAAACAAGACATGGCCTTTCATCGTGAGATTGCCCGCATCAGTGGCAATCCGATTTTTCCAGCCATTGTGGAGGCCATGTTTGGCTGGGCCAGTGCGTATTACCAATCGATTGTTCGTGCACCGGGTGCCGAAGAACTCACCCTGTCTGAGCACCAAAAAATCATCGATGCGATTGCGGCCCACGATGCCTCAGGTGCCGTGAAAGCCATGAGCGATCACCTCACCCGCGCCAGCGATCTGTACCGACAAGCCAACTTATGACAGACGCCACACCGCAGCGCGATCGGCTGGAAAAGCCGGTCCTCGTCTACCCATTCGAAAAAGTGCCCGAAGTGGGGCAGGTGGTGGAGGTTGCCCCTGGCGTGGTGTGGATGCGCATGCCCTTGCCCATCATGCTCAATCACATCAATGTGTGGGGCATTGAAGACGACGACGGTTGGGCCATTGTGGATACGGGCATGCAGACCGAGGCGAATCTGAGCGCTTGGCGTCAGATCTTTGCCAATGCGACAGAGCAACGCCCCTTGACGCGCATTTTTGTCACCCACATGCACCCTGACCATGTAGGGATTGCAGGGTGGTTGACACGTAAATTTAAATGCCGCTTGTGGATGACGCGGCTCGAGTATTTGAATTGCCGCGTGCTCGCGGCTGATTCTGGCCGCCAAGCACCGGAGGATGCGCTCGCGTTTTATCGTCGTGCGGGTTGGTCGGAGGGGGCGATTGAAAACTACCAAGCTCGCTTTGGTAATTTTGGTAAGTACATCCATGCCTTGCCTGAAAGTTACCGCCGCATCACAGACGGTGAGCTCATTCAAATTGGGCAACACACGTGGCGTGTGATTGTGGGGACGGGGCATTCTCCCGAGCACGCATGCCTGTACTGCGAAGCGCTCAAGCTGTTGATTTCAGGCGATCAGGTGTTGCCACGTATTTCGTCTAACGTGTCTGTGCATCCGACCGAACCGGATGCCAATCCCATGCAAGAGTGGCTGGCGTCGCTGGCCAAGCTCAAGCGCGAAGTGCCTGACGACGTGCTGGTGCTGCCTTCACACAACGAATGCTTTCGAGGCTTGCATGCCCGACTCGACTATTTGGCAGTGGCCCAAGAGCGCACATTAGAGCGGCTGCGCAAAAGTTTGAAAGAGCCCAAGCGTGTGGTCGATGTTTTCACCACACTGTTTGGCCGCAGCATTGATGAGGCCGATGCAGGTTTACTCAATCTCGCCACAGGCGAGAGCCTGGCTTGCCTAAACTATTTGCTGAACCAAGGCAGGGTGACGCGCACTTTGAACGAGGCGGGTGTTGCGCTTTATCAAGCGAGCCCTGCCGAGGCGTCTGCTGCAAATGATGTGTGAATTCGCTAGGCCCTTCTTTGTTTAGAAACAGCGCGCAAACTTGCCATCAGGGTTTGGGTGGTGAGTGATATTTTTTGACCACGCATGGTGATCATGCCGACCGGCGGTAAGTCCATGTCGAGCGATACGGGCAGCACTTTGAACAGATTTTCTTTTTGATAGTGCAGGCCCACACCACGGGCTACAAAACCCACGGCTTGCTGATCGCGTACAGCGCACAAAATGGCTAAAAAAGAAGCACTTTCGATCAGATCACTCGGTGGATTAAGTCCGTGTTTGTGAAACAGTTGCTCCAGCTTGATTCTGGATGACGCCCAAGGCGGTGGAACGACCCAAGCTTGCTGCGCGAGAAGTTGCCACGTGATTTTTTTGTGTGAGGCGAGTGGGTGGTGAGCGCTGACCACCAAGCACATGGCTTCTTGGTACAGCGGCTCTGTGTCGAGGTCTGGTGCGGCATACCCTGGCTCTAGGCGACCCACCAATACATCGAGTTCGCCGCGTCTTAACCTTGGGAGCAAGCGAGTGAGGTCGCCTTCTTCCACCATCACACGCATTTGTGCCGAATGTTTCTTGACCCGTTCAATGGCTGGACTAAGCAGGGTCGGCATGGCCACCACCATGGCCCCCACCGTGGTTCGACCAGATGCGCCCGTCGATGCGGAGGCAATGTCCTCTTTGGTGCGTTCGAATTCGCTCAGGACCGTGCGCGCAAAACGCACCACACTGTCGCCCTGTACTGTGGGTTCTGTGCCGCGTGTGGAGCGCGTGAACAGTGTGAGGTCAAACAAGCGTTCGATCTCGGCCAATGTCTTCGACACCGCGGGTTGGGTGATGGCCAAAAATTCAGCCGTTTTACCCAAATGCCTGAGTTGATCCAGTGCGACCAAGAGTTGCAAGTGTTTCAGCTTCAGGTTGGAACGCAGAACACGGTCGATGCTATTCATGTGTTTTGGTAGATGCTATTTAGGTTATGAATAAAGTCTAATTTTTCATTAGATGGTAATGTATCAAAAGGTAAAAATGAGGCATACCTACAGGAGACACAGCACATGCAAAACACCCGACGTCAATTTGGTAAAACCATGGTTGGTTTGGCCGCCAGCCCCTTCGTTTTTTCGTTGCCTAGCCAAGCTGCTGCGTATCCCGAAAAACCGATCACCTTTATTTGTCCTTGGCCAGCGGGCGGTACGGCAGATCAAACCATGCGTGCGTTGTGTGCGGCTGCAGGACGGGAGTTGGGGCAGCCGGTGGTGGTTGACAACAAAGTGGGTGCTTCGGGCATGATCGGTTTGAAAGCGATGGTCAACGCCAAGCCGGATGGATACACGATTGGTCAAATTCCAATTTCTGTGACTCGGTTTTCGCAGATGGGTTCGGTGGCGATTGATCCGCTGAAAGATTTGACTTACCTCGCACGCACCTCCGGTCAAACGTTTGGCATGGCTACTTTGGCGAATGCCCGTTGGAAAACATTGCAAGAGTTGGTGTCTGAAGCGCGCGCAAACCCCGGAAAAATCACTTACGCACATGCGGGCGTTGGCGGTGCCACCCATGTGGGCATGGAGGAGTTCGCCATGGCTGCTGGCATCAAGTTCAACCACATTCCCTTCAAAGGTGGCGCCGATGCGCTCCAAGCCGTCATGGGGGGGCACGTGGATGTGTTGGTCGATTCGTCGTCTTGGGCACCGCATGTGGAGGCTGGAAAGATGCGATTGTTGGCCACTTGGGGTGAGCAACGGGTTAGTCGATTCAAAGATGTACCGACTTTGAAGGATGCGGGTTTCAATGTGGTGGTGGATGCACCAAACGGTATTGGTGCACCTAAGGGCTTAGATCCTGCGGTGGCCATGCGGTTGCGACAAGCGTTTCGTGTGGCTGTTGCCAGCGATGAATTTAGACAAGCCTGCGAAAAAATTGATGCCCCTGTCTTGTATCTGGACGGGCCCGATTACGAGAGCTATGTGGCACAGGTCTACAAGAAAGAGACCGTGCTGATTGATAAATTGAAGCTCAAAGAACTGGTGAAAAATTAAGCTATGCCACTGATTCGTCTACACGCCAATGACAGTGTCTTGATTGCCAAGCGGCCACTCAGTTTGGGTGAGCATGTCGAGGCGTGGGGCATCAAAGTTAAGGCGCAAGTGCCTGCTGGTCACAAGATTGCGCGACGTGCAATTTCTTCCGGCGAAAAAATTCTCAAATACAACACGGAAATCGGTGTGGCGACTCGCGACATCGCTGCGGGCGAGCATGTGCATGGACACAACTTGGCCTTGGCAGATTTTTACCATGACCCCGCTTTTGGCGTGGATGTGAAGCCGGTTGATGTGTTGCCTGAGTCGGAGCAAGCGCGTTTCATGGGATATGTGCGTCCAGACGGTCGCGTGGGGACGCGTAATTTCATTGGCATTTTTTCATCTGTCAATTGTTCTGCCACGGTGATTCACAAAGTTGCGGCTTATTTCACACCGGAGCGTTTGAAGCCATATCCCAACATCGACGGGGTGGTGGCATTTGCACAAACCACGGGCTGTGGCATGGCATCGCCAAGCCCGCACTTTGACTTATTACGCCGCACGATTGCTGGGTATGTGCGCCATCCCAACTTGGCGGGCGCGTTGATTGTCGGTTTGGGGTGTGAGCGCAATCAGGTTGCTGACTTGGTCGCTTCACAAGCGCTTCGCACGAGTGTGCTGATGCAAACCTTGGTCATGCAAGAGGTGGGTGGTACGCGCGCCACCATTGAAGCGGGTATCGCTGCGGTTGAAAAAATGTTGGCCTCTGCGAACGATGTGAAACGCGAATCTGTTTCGGCCAGTCATTTGTCCATTGGTTTGGAGTGTGGGGGCTCGGATGGTTTTTCAGGCATCACTTGCAACCCTGCGCTGGGTGCTGCGATGGATATTTTGGTGCGTCACGGCGGTACGGCCATTTTGTCTGAAACGCCTGAAATCCATGGGGTTGAGCACATGCTCACACGCCGCGCGGTCACCCCCGAGGTTGGACAAAAACTGCTCGATAAATTGGCTTGGTGGACCGAGTACACCCGAGGCACCAATGTGCAATTCAACGGTGTGGTGGGACACGGCAATCAGCAGGGTGGCTTGGCTAATATTTTTGAAAAGTCTTTGGGTTCAGCCATGAAGGCGGGCTCAACGCCGCTGCAAGCGTTCTATGAGTACGCCGAGCCCATCACGCACAAGGGCTTTGTTTTCATGGACTCTCCGGGTTACGACCCTGTGGCGGTCACAGGTCAAATCGCCAGCGGCGCCAATTTGATTTGCTTCACCACCGGACGTGGCTCCATGTTCGGTTCTCGGCCTGCTCCCACCATCAAACTCGCCAGCAACACGGAGATGTTCACCCGTCTTGAAGAAGACATGGACATCAACTGTGGCCTTATCTTGGATGGCGAAGCCTCAGTGCAGGAAATGGGGCAACTCATTTTCGAAGACCTTCTGAAACACGCTTCAGGCGAACCAACCAAGAGCGAGCTTCTAGATCTCGGTGACCATGAGTTTGTGCCGTGGCATTTGGGTGTGGTGAGTTGATCGGAGTGCCTCTTAGGTTTTAACGCGCTGCTGCTGGGGCAACCCCTCGCAAGCGCGCCACCAGTTGAGACACATCCTCAGGCAGCTGTTGACCGCGCCAAACTACATGCTGATCGGCGCGACAGAGTGTCAATGCGTGCTGGTAAGTTGCGGGTGGTGCGTCTTGCGGTGTGATGTCTAACAAGGTGACAGGCAAGCTCTGCGTCTTGGCTTCTTCTATGAAGGCGTTCACCTCTGTTTCAGGGGCCATGCGCAGCAATGTGTATCCCGCACCGAAAGCGTCATACAGCGAGCGACCCCCGTGCAACCAAAAATGTGGTGCTCGGCACCCCGGCACGGTGGATGACGTGAAGCCACCCATGGTGTACGGCGGAGGTGCTTCTTCGTCGTCAATGATCAGGGTGGAGTCGCTGTAGTAGTACCCAAAGTTCAAACCCGCGCAACAAAACTGTTGCACGTTGAGTTCGTAGGCTTCGCGCCCAATTTCTTCACGCGCTTTGGCACCTTGCGCATCGTTTGCTTCGATATTGGCAGGCACAGCACGTCGTGCTTTGATCATTTTTTGCGCATGATCCATGGCGAAGTTGGACACTTGCTCGGTGATGGGTTGGCGCTCAGCTTCATAGGCATCGAGGATGCTGGGTGCGCCCCAGCCTTGCAGGCGTGCGGCCAGCAGCCAAGACAGGTGAATGGCATCGGCAATGCCTGCATTCATACCGTAGCCTGCGTAGGGCACCCACAAATGGGCGGCATCGCCTGCAATGAAAACGTTCCGATCGCGAAATCGATTGGCCACCAAACGTCGACCCACCCAGTCTTCTTTGCTGATGACCTCGTATTCAAAAGCCGGATCGACACCCAAGATGTGGCGAATGGAGGCATCTCGGTCGACTGAGTCGAACTCCGGTTCATCGGGGTTCAAATGGTTGTGCACCAGCCACGATTCTTGGCCATCGATGGCAAAGGCGGTGCCGCAGCGATTTGGATTGACCGAGTAGTAGCACCAAGCTGGTTTGCCTGGCAGCAGGCTTCGCAATTTAGGGGCTCGTATGAAGGTGGATTGCACGCGTTGAATGACGGCTGTGCCTTCGAGCTGCGCGCCTATCTGCTTTCGCACGTTCGAGCTGCCGCCATCGCAGCCCACCATGTAGCGTGCATGAATGTGCTTTGTGCTTCGGTCGTCGAGGTTGAGCAACTCCGCATGTACCCCGTCATCGGTTTGTGTGAACTGGGTGACTTGTGTGCGATTGAGCAGCGTCACGTTGTCCAAGCTTGCCGTGTGATGCAGCAAGATGGGTTCTAGGTAAATCTGATTGATGCGGTGCGGTGGCTCTGCCGTGGGCCACCATGCATCTGGCCCCTCAGTTTCTGTGTAACGGTCTTCGCGGCAGGGAATGGGGATGCGAGAGAGTTCCTCACCGGTCATGCGGGTGCGAAACACCACGTCGTTGGGGTAGTCGTCTGGCAGTCCTGCTTCACGCACTGCTTTAGCCACGCCAAGTCGACGAAATTGCTCCATGGTGCGGGCTGACACATGGTTGCATTTGACGTTGGGGGGCTCGCCATAGTGGCGAATTTCGGCGAGGGTGACTTGTACGCCACGTCCAGCCAGGTCCATAGCCAAAGTCAGACCCACGGGGCCTGCGCCGACGATCAACACGTCGGTGTGCAAGATGTTGCTCATGTGTGAATCATTCGATTTTGATGTTGGCCGTCTTGATGACTTTGGCCCATTTTTGTGATTCAGATTTGATGTAGGCCTCGAAACCTTCTACCGAACTGGGGGCTGGTTCGACCCCCAAATTTCGCATGCTTGTTTTGATGCTGTCGTCGTTGAGTGCGGCAGCCATTTCTGTATTCATACGTGTCACCACCGCACTGGGCGTGCCTGCAGGCGCCACCATGCCAAACCAACCAGTGGAGTCGTAGCCCGTGAGTCCAGATTCGGACAGCGTGGGCACATCGGGTAGGGAGCTCAGGCGTTGCAAGCTGGTCACGGCATAAGCCGTGAGCTTGCCCGCTTTGATGTGTTGGAGTGAGGCGGGTAAATCCACGATGGCCAACGGCACTTGACCGGTCAGTACATCCAAGGCTGCAGGGCCTGAGCCCTTGTAGGGGATTTCAACCAGCTTCATGTCGCTCATTTGGTTCAGTAACGCCGTGGACAAATGCATGGCTGTGCCGTTGCCGCCGTGGGCAATTGACAACTTACCTGGATTTGATTTGGCATAGGCCATGAGCTCGTTGAAGTTTTTCGCGGGTAGTCCGGGTTGGCCAATCAAGACAAACGGAATGGCGGCCACCATGCTCACAGGTTTGAGGTCTTTGACAGGGTCGAAGGGCATTTGGGCGTACAAGCTGGCATTGGCCGATAAGCCGCCAGCAGCACCGATGCCTAGGGTGTAGCCATCGGGGGCGGCTTTCGCGACCAGGCTCAAGCCAATGTTGCCGCCCGCACCAGGTCGGTTGTCGACCACGACTTGTTGGCCCAGCTTGTCATTCAAGCGGGGTAACAGCATGCGCAGCACCACATCGGTGCTGCCGCCAGGCGGAAAGGTCACCACCATGCGGATAGGTTTGGTCGGGTAGTCTGTCTTTTGGGCGTAGGCACTCAGCGTGCTGGTGAGCAGCGCGGATGCGATGCAGGCCCACATGCTCAAACGATGCAAATGTGATGTCATGCGTGTTCCTTTGTGGTGCCGCTGATGAGGTCGAGCAGGGCGCTGAGGTCTTTCGGTAACTCATGGCCACGCCACGCCACATGCTGGTCTGGGCGTGAAAGCACCAAGGGCTCTTTGTAAATGTGATGTGCAGCTTCGCCGTTGATGTCAACCACACGCAGTGGAATGCCTCGTGCTTTGGCTTCACGCACCAAGGGGTTGACATCCAGCGATGGGTTGGCGCGCAGCAGAGCGTAGTCATCGCCCATGGCGTCATACAGCGATTCACCATTTGCTAACCAAATGTGCGGGGTACGGCAGCCTGGCACGGTGGACGGTGTGAACTGGTACATGGTGTAGCCGGGAGGTGTTTCTCCGTCATAGGCAATCAGGTGCGATGCGTCGTAGAAGTACCCAAAGTTCAAGCCTGCACAACAGTATTGCTGCACGTTCAAGTCGTAGAGTTTTTGTCCCGTGCGTGTGCGCAGCGCGTCGCCATCCGAGCTGAGTTCTTCTAGGCCTGTAGGAATGGCTTCGCGTTCTTTTTGCAGGGCGACGGCATGGTTCATGGCGAAACGTGACACTTGCTCGGTGATGGGTTTTCTCTCGCGTTCATAGGCATCTAAGACGCCAGCACTGGCCCAACCGTTGAGGTGCGCGGCCAATAACCAAGACAGATTCATGGCATCGGCGATGCCAGCGTTCATGCCGTAGCCCGCCATTGGAATCCAAAGGTGAGCGGCATCGCCGCAAATGAACACGCGCCGATCTCTGAACTTGTCAGCCACCAGCCGTCGGCCCACCCAGTCTTCGTTGGTCAAGATTTCGTAGTGGAAATCGTCACCCACACCCAAGATTTGTCGGATGGCCCAATCTCGGTCGACAGACTCAAAGTCGGTTTCATCTTCTTTGAGGTAGTTGTGAATCAGCCAGTTTTCTTTGCCGTCGATCGCATACACATTGCCGCAGCGTCTTGGGTTGAGTGAGAAGGTGGCCCACGCCGGTGCGACCTTGAGGCGCTTGATCAGTTCTGGTGCGCGAATGTAGGTCGATTGCACGCGGCCCACCACATCCACACCTTCGAGTTTGGCACCTATCTTTTTGCGTGTCTCGGATCGACCGCCGTCACAACCGACCATGTATTGACAACGGATGGACACCAATTCTCCGGTGTCTAAGTGGTGACCAATGGCGGTCACACCCGCATCGTCTTGTGTGAAGTCATCGATGCAAGTTCGATTCAGAATCTTCACGCTGGGCAGTGCCGCCACATGCTCAAACAGAATCGGTTCGAGATAAATCTGGTTGATGCGGTGGGGTGGCTCTGGTGTTGGCCAGTTGCCATCGGGCCCTGAGGTGTCTGTGAAACGGTCACGGCGACAGGGAATAGGAATGCGTGACAACTCCATGCCCGTGAACGATGTGCGGTAAGCCACATCGTGCGGGTAATCTTCGGGAAGTCCGCTGCTGCGTATTTTGTGTGCCACACCGAGACGTCTGAAAATCTCCATGGTGCGTGCTGACACATGGTTGCACTTGACATTGGGTGGTTCGCCTCGATGGCGTGTTTCAACCATGATGACTTGAACGCCACGTTGGGCCAAATCCATCGCCAAGCTCAGGCCTACGGGTCCCGCTCCAATGATTAAAACGGGAGAATCTTCTGTTTGCATCATGTGCACTTTCAGGGTTCGAACACGCCATCTAATGGGTGAAATCATATGAAAGACGGGCGACTTATCGTCTAGGGAATGTCCTAGCTTTCGGGTGTGTTACATCATTGATAGCATGCTAACGAATTTATCTGAGATCTGCGTTGTCTAGTTCAAGTTCATGGTCGTGAATGAGGGCGACGCTTTGGCTCGTTAACATGACGGGGTTGTCGTTGTTTTATCCCACATGTATTCGCTCATAAAAATACCTAAGATTCTGTTGTGCCTGTGCGTTTTCCTTGTCATACCCATTCAGGGCTGGGCTCAAACAAAGGTGGCGTTGTCTGATTTATTTGAGGCTGAAATTAGTCAATATCGGCGCACGGGGAGCTATGCAGAGGTGGAAGCGACATGTCATCGTTTCGCCAAAGAACATCCGACTACTGTTCGTTGTCTCACGATAGGGCAGACCGCCGAGGGGCGCTCCATCATGGCATTGGCGGTCAGCCGCAGTGGCGCCTTGACGCCAGCCATGGCGCGACGATTGGGTGTTCCGGTTGTGTTGGCCATTGGTGGAACGCATGCCGGTGAAATCGATGGCAAAGATGCGGGGTTGATCCTGATCCGGGACATGTTGAAAAAAGTATCGGTCAACGACCCATTGCATCACCAAGTCTTTTTGTTTGTCCCCGTGTTCAACGTGGATGGCCATGAGCGGCCCAGTCCGTATAACCGACCCAATCAGAATGGTCCCAGTCTGCAAGGGGAGCGTGTCACGGCGCAGCGTATCAACCTCAACCGTGATTGGATGCTGGGTCAATCCTCAGAGATGGATGCCATGCTGCATTTGATCTCTGACTGGGACCCCTTGCTCACCCTCGATTTGCACGTGACCGATGGGGTACGTTTTCGCCATGATGTCTCGTTGTCAATGTCACCGATGTTTGGTGTCGATGGTGCGCTCAATGAAGTGGCAGATCAGTTGTCTGCAGACATGATGAAGCGCTTGTCGGCCGATGGGCATCGCCCCCTTGACTTCACCCCTGTGTTGATCGACTTTGAAAATCCGCGTGCAGGCATCATGCGCGATGCGGATGCGCCACGTTTTTCGCATGTCTATGCTGTGTTGCGAAATCGCATGGGTATGTTGGTGGAAGACCATGCGTGGGATCCATACACCCAGCGCGTGAAAACCAGCAAGGATGTGCTCATTGCTGCATTGGATTTGATCGCTCACAAAGGTCGGTATTTGTTGGAGGTGGCACGTCATGCAGATGAAAACGCCGAAACCATGTTCAGCCAAGCGGTGGCGCTAGATTGGCACAACATGCTGGAGACGGGGATTGACATCCCCACGGGACAGGCCGATTTACTGGGTTACGAATACACCACGCATGCCGATGCACCTGTGGTGGGAGGGCGTCACATTACCTACCATTTGAATCAGCCGGTGGTGTGGAACATGCCTGTCTACGGTGACATTCAACCGGTGAACGAAGCGATCGTCAGTTTTCCTCAAGCGGGCTACATCATTCCTGCGGGATGGGCGTCGGTGGTGTTGCCCTATTTGAACAAGCACAACATCAGTTATCACGTTTTGACGCACTCTATGCAAGACATCGAGGTGCAAGAGCTGCTTGTCGATCCAGAGAGTATTTCGTTTGAATCACGAACGTTTCAAGGTCGGCTGAGAACGAATGTGAGTGGTGAGTGGGTACGCGGGCGAACGCATTTGCCACAAGGCTCCCTGTATGTGCCGATTCGGCAGCCGCGTGCATTGCTGGTGGCGCATTTGCTGGAACCCGTGTCGCCGGACTCCTTGTCGCGTTGGGGCTTGTTCAACACGGCCTATGAAATCACAGATCACATTTCGAACCACCGGCAGCTGCAAATTGCACAGTGGATGTATTCGCAAGATCGACGTATTCGGGAACGTTATGGAGACACCCTGCATCGAAAATTGTCAGCCCTGAAGCAGGAGTACCAAATCCGCATGGACCGTGATGATCGCTTCCACGAGGACCCCGAGCAAAGGATGGACTTTTGGATTCGCCAAATTCCTTATCACGACCCCACGTTTAACAAATACCCCGTGATGCGTACGGACCAAGTCTTGGTACGTCCATGAGTACGCAGCTCGACCATGACCATTCAGGTGAGCACCATGCCGCCATCAATTTGGATGGATTGCCCCGTGATGCCCGCGGCATCTTCAGAGGCTAAGAAAACCGCCATGGCTGCAATTTCTTGAGGTTTCATCATTCGGCCTAATGGCACCCGTGACAAGGCCGATTTCTCAAAATCTTCCATCGACATTCCTGCGCTTTGCGAGGCTTGGGCTTTGAGTTCATCCAACATGTCAGTCTCGACAAAGCCCGGACAAATTGCATTCACCGTGACTTTGTGCGGGCTGGCTTCCAGTGCCACACAACGTGTGAGTCCGACCACCGCGTGTTTGCTGACGTTATAGGCACTTTGGTTGCGAGATCCCCATTTGCCAGCCGTCGACGCAATATTGATGATGCTGCCTTTTTGCTGTTGCTGCATGTGGGGCAGGCAGGCTTGCGTGAAGTGCAACACGCCAAATAGATTGACGTCGAGCATGTCTTGAAAGTCTTGGGCGCTGAAATCGAGAAAAGGTTGAGAACGGTAAACACCCGCGTTGTTCACCAAGGTGTCGATGTGTCCAAACTTACTTATTGCGGTCGCAACCGCTTGAAAACAAGCCTCGCGGTCTGTGACGTCGAGCGCCAGAGTCATGATTGGCGTGGTATCGGACGCCAGTTCGCTGGCCAAGTCATCTAAGGCCGCTTTGTTTCGTGCAATCAAACACAACGAGGCACCTTCGTCTGCAAAGGCTCGAGCGATAGATGAACCAATACCCCTGCTTGCGCCAGTCACGATGGCCACGCGGCCGTTCAAACGATGTCCCATAGTTTTTTCTCGCGGTGATTCAGAAAAGGTCAATCCGCATAGCCTGGGTTGATGCGGTCTAGCACGCGCATCATGGCTTCAAAGTAGAGGCGCTCGCGCTCTGAACGGGAGTGTCGGTCGTCCTTGCTGGGGGTGCGTACTTTGTCGATCACATGCTCTTGCAAAATATGGATGGGCTGTCCTGTACTCATGGCTAGCACTTGTGTTTTGCAGGCTTTTTCAAGTTTGTAGAGCAAGCGGTATGCCTGAGCCACGTTGTCGCCAACCGTGATTACGCCATGATTTTTCAAAAACATGACAGACTTATCTTTCAGAAGGGATGCCAATCGCTCACCTTCGTTCAGAGACGCCGCTAGCCCCGTGTAGGTATCGTCGTAGGCAATTCGTCCATGAAAAAATGCAGCGGTTTGTGTGGCAGGAAGTAGGCGGTTGTCTTGCAACATATTGAGTGCCAATGCCCACGGCTGATGGGTATGTAAGACCACTTTCGCCCCAGTGAGGCGATGCAGCGGTGCATGAATGCTTCTGGCAGACAGCTCGACCACCCCATGGCCTTCGAGGGTGTCACCCGCTTCGTTAAATACCATGAGGTTGCTGGCGCTGGCTTCAGACCAGTGCAAACCGAATGGCAAGACCATGTACTGATCTTCACGCCCTGGCACGCTGACGGTGAAATGGTTATCGATGCCTTCATCGAAGCCATCGTGCACAGCAAGTCGCAAAGCCGCAGCCAAATGTATTTTGGTTTGTCGGATGAGGTCGGTGGTGGATTGGCTGGGCAACGCGTGGATGGTCATGAGGTACCTTTTGACAAAAGCGTGACGAATTCTTTTGGAGGTTAGCGGAAAACCTCAGGCGTTGCGTTGCTTTAATTTGACAGAGGGTCACCGGCAAGACACATACGTTCTTGCGTCCACGTGTTTGTCCAGCATGGACTTGGTGTTTGTTTGTCGTAGGAGGGCACACCTTGCCGATTGATGCGCGCAACGTGTGTGTCAAATCCATGAACTCCCGCTTTATCGATCTTGAGGCGAAGCACCCATCCCATGCGCTGCTGCTCGTTGTCGGTTTCTTTCATGATGAAATTACCAACGCTGTAAATAATGGGTTTGCTTTTGTAAAACTCAATGTCCTGTGTGACGTGCGGGTGGCCTCCGATGATGGCGTCAGCGCCAGCCTCAATCATTTTTTTAGCAAGTTGACGTTGCCTCAGATTGGCCCTGGCTTCGTTTTCCCAACCCCAATGCATAAACGGTAAAACGATGTCTGCTTGATGGATACGTCGAGCATTGCGTATGTCATCGACCACTTGCTCATCTTCACTCCAGGCCACACCTGGTGCATGGGCGCCAGCCTCATAGCTTCGTGGCATGAATTCGTTGTAGCTCAAAATCGCAATTCGAATGCCATTGCGCTCTACGATCCAAGGGGTATGGGCTTGAGCTAAGTTCATCCCCCCACCCGCTTGAGCGATGTTGTGTGTTGCCAAAAGTGTCAGCATTTCAGCGAAAGCCTGACGCCCATAATCGCCCGAGTGGTTGTTGGCCAGCGTGACACCGTCGATGTGACGTTTCAGCGTGTGCAGCACCCGTGGTTCAGCACGGAACGTGTAATGTTTCGGGACCGCTTGTCCCGTCGTGGCGATCACACATTCCAAGTTCAGAAGCCGAATGTCAGCGTTTGAAAAGAGTGCGTTGAAGCTTTTGAACGGATCAATACCGCGTCGAATCAATTGACCCGGCGCACTGTCTAGTGTTGTATCGCCTGCAAAAACAAGTTCCACATCACTTCGCGGATTTTGGACCGTTTGCGCAAAAGCCGCGCATGCGGCCAGGACGATCGTTAAGCAGGCCGTCAACCTTTTCATGGCACATTCTTTCCGGCAACGCAGCGATAAATCAGTTCTCTTTCTAATGGGCCCGCGTACAAACGCTGCTCGCCAATTAAGTCGATGAGATCGCCATTTTGTGGCTCGGGAACGGGAGCGCGAATCTGGACATGTTGTATGAGCAGGGGTTGTTGCTTGTCTTCAACGTAGACGTAAATACCGATGCGAGGGCTTAATTTTTCGTTTTTGACATGAATGGCTTTAAACCGAAATCGGTTGCCGATACTGATGGATTCATGGCTGTAGGGTTCATGCGTGGGACAAATTGAAATTTTCTGCGTCGCACCTGCATAAGACACATGACAGGTCAGTTGGATGTCATCTGTCGACGTGGTGGGGCAGGGTAAAGCTTTAGCGGTGGTCAATACCAAGACGCTTGCCAAGAGAAAACTGCGAAAGATGGGGTGCCGCATAAGCCCGAGCGTAACGTAAAAGCCATGCTCTAAAAAGAAAAAGCCTCTGCATGTGAATGCAGAGGCTTTACTTTTTTGGCTCCTCGACCTGGGCTCGAACCAGGGACCTACGGATTAACAGTCCGGCGCTCTACCGACTGAGCTATCGAGGAATAGAAAAATTATAGCGCATTTTTTGCGCCATTTTCAGAGGTGCCATTGAACACTTGCACGAAATGTTCTGGGCGCCCCTGGGTTCAGGAAATATTGGCCATATTGCTTGGGTGACTCACGCCAATAGTGCTTGTTGGCGACGTTCTGGATGCCCCATGTCCAGCTGGTTTCCTGTTGATCGATGCGGGTGTCGTAGTGGGTGGTGAAATCCAAGGTGGTCCATGCGGGCAGCACAATTTCACCGTGTTCGGTCACATTGCGTTCACCTTCTCGGGACAGGCGCAGTCCGGTGCGCAATCCGGTCACGCTGGTAAAGCGGTACTCGACCAACCCGCGCACGGTGTAGGCGGGCACATTGATGGGACGTTGACCGTTCAGACTTGTATCACTGGTGGCATTTTCTCGCCGTGCTCGCAGCCAAGTGGCTGAGCCATCCCACGTCCAACCCCGCAGCGCGGTGCGGGCGTTGAGTTCAAGACCGCGGTGATGTGCTTCGCCATCCATCTGACGGACGCAAGTTCCGCCGTTGTTACACCCCCATGCGTCGCCTGATACAGGGCGGGTGATGTCAAACCAAGTGGCTTGCCAGCGCGTCAAAGACGAAACACGCTTGATACCGATTTCGTGTTGGTGGCTGCGCAACGTGGGCAGGGCTTGGCCTGCATTGCGGTAACGCGTCGTGTCGGCAGAAGCGACCTCTGACTCAATGCCTTGCCCAGCGCTTGCGAACACCATGGGGCCTGCATCGAGTTGTTGGCTCACCGCCAACCATGGCGTGGTGAAGTTGCGCAGGTCTTGTGTGGCTTGTGAGCCATCGGTCATCGCGCTTTGGCGCTTGAGTTGTGTGTAGCGCAAGCCCAGCCAAGCGTCGGTGCGTGGGGTGAGCTTGATGCGATCTTTCACCGCCCATTCGGTCGAGGCATCTTGCGCGTTGCTCATCAAGCCGCTGCGGTCCGAGGCTTGAGTGGGCGGGGTGAGTCCACCCGTGAGGCTGTTGGTGGTGCCCAGCAATGGACTGGTTTGCATGCGCGGCATGTCATCGACCAAACGTTGACGCATCACACTGAAGGTCAGCCCATGTTCTAAGCCGCCTATTTGGGTTTGACCGCTCAAGCTGGTTTGTACCGCTTGGTTGTGTCGCCGTTCGTTTTCGGTGTTGTAGTCGTAAATTTGGAAATCGCCATTGGCACAAAAACGATCCGTCATCGTTGCGCTGCAACCCGAGGCATACACCAAACGATCATCCGCACGCAGCTGTTGTACGCCGTATTGCGTGGTCCAGAGCCATTCGTTGTCGAGCTGGTGTTTGAAACGCACGCTGCCAGTCAGTCCATCAAACACACCAGGGCGTGAGTTGGGTTGGCGCGTGATGTTGCGCGTGCCGTCCACGGGGGCGGGCAGGGCTTTAGGGCCATTGCCCATCAAGCTGTAAAAGTTCACGCCAATTTGCACAACGTGGCTTTGCTCAAACTCCCATTCCAAGCGATTGTTTGCATCTAGGCGCCAATCTAGGGCCAGCGCCACCAAGTCGCGTTGACCTCGGGTGTCGCGAATGGCGGGGTTCAAATCGGTGTGTGCCACATTGAAGCGATAGCCAAATTCTGCTTCTTCCCCCCATCGCTGCCCCATGTCGAGGGCCACCGAGCGGTTGTCACCAGGGCCGTAACTCAGGGTCACGTTGCGAATGCTTTGGGTGTCACGCATCGGTGGACGTTTCACCACGTAATTCACCAAGCCTCCCGGTGCACTGGTGCCTGCTTGCATGCCGCTGGTGCCTTTGAGCAGTTCTAAGCGTTCTTTGTTTTCGAGTCCGATGATGGTTTGCGCCGAAATCGGCAAGCCATCGCGCCGGAAGTTGTAGCGGTTGTCCAGTGTGAATCCGCGCACGCTGAGTTGGTCCCAATAGGCGGGCAAGTTATAGCTCTCGCTCACAGAGGCATCCAGCAACAAGGCATCGCTGATGCGTTGAGCGCCCACATCCTGCAAGTCGGTTTGAGAAAAGGTGCTGACGCTCAAAGGAAGCGCATAGGCGGGGACATCGTCAAACCCAGAAATACCCAACGGCGGTTGTGCGGTGACGGTGACTTCAGTCAGCGTCGGCTCCGCCCACGCTGCGCCTTGGCAGGCCAGCAGGGCAATCGCAACAACCGTGTGTGGGCGTGGGTTCAACGCATCAACTCCTGTAATTTGTGCGCAGCCGCTTCTGGGGCGTCCGAGCCTGTGATGGCACGGACCACCGCAATAGACCCCACACCGCTGCGCATGACGGCTGAGATTGTCGCCTCATCGATCCCGCCAATCGCCACCAACGGGCTGTGCTGCATAAGTTGGGCGTAGGCATACAAGCGGCCTGTGCCTTGCGGTGCGGTTTGCATGCGCTTGAGGGTGGTGGGGAACACGGCGCCCAAGGCGATGTAGCTGGGGCTTACCGCATCGGCGCGCAGCA
>Ga0213920_1000311_pt1 | contig 42538 bp, 42 predicted proteins | sample McNCre1117MG_FD_161054 | JGI IMG/M metagenome (GOLD analysis project Ga0213920, IMG submission 161054) | Freshwater microbial communities from McNutts Creek, Athens, Georgia, United States - 11-17 MG | ecosystem: Environmental > Aquatic > Freshwater > Creek | place: USA: Georgia | collected...
CGCAGGCTTGCGCGCGGTGAAGGAATAAGCATGACTACCTCTAGCCAAGCTTTGCAAGTACTCTCTCAATTCCAAACGACCGCAGTGGAAACTTGTTTCCACGATCGTCACATCGGCCCACAAATTCTGGCGGGTTTGAACGGTAAAAACTGGTCGTTGCAAGACTACGTGGCACGCGGCGGCTACCAAGCCCTGCGCAAGATCTTGACCACGGGCATGACACAAGACGAAGTCATTGCCGTCGTCAAAGAATCCGGTTTGCGTGGCCGTGGCGGTGCAGGCTTCCCCACGGGTTTGAAGTGGAGTTTCATGCCTCGCCAGTTCCCCGGTCAAAAGTATTTGGTGTGTAACTCCGACGAGGGCGAGCCCGGTACGTGCAAAGACCGCGAGATCTTGCAACACAACCCCCACATCGTGATTGAAGGGATGGCCATTGCCGCTTTTGCCATGGGCATCAGCGTGGGCTACAACTACATCCACGGCGAAATTTTCCAAACCTACGAACGTTTCGAAGCCGCCCTCGAAGAAGCCCGCGCCGCTGGTTTCTTGGGTGACAACATCTTGGGTTCTACATTCAGCTTCCAGCTGCACGCCGCCCACGGTTTTGGTGCCTACATCTGCGGCGAAGAAACCGCATTGCTCGAATCGCTCGAAGGTAAAAAAGGCCAGCCCCGTTTCAAGCCACCGTTCCCTGCGAGCTTTGGTTTGTACGGCAAGCCCACCACCATCAACAACACCGAAACATTCGCAGCGGTGCCTTGGATCATCAACAACGGTGGTCAGGCTTACCTCGAATGCGGCAAGCCCAACAACGGTGGCACCAAGATCTTCTCGGTCAGCGGTGACGTCGAGCGTCCCGGTAACTACGAAATCCCCATGGGCACACCGTTCTCCAAACTGTTGGAGTTGGCCGGTGGCGTGCGCAAAGGTCGCAAGCTCAAGGCGGTGATTCCTGGTGGCTCATCTTCGCCCGTCATTCCTGGCGACTTGATGATGACCCTCACCATGGACTACGACAGCATCGCCAAAGAGGGCGGTTCGATGTTGGGTTCAGGTGCTGTGATCGTGATGGACGACACGCGCTGCATGGTTAAGAGCCTGCAGCGTTTGAGCTACTTCTACATGCACGAGTCGTGTGGCCAATGCACACCTTGCCGCGAAGGCACAGGTTGGTTGTGGCGCATGGTCGATCGCATCGAGCGTGGTGAAGGCCGCGAAAGCGACTTGGCTTTGTTGGATAACGTGGCTGAAAACATCATGGGTCGCACGATTTGCGCGCTCGGTGATGCAGCCGCCATGCCCGTGCGCGGCATGATCAAGCATTTCCGCCATGAGTTTGTTCACCACATTGAGCATAAGACCTGCGTGGTCTCTGCCTACGTTTGACACGGATAAGTGCCATGATTGAAATTGAACTCGACGGTAAAAAGGTAGAGGTCCAAGAAGGCTGCATGGTCATGCACGCAGCTGAAAAGGCCGGTACTTACATTCCGCATTTCTGCTATCACAAGAAACTCAGCATTGCGGCCAACTGCCGCATGTGCTTGGTCGATGTGGAAAAAGCGCCTAAGCCCATGCCTGCATGTGCCACGCCCGTGACGCAAGGCATGATTGTTCGCACCAAGAGCGAACGCGCCATCAAGGCCCAACAGTCGGTGATGGAGTTTTTGCTCATCAACCACCCACTGGATTGCCCAATTTGCGACCAGGGCGGTGAGTGCCAGTTGCAAGATTTGGCTGTGGGCTATGGCGGTACCACTTCACGTTACGAAGAAGAAAAACGTGTGGTCAACCCCAAGGACGTCGGTCCTTTGGTGAGCATGCAAGAGATGAGCCGCTGTATCCAATGCACACGCTGCGTGCGCTTTGGTCAAGAAGTGGCGGGCATCATGGAATTGGGCATGTCTCACCGTGGTGAGCACGCGCAGATCGAAACCTTTGTGGGTCAATCGGTCGACTCCGAGTTGTCCGGCAACATGATCGACATTTGCCCCGTGGGCGCGTTGACCAGCAAGCCATTCCGTTACAGCGCACGTACTTGGGAGTTGAGCCGCCGCAAGTCGGTCAGCCCACACGATGCAACGGGTGCCAACCTGATCGTTCAAGTCAAGAACAACAAGGTCATGCGCGTCGTGCCTTTGGAAAACGAAGACGTCAACGAGTGCTGGATTGCGGACCGCGACCGTTTCAGCTACGAAGCTTTGGACAGCGCAGACCGCTTGACCAAGCCCATGCTCAAGCAAGGCGGCGAGTGGAAAGAAGTCGATTGGCAAACCGCCCTCGAATACGTGGCCAACGGCTTGCAAGGCGTCAAAGCCCAGCACGGCCCACAAGCCATCGGCACTTTGGCCAGCCCACACAGCACGACTGAAGAGTTGTTCTTGGCTGCTAACTTGACCCGTGGTTTGGGTAGCCAAAACATCGACACACGTTTGCGCGCTGCAGACTTCCAAACTGATGGCAAAGCCCGTTGGTTGGGTACGTCGGTCGCCTCACTCACCACGCTGCAACGTGCGTTGGTGATTGGCGGCAACATCCGCAAAGACCAACCTTTGTTGGCCCAACGTCTGCGCCAAGCTGTGCGCAACGGTGGCAAGGTCAACGCCTTGAATGCACAAGCCTACGACTGGGCCATGCCTGTGGCCAACACCTTGGTGGCTGATGCCGCCAACTGGGTGCAAGCCTTGGCTGACATCGCAGCGGCTGTGGGCGCCGTCACCGGTGCGGCTGCGCCTGTGACCGGCAATGCCAACAGTGCTGAAGCACAAGCCATCGCCAAGTCATTGACTGGCGGCGAGCGCAAAGCCATTTTGTTGGGCAACGCAGCGGCGCACCACGCCAAAGCATCGAGCTTGTTGAGCTTGGCCAACTGGATCGGTGCACAAACTGGTGCCACCGTGGGTTACCTCGGCGAAGCCGCCAACACGGTAGGCGCGCAAGTGGTGGGTGCCTTGCCCAAAGCGGGCGGTCAAAACGCAGGCCAAATGTTGGCAGGTGGTTTGAAGGCGGTGGTGTTGCTCAACACCGAGCCCGCTTTCGACGCTGCCAACGGCGCGGCTGCTGCGCAAGCCATCGGCCAAGCCGAAATGGTCGTCACTTTGTCTCCCTTCAAGGCCAACATGGACATCAGCGATGTGCTGTTGCCCATCTCGCCTTTCACTGAGACTGCCGGTACGTTCATCAACACCGAAGGCCGTGCACAAAGCTTCCACGGCGTGGTCAAGCCTTTGGGTGAGACACGTCCTGCATGGAAAGTCTTGCGCGTGTTGGGCTCCATGCTCCATGTGCCCGGCTTCGAGTTCGAGACCATCGAAGAAGTCCGTGCCCAAGCGATGCCTGCCGACGTGCAAGCGTTATTGTCCAACGCATGCACCGCGAGCGTGGACGTGAGCCCAGCAGCAGGCCAGCCTGCGACTGCGGCGATTTACCAACTCGACAGCTTGGTGCGTCGCGCACCATCGCTGCAACTCACGGCTGATGCAAAGGGAGGCCTGTGATGGTTGAAAACATTTACAACGCAGGCTTTGGCTTGTTGCCCGACGTGTGGTGGACCACACTGGCTTGGCCCGTGCTTTGGGCTTTGCTCAAAATCGTCGCGGTGCTGTTGCCGTTGCTCGGTTGTGTGGCTTACCTGACTTTGTGGGAACGCAAAGCCATTGGCTACACCCAAATCCGCAAAGGCCCGAACCGCACGGGCCCCGGTGGTTTGTTGCAACCCATCGCTGACGCGCTGAAGTTGCTCACCAAAGAAATCATCATCCCAACCCAAGCGACCACCAGCTTGTTCTTCTTGGGTCCGATCATGACCATCATGCCAGCCTTGGCTGCCTGGGCCGTGATTCCATTTGGTCCTGATGTGGCTTTGGCCAACGTCAACGCCGGCTTGCTGTTCTTGATGGCCATCACGTCGCTTGAGGTGTACGGCGTCATCATCGCGGGCTGGGCATCTAACTCCAAGTACGCGTTCATTGGTGCCATGCGTGCTTCGGCGCAAATGGTGAGCTATGAGATCGCGATGGGTTTTTGTTTCGTGATTGTCTTGATGATCTCAAACAGCTTGAACATGACCGACATCGTCATGAGCCAAGCCAAAGGCATGATGGCTGACAAGGGCTTGGGCTTCTTGTCTTGGAACTGGTTGCCTTTGTTCCCCGTGTTCTTGATTTACTTCATCTCCGGTTTGGCTGAAACCAACCGTCACCCGTTCGACGTGGTGGAAGGTGAATCTGAAATCGTGGCCGGTCACATGATCGAATACTCGGGCATGTCGTTCGCCATGTTCTTCTTGGCCGAATACGCCAACATGATCTTGGTCTCGATGTTGAGCGTTGTGATGTTCTTGGGCGGCTGGTTGTCACCCATCGACAACGCGCTGTTCAACATGATCCCCGGTTGGATTTGGCTTGGCATCAAGACCTTTGTGGTCGTGACCATGTTCTTGTGGGTGCGTGCCACATTCCCACGCTATCGCTATGACCAAATCATGCGTTTGGGTTGGAAGATCTTCATTCCAATCACCTTGATTTGGTTGCTGGTGGTGGGTGTTTGGATTCAAACACCTTGGAATATCTGGAATTAAGGCCGGAAATACACCATGACAACAACTACACAATCCGCTCCTTTCTCGTTGCGCGACTTCTTGTCGAGCTTCTTGTTGATTGAGCTGTTCAAAGGCATGGCCCTCACCGGCAAGTACATGTTCTCGCGCAGCATCACCATCCAGTTCCCGGAAGAGAAGACACCTCTGTCGCCTCGCTTCCGTGGCTTGCATGCTTTGCGTCGTTATGAAAACGGCGAAGAGCGTTGCATTGCTTGCAAACTCTGCGAAGCCGTGTGTCCAGCGATGGCGATCACCATCGAATCCGACCAGCGCGCAGACGGCAGCCGCCGCACCACACGCTATGACATCGACTTGACCAAATGCATCTTCTGCGGCTTCTGCGAAGAGAGCTGTCCCGTTGATTCGATCGTTGAAACACACATTTTTGAGTACCACGGCGAAAAACGCGGTGACCTGTACTTCACCAAAGAAATGTTGTTGGCAGTGGGCGACCGCTACGAACCCGAAATCGCTGCCAACAAAGCAGCTGACGCCAAATACCGTTGAAAGATTTCATGATGGACGTTCAATCGGCTCTTTTTTACGCGTTCTCAGCAGTCATGCTGTTTGCGTCATTCCGCGTCATCACGGCGCGCAACCCTGTGCACGCCGCGCTGTACCTGGTCTTGGCTTTCTTCCAAGCTTCTGGGATTTGGATGTTGCTCAAGGCTGAATTCCTCTCCATCGCGCTCGTGCTCGTGTACGTCGGTGCGGTGATGGTCTTGTTCTTGTTCGTGGTGATGATGCTCGACATCAACATCGACAGCATCCGCCAAGGCTTCTGGAAGCACTTTCCGCTCGCAGCCACTGTGGGTGCGGTGGTTGCACTCGAATTGGCAGGTGTCTTGCTGGGTGGTTTCCGCATCAGCGAACCGCAACAGCAAGTGGCTGCACAAGTCATTGCCCCCGCGGCTGTGACCGCTGTGGCACCTGTCGATGTGGCCTCGGCTGCCGTTGACGCTGCCTCTACTGTGGCCTCTGCCGCAGACGTGGGCCACATGGTGGTGGCACAAGCCTCGAACACCAAAGCCTTGGGCGTGTTGCTCTACACCGAGTACCTGTACCCCGTGCAAGTCGCTGCGTTGATTTTGTTGGTCGGCTTGATCGCTGCCATCGCGTTGACCTTGCGTGCACGTAAAGACAGCAAATTCCAAAATGCGGGCGACCAAGTGCGCGTCAAGGCCCGTGACCGTGTGGAACTGGTGAAGATGGATGCGGTGAAGCCCGCACCCGCAGCACCCGCCGCAGAGGAGACCCAAGCATGAGCATCACCTTAGGCCACTACCTCACGCTGGGTGCGATTTTGTTCGCACTCTCTGTGATCGGCATCTTCTTGAACCGTAAAAACTTGATCGTCTTGTTGATGGCGATTGAATTGATGTTGCTCGCGGTCAACATGAACTTCGTGGCGTTCTCACACTACTTGGGTGACTTGAACGGCCAAATCTTTGTTTTCTTCATCTTGACCGTGGCGGCTGCTGAATCTGCCATCGGCTTGGCGATTCTGGTGCAGTTGTTCCGCAACAAGTCCAGCATCAACGTGGATGAACTCAACACGCTCAAGGGTTAATTCATCATGTCACAAACCCTGCAAGCTTCTACATTGTTGGCCGTGCCATTGGCACCGCTGGTGGGTTCGGCCTTGGCCGGTATTTTTGGTACGCGCTTTGGCGGTAACAAAATTGGCCGTGGCTTGACCCACTCACTCACCATCTTGGGCGTGTTCATCGCCTTCGTGTTGTCTGCCATGACGCTGCAAAGCGTGGCCTTGGATGGCGCACGCTTCAACGACACCCTCTACACCTGGATGGTGGTTGGCGATCTCAAAATGGAAATCGGCTTCATGGTCGATGGCCTGACCGCCATGATGATGTGCGTCGTGACCTTTGTGTCATTGATGGTTCACCTCTACACCATTGGCTACATGCAAGAAGACGAGGGCTACAACCGCTTCTTCTCGTACATCTCTTTGTTCACCTTCTCCATGTTGATGCTCGTCATGAGCAACAACATGCTCCAACTGTTCTTCGGTTGGGAAGCGGTGGGCTTGGTGTCTTATCTGTTGATCGGTTTCTGGTTCAACAAACCCACAGCGATCTTCGCGAACATGAAAGCCTTCTTGGTCAACCGCGTAGGTGACTTCGGCTTCATCTTGGGCATTGGGTTGATCGCAGCCTACGGCGGTACCTTGAACTACACAGAAGCCTTCGCCAAAGCTGCTGAATTGGGCGCACTTACATTCCCCGGCACCGACTGGATGCTCGTGACGGTGATCTGTATCTGCTTGTTCATCGGTGCGATGGGTAAATCGGCTCAGTTTCCACTGCACGTGTGGTTGCCTGACTCGATGGAAGGCCCAACACCGATCTCTGCGTTGATTCACGCGGCGACCATGGTGACGGCTGGTATCTTCATGGTCACCCGCATGTCGCCTTTCTTTGAGTTGTCAGACACCGCGCTGAACTTCATCTTGGTGATCGGTGCCATCACCGCCTTGTTCATGGGCTTCTTGGGTCTGATCCAAAACGACATCAAGCGCGTGGTGGCTTATTCCACACTGTCGCAACTCGGTTACATGACCGTGGCTTTGGGTGCATCGGCTTACTCAGTGGCCGTGTTTCACTTGATGACCCACGCGTTCTTTAAGGCTTTGCTGTTCCTTGGTGCCGGCTCCGTCATCATGGGCATGCATCACAACCAAGACATCCGTTGGATGGGTGGCGTGCGCAAGTACATGCCCATTACTTGGATCACCTCGTTGTTGGGTTCGTTGGCCTTGATCGGTACACCGTTCTTCTCTGGCTTCTATTCCAAAGACAGCATCATCGAAGCAGTGGCTGAAAGCCACTTGCCCGGTGCAGGCTTCGCGCACTTCGCCGTGTTGGCCGGTGTGTTCGTGACGGCGTTCTACTCGTTCCGCATGTACTTCCTCGTGTTCCACGGCGAAGAGCGTTACGACCAAAACCCTGACGCACACCACGATGACCACCACGCACATGACGACCACCATGGCGATCACGGCCATGACCACGGTCCACACGAGTCCCCATGGGTGGTGACTGTGCCTTTGGTCTTGCTGGCAATTCCATCCGTGTTGATTGGCTTCTACACCATCGACCCCCTGTTGTTCGGTGAGTTCTTCAGCGATGCCATCTTCATCAACGCCGACAAGCACCCAGTGATGCACGAGTTGGCGCATGAGTACCACGGCGCTGTCGCCATGGCCATGCACGCCTTCAGCACAGCCCCGTTCTGGTTGGCTTTGGCGGGTGTGGTGACGTCTTACTACATGTACATGATCAACCCAGCTGTGCCTGCGGCGATCAAACGTGCGTTCAACCCCATCTATGTTTTGTTCGAGAACAAGTACTACATGGATTGGTTCAACGAAAACGTCTTGGCCCGTGGCGCTCGCGCTTTGGGTACAGGCCTGTGGAAGGGCGGCGACCAAGCCATCATCGAAGGTGGTGTGGTGAACGCTTCTTGGAAATTGGTGGGTTGTGTGTCTTCACTGACACGTCAGTTGCAAACTGGCTATCTCTACCACTACGCCTTGGCCATGATCTTGGGCGTGTTCTTGCTGATGACTTGGTTCGTCTGGCTCAAATAAGGAGAATAAAAAATGGGTTTATTGAGCCTTGCCATTTGGACGCCAATTTTGTTTGGTGTCATCTTGCTCGCCTTTGGGCGTGACGAACACGCCAAGGTCGTGCGTTGGATCGCGTTGATCGGTTCTGTGGTCAGCTTGGCTGTCACTTTGCCTTTGTTCAACCACTTCGATGTGTCGACCTCGGCCCTGCAATTTGTTGAAAAGTCGATGTGGATTGAGCGCTTCAATGTGTTCTACCACCTCGGCGTGGACGGTCTGTCTTTGTGGTTCGTGTTGTTGACCGCTTTCATCACCGTGATCGTTGTGATCGCCGGTTGGGAAGTGATCACCGAGCGCGTCAACCAATACATGGGCGCGTTCTTGATCTTGAGCGGCTTGATGATCGGCGTGTTCACCGCAGCCGACGGCATGTTGTTCTATGTGTTCTTTGAAGCCACCTTGATTCCGATGTACCTCATCATCGGTGTGTGGGGCGGCCCCAACAAGATCTACGCTGCGTTCAAGTTCTTCTTGTATACCTTGCTCGGCTCGTTGTTGATGTTGATCGCCTTGATCTATCTGTACACCCAATCGGGCGGCAGTTTTGACTTGGCGGCTTGGCACAAGTTGCCATTGCCAATGTCTGCACAAACCTTGTTGTTCTTTGCCTTCTTCGCAGCCTTTGCGGTGAAGGTGCCCATGTGGCCTGTGCACACATGGTTGCCCGACGTGCACGTCGAAGCGCCTACCGGTGGTTCTGCGGTGCTGGCCGCGATCATGTTGAAGCTCGGTGCTTATGGCTTCTTGCGCTTCTCGATGCCCATCGCTCCCGATGCTGCACACGAATACGCATGGCTCATGATTGCTTTGTCGCTCGTGGCCGTGGTCTACGTGGGCTTGGTGGCCATGGTGCAAGAAGACATGAAAAAGCTGGTGGCTTATTCATCCGTCGCACACATGGGCTTCGTGACTTTGGGCTTCTTCATCTTCAACGACATCGGTGTGTCTGGCGCGGTGGTGCAAATGATCGCCCACGGTTTCGTGTCTGCTGCCATGTTCTTGTCGATTGGTGTGTTGTACGACCGCGTGCACTCACGTGAGATCGCCGCCTACGGTGGCGTGGTCAACACCATGCCCAAGTTCGCTGCCTTTGCGTTGTTGTTTGGTATGGCCAACTGCGGCTTGCCAGGCACCGCAGGTTTCGTGGGCGAGTGGATGGTCATCTTGGGCGCGATCAAATACAACTTCTGGGTGGGCTTTGCGGCTGCCTCGGCCTTGATCTTCGGCGCGGCTTACACCTTGTGGATGATCAAGCGCGTGTACCTCGGCCCCGTGGGCAACGACCACGTGAAAGAGTTGGAAGACATCAACAGCCGCGAGTTCTTAATGATGGCCTTGTTGGCAATCGCCGTGTTGGCCATGGGCATCTTCCCCAAGCCATTCACCGATGTGATGGATGTGTCCGTGGCTGACTTGCTCAAGCACGTGGCCATCTCCAAATTGCCCCAATAAAGAGGGATTGAAAAATGTTTGAAAAACTGAGCATCGCTGCGGTTTATCCCGAAATTTTGTTGGCTGTCATGGCCATCGTCATTGCGATGGTGGACTTGTTCGTCAAGTGCCCACGTCGCACGCCCACGTATGCCTTGTCGCTGCTCACCATCGGTGTGGTGGCGTACTTGGAGGCCGTTGCCGCCACACAAGGCCAAACGGTGTACAGCTTTGGCAACATGGTCGTCTCTGACGCCATGGGCAGCTGGCTCAAGTGCTTCTCAGCGTTGGCTGTGATGGTCACGTTGGTCTACGGCCGTCCTTACGCGGCTGAGCGCGACATGTTGCGCGGTGGCGAGTTGTTCACCTTGGGTTTGTTTGCGTTGCTGGGCATGTTCGTCATGATCTCGGGCAACAACTTCCTCGTGCTGTACCTCGGCTTGGAATTGCTAACCTTGTCCAGCTACGCCATGGTGGCCTTGCGCCGCGACAGCGCGGTGGCCAGCGAAGCTGCGATGAAATACTTTGTGCTCGGCGCGATGGCCAGCGGCTTCTTGCTCTATGGCTTGTCCATGTTGTACGGCGCGACCGGATCGCTCGACATCAGCACCGTGTTCAAGGCTGTGGCCTCGGGCCAAATCAAACACCAAGTGTTGGTGTTGGGCTTGGTGTTCGTGGTCTGCGGCTTGGCGTTCAAATTCGGTGTGGTGCCTTTCCACATGTGGATTCCTGACGTGTACCAAGGCGCCCCAACAGCTGTGACGTTGATGATTGGTGGCGCACCTAAGTTGGCCGCATTTGCCATGACCATCCGTTTGTTGGTGGAGGGCTTGTTGCCCTTGGCCGTGGACTGGCAGCAAATGTTGATGGTCTTGGCCATCGCCTCCTTGCTGATTGGTAACTTGGCCGCTGTGGCGCAAACCAACCTCAAGCGCATGTTGGCTTTCTCGACCATCGCCCAAATGGGTTTTGTGTTGATCGGTTTGCTCTCAGGGGTGGTCAACGGCAACACGGCCGCTGCAGCCAACGCCTACAGCTCGTCCATGTTCTACGTCATCACTTATGTGCTGACCACCTTGGCCACCTTCGGCATCATCTTGTTGTTGGCACGTGAAGGTTTTGAGAGCGAAGAAATCGCGGACCTCGCTGGCTTGAACCAACGCAGCCCCCTGTACGCAGGTGTGATGGCCGCATGTATGTTCTCGTTGGCTGGCGTGCCTCCACTGGTGGGCTTTTATGCCAAGCTGTCGGTCTTGCAAGCCTTGATCGCTTCGGGCCAAGCAGGTGCCATCGCCTTGGCGGTCTTCGCTGTGATGATGTCGCTGATTGGCGCGTTCTACTACTTGCGCATCGTCAAGGTCATGTACTTTGATGCACCCATCACGGCCACCACCGTGTCTGCCGGTAACGATGTGCGCGTGGTCTTGACCCTCAACGGCGCCTTGATCTTGGGCCTGGGTGTGTTGCCCGGTGGCTTGATGGCCTTGTGTGCCAAAGCCATCGTCACCACGCTGGGTACCTAAGCACTTGCCAGCGCAAACAAGCCAGCTTTCGAGCTGGCTTTTTTCATGAAGACGATGAAACCCACCACTGATGACCATTTGGTTGAACACACGCTTGAGCACGTTGAGTTGCTCAAAGGCCACTTTTTGCACGCCTTTCGTGACACCGTGCGTTTACCTAGCGGTGACACCGCCACGCGCGAGTTTGTGATTCATCCCGGCGCGGTGATGATCATTGCCTTGCGCGACGATGGCCGCTTGGTGATGGAGCGCCAATACCGCTACCCTGTGCAGCAAGTGATGATTGAGTTCCCCGCAGGCAAGCTTGACCCCGGTGAAGATCGGTTGGCCTGTGCCCAGCGAGAGCTGCTGGAGGAAACTGGCTACCGTGCCACCGAGTGGGCGCATGCGGGTGTGTTGCATCCGGTCATCAGCTACTCCACCGAGTTCATCGACATTTGGTTTGCGCGTGGCTTGTCCCAAGGCGAACGCCACTTGGACGAGGGCGAGTTCTTGGATGTGTTCGATGCCAGCGTTGAAGAGTTGTTGGCTTGGTCCCGTGATGGTCAGCTGACCGATGCCAAAACCTTGACGGGCTTGCTGTGGTTGCAAAACCACCTGAGTGGCGCATGGCCGCTGCAATGGCAAAGCGTCTGATGCAGGCTACGAGATAATTCGAAACATGAAAGTGTTAGACCTTCAGTGCAGTCACAGCCATGTGTTTGAAGGCTGGTTTGGTTCCGAAGAGGACTTCCAAAACCAGCTCACGCGTGGGCTGCTCACGTGTCCGATGTGTGGTGATGCCAGCGTGAGCAAAAAGCTCAGCGCCCCGCGTTTGAACTTGCACACGGCGCGTGGTGAGCGCGAGGCGTCTCGCATGGAAGCTTCATCGCCATCGACGGATACGAAGGCTTCGGCCTCTGTGCCAACGCCTGCTGCGGGCGCTGCAAATCACGACGCAAATGACCCAGCAAACGCCAACACAGCCGCCCCTCCATTGCCCAGCTTGCAAGACGTGGCCAACCTGGAGCCCGCACAACTCCAAGCCGCCTTGCTCAACATGGTGCGCCATGTGGTGGCCAACACCGAAGACGTGGGTGACAGCTTTCCCGAAGAAGTCCGCAAAATTCACTACGGCGAAACCGAGGCCCGCAACATCCGCGGCCACGCGACGCCTGAAGAAACCGAAGAGCTCATTGACGAGGGCATTGCGGTGATGCCCTTGCCGCTACCCGACGCGCTCAAAGAGCCGTTGCAGTAAACCGCTTCACGGCGACCAGTGTTTGCGCCAATGCATCAGGTGCATCACATGGAATCACGATGCGTTCATCCATGCCGCGCAACCACGTGAGTTGACGCTTGGCCAACTGGCGTGTGGCGGCCACACCCAGCTCGTGCAGCTGCGGCAAGATGCTGTCAGGCGATGCGCCCGTGGCCTGTGCCACATCGAGCAACTCCCACGCTTGGCGATAGCCCACACAACGAATGCTGGGCAAGTCGATGTGCAAGTCACCCCGTGCGCGCAGGGCTTGCAATTCGGCCAAGAAGCCCCCCGCCAGCATGAGGTCAAAGCGCAGCGCGATGCGTTGATGCAACCACGCTCGGTCAACGGGCTCCAGCGACAGCAGGGGCATGTTCAACGCAGGTTGCGCAGCACGTGTGGCTTCCCCCTCGGCAAACCACTGCGACAAAGCTTTGCCACTCACGCGCCACACTTCGAGTGCGCGTGAAATGCGCTGCGCATCGTTGGGGGCCAAGCGTGCCGCGGTGATCGCGTCGGCCTTGGCCAACTCGGCGTGCATGGCTGGCCAGCCCACGGCGAGGGCTTGTTGTTCAATCTCTGCGCGCAACTCAGGTTGCGCGGTGGGTAAGTCGTCAATGCCATCGCGCAAGGCTTTGAGGTAGAGCATGGTGCCCCCCACCAGCAGCGGCAGCTTGCCGCGTGCGCGGATGTCGGCCATGAGTGCCGTGGCATCGCGCGCGAACTCCGCTGCGCTGTAGGCGTGCAAAGGGTCACGGATGTCAATCAAGTGGTGGGGTACTTGTGCCAATTCGTCGGCGGTGGGTTTGGCGGTGCCAATGTCCATACCGCGGTACACCAAGGCGGAATCCACACTGATGATTTCTACGGGCCAGTGTTGGGCGATGGCCAAGGCTGCGGCTGTTTTGCCGCTGGCAGTGGGGCCGACCAAGGCGATGGCATCCACGCGCCAACCGGGTGCAAGGTGCGATGCTGCCTTAACCACGTGTGCCTCCACGCGGCAAAACCAAGAACCAAGCGGAGAGGGCCGTCATGGCTGACCAGAAGGCGATGCTCATGGCCATGGGTAAGGCCGAGCCGTCTTTTATTGCGCCTAGCCAGAGGCCGGTTGCGAAGGCCGCCACCATCATCAAAAAGCCACCCAAGGCCGAGGCCGCGCCCGCTGCTTTAGGGAAGGGGCCGACCGCACCGCTTTGTCCGCACGGTTGGTGAATGCCGTGCGCCAAGACAAACAAATAAAACGGCCCCATCAAACCCAGCAAGGTTTGCCAGCCCAACCACGCATCCAGCAAAAGCCAGCTACCGCCTGCCAAGCTCAAAGTGCCGCCGATGGCCACGGTGTAGGCCACGCCAAATCGCACCAACAAACGGCGGCACAGCAAGGTGCCCAAGATGTAGGTGAAGGCCATGGAGAACAACAGCAAGCCGTATTGCCAACGCGCAAGACCGATCAGACCAATGAACACAAAAGAGGACGAGGCCAAGAAGGTGAAGAGGCCACCGTAAGACGCGGTCGACACCGCTGTGAATGCCACAAACGTAGGGTGGCGCACGATGTGCCACCATGTTTTGGCCAACACCTTCACCTGCAAGGCCTGTGGGTTTTTGCGATGCACGGTTTCTTTGAAGGTGAGAAAAACCAAGGCGAGGGTGATGGCACCAAAACCCATCACCAAAGCCAACGCCGCGTGCCAACTGAACAAGTCGGTGAGCAAGCCGCCCAAGGGGGCGCTGATGCAAGCCAACAGCCCCAAGCCCGTGAAGGCTTTGGACATCACGCCTGCACCGGTTTCGGGTGTGTAGAGGTCGCGCACGATGGCGCGTGCACACATCACCACCGCGCCCATGGCAGCGCCTTGCAGCGCGCGCCACACGATGAGCGCCGACATGCTGCTGGCCAGTACACAACCTAGGCCTGCGAGGGTGAACGTGGCCAAACCCCACAACAAAATAGGGCGGCGACCAAAGCGGTCCGACAGTGGCCCCCAAACCATCTGCGATGTGCCAAAGGCTAACAACAAAGCACTGAGGGTGAGCTGCGCCTGCGACAGCTCGGCACCAAACTCCGCTTTGATGGCGGGCAGTGCTGGCAAATACAAATCGGTGGCCACGGGCTGAATGCCCAGCAGCATCGACAGCAAAACAATGATGAGCGTGGGTGACATCAGCGACCGCGCAAGAACAGCGCGTCGAGTTCACGCATCGACAGTTGCCGCCACGTGGGGCGCCCGTGGTTGCATTGGTCGGAGCGTTCCGTCACTTCCATTTGGCGCAGCAAGCCGTTCATCTCATCGAGCGTGAGCTTGCGATTGGCGCGCACCGCGCCGTGACAGGCCATGGTGGCCAGCAGTTCGTTGCGTGCGCGTTGCACCACGGTGCTCGCGTCGTGCTGGCTCAACTCGGCCAACACGCTGCGTGCCAGTGCCACCGCATCGCCTTGCGCCAAGGTGCTGGGCACTGCACGTACGGCGAGCGTTTTGCTGGAGAGCGATGAAATTTCTAAGCCAAGCTCTTGCAGCGCTTCGGCGCAGGCTTCGGCGGTGGCCACTTCTTGCGCGGTGGCAGGGAAGGTCGCGGGAATCAACAACGGTTGGCTGCTGATGCGTTGCGCATCGATTTGTGTTTTGAGCTGCTCATACACGATGCGCTCGTGCGCCGCGTGCATATCGACCAACACCAACCCTTGCGCGTTCTCGGCCAAGATGTACACGCCGTGCAGCTGTGCAATGGCTTTGCCGAGCGGCCATGTTTCGGGGGCCGCGTCTTGCAGCGAAGGCGCGGGGGCGTTGGCCGCATTGAAAGCGCTGGGGGCGAAGCTTTGCGCACCTTGCTCCTGTGCAGGCAGGCTGGTGCGTGGTGTGGGTTGCCACAGAGCGTTCAAGTCTGTCACGCGTGCGCCAGCCAAGGGCATAGGGGCTTGTTGCCAGTTGGCGTTGGGCCAAGCGGGCGATGTTGAGGCCCCCAAAGCGGTGGCATCGTTGGACGCGCCGCCCGAGCCAAATGTTCCCGCCATCGGCAGTTCGTGGTTTTGCAACGCTTGCGCCATGAGCATGTTGGCGCGTGGCACAGCCAAGGCGTTTTCTACCGCATGGCGCACAGCTTGGTGTACCTCGCGGCCATCGCGAAAACGCACTTCAATCTTGGTGGGGTGCACGTTCACGTCCACACGTGTGGGATCAATCTCCACATACAGCGCATAGATGGGCTGGCGGTGGCCGTGCAACACATCTTCATAAGCGCTGCGTGCGGCGTGGGTGATGACCTTGTCGCGCACATAACGGCCATTCACATACGCAAATTGGTGGTCGGCGCGTGAGCGGGCAGCGTCTGGAATGCCAGCGCGGCCCACCACGGTGACGTGGCCTGATTGGTAACGCACCGCCACCGAGTTTTGTAAAAAGTCGTCGCCCAACACATCGGCCAAGCGGCGGTCTAACGCTTGCTGGTATTGGGAGGCTTGGTCTTGCCCATTCAGGTCTTCACCCGATGTGGCGTCGATGGTTTGCGCGCGCCATTGCTCCACCAACTTGCCTTCGTGCCAAATGGCAAACCCCACCTCGGGGCGGGTGAGGGCGTGGCGACGCACGGCTTCCACGCAATGGGCCAGCTCGGTGTTGTCGGTCTTTAAAAATTTGCGGCGTGCGGGCGTGCTGTAAAACAGCTCTTTCACTTCCACTGTGGTGCCTTGGGCGCGTGCCGCAGGTTGCAGCTCGCCGCTGCGGCCATCGAGCAGCATGGCGTTGTCTTGCGCGGCAGTGCGAGACAGCACCGACAACTCAGACACCGATTGAATCGCGGCCAAAGCCTCGCCCCGAAAGCCCATCGTGCCCACTGATTCCAACTCGGTCAGGCTGGTGATCTTGCTGGTCGCGTGGCGCTTCAAGGCCACGGGCAACTCGCTGGCGGGAATGCCCACGCCGTTGTCTTCCACGCTGATGAGGCGCACACCACCGGCGAGCAAACGCAGGGTGATTTGGGTGGCGCCCGCGTCGAGTGCGTTGTCCACCAGTTCGCGCACCACGGAGGCGGGGCGTTCAACCACCTCGCCAGCGGCGATTTGGCTGATCAATTCATCGGGGAGTTCGCGGATGGCGCGTGGGGGTTGGGTCGCAGGGTGCACGGGCTCATTTTAAAGGCTGCGCCATCGCGGCAGGGATAATGCAGCCATGGAACTGATTACCTTCTTGATTGACTTCATCTTGCACGTAGACCGCTACTTGGAAGCTTTTGTGCAAGCCAATGGCCTGTGGGTTTACGCCTTGCTTTTCCTCATTATTTTTGTGGAGACGGGCTTGGTCGTCATGCCGTTCTTGCCCGGCGATTCACTGCTGTTTGTGGTGGGTGCCATGTGCGGCGTGGGCTTGATGGACTATGGTTTGTCCGTGGCTTTGTTGCTCACTGCAGCGGTGACGGGCAACCAAACCAACTACACGATTGGCCGCTTCTTTGGACCGAAGGTGTTTGCGTGGGAAGACTCCAAGTTTTTCAACCGCCGCGCCTTTGATCAAGCCCACGCGTTTTACGAGCGCTACGGCGGTGTGACCTTGATTGCCGCACGCTTCATGCCTTTTGTGCGCACCTTTGCGCCGTTCGTGGCGGGCGTGGCGCAGATGACGCGCCGCAAGTTCACCTTCTTTGATGTCACGGGTGGCGCGCTGTGGGTGGGCGGTATCGTGACTGCGGGTTACTTCTTTGGCAACATCGCTTGGGTCAAAACCAACTTAGACAAAATCATCTGGGCGATGATTTTTATTCCAGGTGCGTTGGCCATTTACGGCTCTTGGAAAGCCGCACGTGCGCCGCAAGCTGCAGCTGAATAACGTGTGCTTAGGCTAGGGTTTTAGTGCCCTTGCTCTGCGCGGCGCATGTCGCGCAGCATGAATAAGTACAAGCTCTCCACCTTGTCGCGTGCCCAAGGTGTTTTACGCAAAAACTTCAGGCTTGAGCCCACGCTTGGGTCGTGCGTGAAGCAGCGAATATTGATGCGCGCGCCCAACGCTTCCCAACCAAAGTAATCGGCCAGTTCGGTGACGATGGCCTCTAGGGTTTTGCCATGCAAGGGGTTGCGTGGTTGTTCGATGGTGTCGGTCATGCGTTCAGGTGTTACGGGTTTTGGCCAGCGGCGGGTTGCGTGAGAAGTAGCGTTCAATGCCCTTCATCAGCGCATCGGCTAAGTCGTTTTGGTACTGCGGGCTGACCAAGCGTTGCTCTTCTTCAGGGTTGCTGATGAACGCGGTTTCCACCAACACGCTGGGAATATCGGGTGCTTTCAACACCGCAAAGCCGGCTTGCTCCACGCGGCCTTTGTGCAGTTTGCCGATGTGTTTGATTTGCCCCAGCATGGCGCTGCCGAGTTTGAGGCTGTCTTTGATTTGCGCCGTGGTGCTCATGTCCAGCAAGGCGCGTTGCACAGCGGCGTCTTGGCTCTTGATGTTCAAGCCGCCAATCAAGTCGGCACGGTTTTCTTGCTTGGCCATCCACTTGGCTGCTGCGCTAGACGCGGCACCATCGCTCAAGGCAAACACGCTGGCACCTTTGGCTTGCGGCGTTTGAAACGCATCGGCATGCAGGCTGATGAACAAATCGGCCTGCACTTTGCGGGCTTTTTCCACGCGCTGTTGCAGCGGCACAAAGTAATCAGCATCTCGCGTGAGGTACGCGCGCATGGGTAAGTTGCCATGCTTGGTTTTGATGACGGTGTTGTTGATGCGGTCACGCAGGCGGTGTGCAATTTTCAGCACCACCTCTTTTTCGCGTGTGCCGTGCGGGCCGGTGGCACCTGGGTCTTCGCCACCGTGGCCGGGGTCGAGCGCCACGATGATGAAACGATCCGCGCCTGTACTGGTTTGCGCCACGGATGCGGCGGTGGTGATGGGGGCTGAAGCAGCAGAGGTGGCGCTAGAGGCTGCCGGTGTTGGCAACTCAGGCGTGGCATTGGGCTTGGCCATCAAATCGCCTACAGGGTCTGCGCGTGTGCCTAGCTTCGAGGGCGGTGGTGCGGTGGGCGTGGCCGTCATCGACGGTGCGTTGTAGGTGGTGCCGCCTTTGAGCTTGTCCACGATCAAGGCTTCTAGCGGGTCGGCCACTTCCGAGGGATAGAGGTCAAGCACCAAGCGGTGTTGGTAGTGGGTGTTGCCCGTTTTCACTGGCAACAAGTTGAACACCTGCGGCTTGACCATTTGGCGCAGGTCGAGCACCAAGCGCACGGTTTTGTTGGCGTATTGACCCACGCGCACGCCGGTGATGTACGGGTCGTCCGAGCGCACTTTGCCCACGAGCTCTTTGAGCGCGGGGTTGAGTTCAATGCCCTCAATGTCCACCGCCAAGCGCGGCGGGTTGGCCACGAAGATGGGCACTGTTTTGAGGGCGGTGTCGCTTTCAATCGTCACGCGTGTGTAGGCCGCCGCAGGCCACACGCGCACGGCCACGATGCTGGCGCCCCACGCAATGTCCGCGCTGCCCAGCAGCAACGCCAGCGAGCCGCCTTGCAAAAGGCTGCGGCGCTTGATGCCGTGAGGGTGGTTGTGCTGCGTCATGCCAGCAGTTCCTGCCCGCGTGGGGTGAGGGCGCTGATGCGCACGTGGCGTTGCTCGGTGTCATCCACTTGGAGGTCGAGTTCAAGGTCGGGCGTGGGCATCACGCCCGCGGCGTTTTGTGGCCATTCGCACAGCTTCAAGCCAGTGCTGGCGAAGATGTCACGAAAGCCTGCGTCTTCCCACTCGCGTGGGTCGCTGAATCGGTAGAAGTCAAAGTGCCACACCTCGCCCGCCGCGACGGTGTAAGGCTCGACCACGGCATAGGTGGGGCTCTTGATGCGGCCCTCGACCCCCAAGGCGCGTAACAGATGGCGCACGAAGGTGGTTTTGCCTGCCCCCAAATCGCCGTGCAAGGCGATGCAAGCATTCAGGTTGGCGCGTGTCAATGCGGCGGCCAACTGCGTGGCAAACGCAGCGGTGGCGGCTTCATCGGGCCAAACCAGAGTTTTTACAATGGGGGAATTATTCAAAGGTGTCCGTTGTCTATCGATTACAAATTGTTGCTCACGCAAATTCAGGCTTTGGGGCAAACACTGGGATTTTCGCAAATTGCGGTGGCCCCTTTGGATTTGTCTTCGGCCGAGCCGCATTTGCAACATTGGCTGGCGCAAAACTTCCACGGCAGCATGGACTACATGGCCCGCCACGGGATGAAGCGTGCCCGTCCTGCCGAGCTGGTGCCGGGCACCTTGAGCGTGCTGACCGCCCGCATGAACTACCTGCCGCGTGACACCGTCGAGGGCTGGCAAGACGTGGAGTGGCAACGCCTGCGCAACCCGAATGAGGCCGTGGTGTCGGTTTACGCCCGAGGGCGCGACTATCACAAAGTGCTGCGCAACCGCCTCGACACCTTGGCACAACAAGTCGATGCCTTGTTGGCCGATACCTTGAAACCTGAGGGTTTTGAATACCGCGCCTTCACCGATTCAGCCCCCGTGATGGAAGTCGAGCTGGCCGCCCGCAGCGGCCAAGGCTGGCGCGGCAAGCACACGCTGGTGCTCAACCGCGAAGCGGGCTCGATGTTTTTCTTGGGTGAGATTTTTTTGAACGTGGCTTTGCCTGCGTCCGAACCCACCAGCGCCCACTGCGGCCAATGCAAGGCGTGCATCGATGTGTGCCCCACGCAGGCCATCGTGGCCGAAGGCTTGGTCGATGCGCGCTGCTGCATTTCGTATTTGACGATTGAGCACGAAGGCCCCATCGACGAAGCACTGCGCCCGCGCATGGGTAACCACATCTACGGCTGTGACGACTGCCAACTCATTTGCCCTTGGAACAAGTTTGCACAAACCTCGACCTTGCCCGACTTCGATGTGCGTGCCGGTTTGGTGGGGCAGAGCATGACGCGCTTATTGGCGTGGCGTGAAGAAGAATTTTTGCGCTACACCGAAGGCAGCCCCATTCGCCGCATCGGCCATGTGCGCTGGTTGCGCAACTTGGCCGTGGCCGCAGGCAATGCGCTGCGCCAAGCCGACGATGTGGCGCTACGGGCTGCGTTGCAGGCGCACCTCACGCACCCGAGTGAGGTGGTGCGTGAGTGTGTGCAGTGGGCGTTGGCCCAAGGCGAGCGTGAGGCGTAGCCTGCGCTGTTCTTTACACTTGAATGAATTACCAAAGACCCACCATGCTTTCAACCCAAGACAAAACCCGCATTGACGACACCCGCATCGCTCTGGTGCGCCCCCTCATGACCCCCGCGCTGCTCGAAGAGCTGCTGCCCGCAACGCCCGCGCATCTGGCGCTGGTGGAGGCTTCACGTCAGGCTATTTCGGACGTGTTGCAGGGCAAGGATGACCGCTTGGTGGTGGTCGTCGGGCCATGCTCTATTCACGACCATGGCCAAGCGATGGACTACGCGCGCCTCCTGAAAGTAGAGGCCGACAAGCATGCCAAAGAGTTGATCGTGGTGATGCGCGTTTATTTTGAGAAGCCACGCACCACCGTGGGTTGGAAGGGCTACATCAACGACCCGCACCTCGATGGCAGCTTTGCGATGAACCAAGGTTTGGAAATGGCGCGCAAGTTGTTGCTCGATGTGTTGGACGCGGGCCTGCCCGTGGCCACCGAGTTTCTCGACTTGTTGAGCCCACAGTTCATCAGTGACTTGGTGACGTGGGGCGCGATTGGTGCGCGCACGACCGAGAGCCAAAGCCATCGACAGTTGGCCAGCGGCTTGTCGTGTCCGGTGGGTTTCAAGAATGGCACGGATGGCGGCGTCAAAGTGGCCGCGGATGCGGTGTTGGCATCCAAGGCCGCGCACGCCTTCATGGGCATGACCAAGATGGGCCAAGCCGCGATCTTTGAGACGCGTGGCAACCAAGACGTGCACATCATCTTGCGTGGCGGCAAAGCGCCCAACTATTCGGCGGCCGATGTGGATGCCGCTTGCAAGGTGCTGGAAGCGTCGGGCCTCGCGCCGCAGGTGATGGTGGACGTGTCGCACGCCAACAGCAGCAAGCAGCACCAAAAGCAAATTGAGGTGACGCACGATGTGGCCAAGCAAATTGCATCGGGCGACAAACGCATCATGGGCTTAATGATTGAGAGCCATCTGCACGAAGGGCGACAGGACCAAAAGCCAGGTCAAGCCCTTGAGTACGGCGTGTCGATCACCGATGCCTGCATCAGCTTTGAGCAAACGGCGCCGGTGCTGGATGCGCTGGCACAAGCGGTGCAAAAGCGCCGAGGCGCTTGATCGTTTTTTAGCGCGCCAGATTAACGCGCGCCAGAGGCCTCTACCGTCAACATGCGGTTGGCTTTGACCGCTTGCCCCAACTCAATCACCGCCAACGCGTAGTAGCTGCTCCAGTTGTAGCGGGTCACGACGTAGAAGTTGTCGGTGCCTGCCACGTAGCTGGGAGCGTCGTCGCCGTTGAAGAGTTCCACCAATGCGAGTTGGCCTTGGTGTTGTTGCGCGGGTTCGTCGAGCACGACACCTTTGGCGGTGAAGTTGCTCACGCTGAACGAGGGCAAGATGTCGGGGGCGAGTAGGGTGGCTTTGTCTATGCGCGCTTCGTCAAACCGCACGGGGTAGTGCGTGGGCATGCCGGTTTGCCAGCCAAAGGCTTTGAAGTAATTGGCGACCGAGCCAATCGCGTCCACCGGGCTGTTGCGCAAGTCGATGCGGCCATCGCCGTCAAAGTCCACTGCAAATTTGGCAATGCTCGATGGCATGAACTGCGGCCAGCCCATCGCACCTGCAAAGCTGCCGGTGGCACCAGCATCGCCTTGTTTGTGGGCTTGCACCAAGAAGTGCCCCAACTCAGATTTGAAAAACGCTTGGCGTTCGGCCGCGCGTGGGTGCGCGGCAGGGAAGTTGAGGGTGAGCGTGGTCAAGGCATCGAGCACGCGGTAGTTGCCCATGTTTTGGCCGTAAAAGGTTTCCACACCGATGATGCCCACCACCATTTCAGCAGGCACACCGTAGGTTTGCTCGGCGCGGGTGAGGGCGCTTTGGTAGGTTTGCCAAAACTGCGTGCCCGCGTCGATGCGGCGGCTCTCGATGAAGCGCTCGCGGTACGCACGCCAGTTTTTGGCCGTGGGCACAGACGGCGGCATGACCATCTTGGGCACGCCTTTTAACTGCTGCGCTTGGCTGATTTGTTCACGTACCCACGCCTTGGGCAAGTTGTATTGCTGGGCCAGTTCGTCGGCCAGCGTCAGGGCTGCCGTGGTTTTCCCGTAGGCAGGGCCTTTGGTGGAGGCTTTGTGTGCCACCACTTTGTGCGATGCAGATTTGTGTGCTTTAGCGTGCGACTTGGCGTGTGCGTTGCCTGCAAATGCAGCCATTAGCAACAAGACGGTGGCGATTTGACGTAACGCAAGGGTTGGCTGCAAAGCCATATAAAACGGGGCTGTATGTGGTTTCACGCAGGATTTGCAAGGGAAAGAGCAAGGCCCACATGGTAAGCTGACTTCAAGAAGATTGAGGCAGACACGCGATGAGTAAAACAGGCTATTACACGCACCCTTTGTGCATGAAGCACGACATGGGTGAGGGGCACCCCGAATGCCCCGAGCGGCTCAGCGCCATTCAAGACCGATTGCTCATCAGTGGTGTTGATTTAGGTCTGACGCCGATGGAAGCGCCCGAAGCACCTTTGGCCGATATCGAGCTGGCGCACGACCGCATGTACATCGCGTCGTTGCGAGGCTTGTCCGACCAGCTGGTCGAAGACATGGCTGCGGGTGGCCCGTCGTACGCCCATTTGGATTCAGACACCAACATCAATAGCTACACATGGAAAGCCGCCTTGGCCTCTGCCGGCGCTGCCGTGGCCGCGACCGATGCCGTGATTGCGGGTGAGTTGGCCAATGCGTTTTGCGCCATTCGCCCACCCGGCCACCATGCCGAGCACAACAAGGCCGGTGGTTTTTGTTTTCTCAACAACATCGCCATCGCCGCCAAGTACGCGTTGGAGCGCCATGGCCTGAAGCGCGTGGCGGTGGTGGACTTTGATGTGCACCACGGCAATGGCACCGAAGACATCTTGAGCGGCGACGACCGCGTGTTGATGGTCAGCTTTTTTCAACACCCTTTCTATCCCCACAGCGGCACCGAGAACCCCGCCGCCAACATGGTGAACATTCCTGTGCCTGCTTACACCAAGGGCATGGAAGTGCGCGAGTTGATTGAGACTTATTGGGTGCCTCGCCTTGAGGCGTTCAAACCCGAGATGATGTTCATCAGCGCGGGTTTTGATGCGCACCGCGAAGACGACATGGGCCAAATGGGTTTGGTTGAGCAAGACTACGCGTGGATCACCCACCGCTTGCGTGACATTGCCGCACGCCATGCCAAGGGGCGCATCGTGTCTTGCCTCGAGGGCGGGTACGATTTGAGCTCTCTGAGTCGCAGCGTGGAAGCGCATGTGCGCGTGTTAGCCGATATTTAATCCATGAATGAATTACAAGAATTGTTGCTGGACTTGCAAAGTCCAGCGATTGCGTTAGAGCTCGCCGGTTTGGCGTTGTGTTTGGCCTTGGCGTGGGGCCTGAGTTGGGCCTTGGGCCGGCACTCGACCGCGCGTGGGTCGATTTTGTTTGGCCGTCGTTTGGTCGACGGCGTGTTGTTCCCCACCTTGGCCTTGGTGTTGACCTACGGGTTGAAGCTGGTGCTCATCAAGACGCAGCGTGTGTCGGTGCTCAAAGTGGCTGTGCCGGTGTTGGTGTCGTTGGTGCTCATTCGGTTGATGGCGCGCGTGCTGGCGGCTGTGTTCCCTCACGCGCGGTGGGCGCGCATCTTGGAGCAGGTCGTGTCTTGGCTGGCGTGGGGCTTGGCGGTGTTGTGGGTCACAGGCTTGTGGGGCCCCATGATGGACGAGCTCGATGGCTTGCAGTTCATGCTCGGCAAAACGCGCATCAGCGTGACGCATGTGCTGGAAGTGGTGTTCACCTCTAGCTTGGTCTTGGTGCTGGCGCTGTGGCTGTCGGCCACGTTGGAGCAACGCGTGCTCAACCGCGCGTTTGAAGATTTGTCGATGCGCAAAGTGGCTGCCAATGCGCTGCGCGTGTTGCTCTTGGTCATTGGCACTTTGTTTGCCTTGTCCTCGCTGGGTTTTGATCTCACCGCTTTGTCTGTGCTGGGCGGCGCCCTGGGTGTGGGGATTGGTTTTGGCTTGCAAAAGTTGGCTGCCAACTATGTGAGTGGTTTTGTCATCTTGCTCGAACGTTCGCTGCGCATTGGCGACTTTGTGCGGGTCGATGGCTTTGAAGGTCGCGTGACCGACATCAAAACTCGCTACACCTTGGTGCGTGCCAGCAACGGCAGCGAATCGGTGGTACCCAACGAGTTGCTGCTGACGCAACGCGTGGAAAACCTGTCTTTAGAAAGCCGTCATTTGCTGCAAACCTGCACCTTTTGGGTGGGGTTGGAAAGCGATGTGGAGCGTGTGCAAGATTTGCTGGTTCAAGCCGCCTTGGGTGTCGAATGGGTGTTGTCTCAGCCTGTGCCTCAGGCGCTGCTGGGTGAGGTGGCTCCCCAAGGCTTACGATTCAATCTGAATTTTTGGATGGAAGACCCCGTCAATGGCCAATCGCTGACGCGTTCGCGTGTCAACATTGCGGCGCTGAGCGCCTTGCGGGCCGCTGGCATTGTGTTGGTGCATTCGCCGCAAGAGGTGGTGTTGCGCCATCCAGCCTAAGTTTTTCCTAGGGACTTCCCTAGAAAAGCACGGTCGTTCTATCAAAAAGTCGGTTTGCTAACTACAATGTTACGTTTACGTAAACGTCAATCTGTTTAATTCTAAAAATTGGAGCTTTTGCCATGAAAGTTTTGGTCGCAGTCAAGCGAGTGGTGGACTACAACGTCAAGGTCCGCGTCAAGTCGGACAACTCTGGCGTGGACATCGCCAACGTGAAGATGAGCATGAACCCGTTTGACGAGATTGCCGTGGAAGAAGCGGTGCGCCTCAAAGAAAAAGGCGTGGTCACCGAAGTGATCGCTGTGTCTTGCGGTGTGGCGCAGTGCCAAGAGACGTTGCGTACCGCGATGGCCATCGGCGCAGATCGTGGCATCTTGGTCGAGACGGCCGAAGAGCTGCAACCCTTGGCCGTAGCCAAGTTGCTCAAAGCCTTGGTGGACAAAGAGCAACCCGGCTTGGTGATCTTGGGCAAACAAGCGATTGACGACGACTGCAACCAAACCGGCCAAATGTTGGCGGCTTTGGCCGATATGCCTCAAGCCACTTTTGCCTCCAAAGTTGAGTTGACAGCTGACAAAGCCAGCGTGACCCGTGAAGTCGACGGTGGTTTGGAAACCCTCGCCATCAACTTGCCTGCAGTCATCACGACCGACTTGCGTTTGAACGAGCCACGCTACGTGACCTTGCCCAACATCATGAAGGCCAAGAAGAAGCAACTCGACACCTTCAAGCCCGAAGACTTGGGCGTGGACGTGACCCCTCGCATGAAGACCCTCAAAGTGGTCGAGCCTGCCAAGCGCAGCGCGGGCATCAAGGTGCCAGACGTCGCCACCTTGGTGGATAAGCTCAAGAACGTCGCCAAAGTCATCTAATTTAAAAACGCAGGAAGAAACAACATGACATCCCTCGTTATTGCAGAACACGACAACGCCAGCATCAAAGGCGCAACCTTGAACACCGTGACAGCCGCAGCCGCCATTGGCGCTGACGTGCATGTGCTGGTGGCTGGCCACAACGCAGGCACTGCCGCGGCAGCCGCTGCACAAATCGCAGGTGTGAGCAAAGTGATTCACGCCGATGGCGCAAGCCTTGAAGCAGGCTTGGCCGAGAACGTGGCAGCTCAAGTGCTCGCCATCGCCAGCAACTACACCCACATCCTGTTCCCCGCCACCGCCAACGGCAAGAACGTGGCGCCTCGCGTCGCGGCCAAGTTGGACGTAGGCCAAATCAGCGACATCACCAAGGTGGATAGCCCTGACACGTTTGAGCGTCCCATCTACGCGGGCAACGCCATTGCCACCGTGCAAAGCGCCGATGCTGTGAAGGTCATCACCGTGCGTACGACAGGTTTTGATGCAGCGGCTGCTACAGGTGGCTCGGCTGCTGTAGAAACCGCAGGTGCTGCAGCCGATTCAGGCAAGAGCAGCTTTGTGGGCCGTGAAGTCACGAAGAGTGACCGTCCTGAACTCACAGCCGCCAAGATCATCGTGTCGGGTGGCCGCGCTTTGGGCAGCTCAGAGAAGTTCAATGAAGTCATGACACCGTTGGCCGACAAGCTCGGTGCTGCGATTGGCGCGAGCCGTGCCGCAGTGGACGCAGGCTATGCCGCCAACGACTTGCAAGTGGGTCAAACCGGCAAGATCGTGGCGCCGCAGTTGTATGTCGCGTGCGGCATCAGCGGCGCGATTCAACACTTGGCTGGTATGAAGGATTCCAAGGTGATCGTGGCGATCAACAAGGACCCAGAGGCGCCCATCTTCAGCGTGGCGGACTTCGGTTTGGAGGCCGACCTCTTCACCGCTGTGCCAGAGCTGGTTGCAGCGCTGTAAACCTTCTGTGAAAAGGCACTCTTCGGGGTGCCTTTTTTGTATTGAATTTTGGAGACATCGAACATGAGTTACATCGCCCCCGTCAAAGACATGCTGTTCAACATGGAGCACTTGGCTGGCCTCGACCAAGTGGCACAAATCCCCGCGTTTGAAGACATGGGTGTGGAAACCGCCCAAGCTGTGTTGGAAGAAAGCGCCAAGCTGACCCAAGACGTGTTGTCCCCTTTGAACTGGGAAGGCGACAAGAACCCCTCGTTCTTCAAAGACGGTCACGTCACAACAACGCCTGGCTTTAAGGAAGCCTATCAACAATATTGCGAAGGCGGCTGGCAAAGTCTGCAACACCCTGCTGACTTCGGCGGCCAAGGCTTGCCTAAGACCATTGGCGCTGCGTGCGGCGAAATGCTCAACTCCGCCAACATGAGTTTTGCCTTGTGCCCCATGTTGACCGACGGCGCGATTGAAGCCTTGTTGACGGCTGGCTCTGAGGAACTCAAAGCCACCTACCTTGAAAAGCTCATCTCGGGTGAGTGGACGGGCACGATGAACTTGACCGAGCCACAAGCCGGTTCCGACTTGGCTGCTGTGCGCAGCCGCGCCGAGCCCTTGCCCGATGGCACTTACAAAGTGTTTGGCACCAAGATCTTCATCACCTACGGTGAACACGACATGGCCGAGAACATCATTCACTTGGTGTTGGCCCGTGTGCAAGGCGCGCCCGAAGGCGTGAAGGGCATCAGCTTGTTTGTGGTGCCCAAGTTCATGGTCAACAAAGACGGCTCATTGGGCGCGCGCAACGATGTGCACTGCGTGAGCATCGAACACAAGATGGGCATCAAAGCCAGCCCCACAGCGGTGTTGCAGTATGGTGACCACGGCGGTGCGATTGGCTACCTCGTCGGTGAAGAAAACCGAGGCCTCGAATACATGTTCATCATGATGAACGCCGCGCGTTACGCCGTGGGTGTGCAAGGCATTTCGATTGCCGAGCGTGCCTACCAAAAGGCCGTGACCTTCTCACGCGACCGCGTGCAAAGCCGCCCTGTGGACGGCAGCATGAAGACCAGCGCGCCCATCATTCACCACCCCGATGTGCGCCGCATGTTGATGACCATGCGCGCCTACACCGAAGGCTGCCGTGCGATGGCCACCGTGGCCGCTGCTGCGTATGACGCATCGCACCACCACCCAGACGCTGATACGCGCAAAGACAACTTGGCGTTCTACGAATTCTTGGTGCCGTTGGTCAAAGGCTTCAGCACCGAGATGAGTTTGGAAGTCACCAGCCTTGGCGTGCAAGTGCACGGCGGCATGGGCTTCATCGAAGAAACCGGTGCGGCGCAGTACTACCGCGATTCCAAAATCTTGACGATTTACGAAGGCACCACCGCCATTCAAGCCAACGACTTGATTGGTCGCAAGACAGGCCGTGACGGTGGTCAAACCGCCAAAGGCATTGCGGCACAAATCGCCCACACCGAAGCTGAATTGCTCAAGAGCGGCAGCGCCAACGCCAAGGCGATGGCTGCACGTTTGAAGGCTGCGCGCGAAGCCTTCTTGAGTGTGGTGGACTTCGTGGTGGCTGGCGCCAAAGCCAGCCCCAATGCGGTGTTTGCAGGCAGCGTGCCTTACCTCATGCTCACCGGCAACTTGGTGGCCGGTTGGCAAATGGGCCGTGCGTTGTTGGTGGCCGAGGCCGAACTGGCCAAGGGCAACGATGCGGTGTTCATGCAATCCAAAATCACCACCGCACGTTTCTATGCCGACCACATCTTGACCAAAGTGCCAGGCATGCGCGACAGCATCGTGGACGGTGCGGACAGCGTGACCGAGTTGGCGCTCGACGCGTTTTAATCAGCGCTAGCCAAAGGGGTTGATATGTCGCGTTTGCCAGCTGTCTTTGATGCGTTGAAGTTCCCCGTCATCGCCTCGCCGATGTTCATTTTGAGCACGCCCAAGTTGGTGATTGCCCAGTGCAAAGCGGGTGTGGTGGGATCGATGCCCGCGCTCAATGCGCGCCCAGCCGAACAGCTGGAGGCGTGGTTGATTGAAATCACCGAGGCCTTGGCGGCGCACAACCGCGATCACCCCGACCAACCGGCTGCGCCGTTTGCCATCAACCAAATCGTGCACAAAAGCAATGACCGCTTAGAGCACGACATGGCGATGTGTGTGAAGTACAAGGTGCCGATCATCATCACCTCGCTCGGTGCGCGTGAAGATGTGAATGCCGCCGCACACAGCTACGGCGGCATCGTGATGCACGATGTGATCAACAACACGTTTGCCAAGAAAGCGATTGAAAAGGGCGCGGATGGTTTGATCGCTGTGGCCGCAGGCGCTGGTGGTCATGCAGGTGTGAAGAGTCCGTTTGCCTTGGTGCAAGAAATTCGCGAATGGTTCGATGGCCCATTGGCCTTGAGCGGTTCCATCGCGACGGGTGGCGCTGTATTGGCCGCGCAGGCCATGGGCGCAGACTTTGCCTACATTGGCTCGGCCTTCATTGCAACCGAAGAGGCTAGGGCGGCAGAAGAATACAAACAAGCTGTAGTGGACGGCACCTCAGACGACATTGTGTTGAGCAATTTGTTCACCGGCGTGCACGGCAACTACTTGGCGCCGTCGATTCGCAAAGCCGGTCTTGACCCCGCCAACTTGCCCGAGAGCGACCCGAGCAAGATGAACTTTGGTGGCGGTGCGCAAAAGGCGTGGAAAGACATTTGGGGTTGTGGCCAAGGCATTGGCGCTGTGAAAGCGGTGGTGCCTGCGGCTGAGTTGGTGGCACGGCTCAAGCGCGAGTACCAAGCTGCGAAGCAACGCGTGGGGGCATAAGCGCTTCGCACACACGCATTGTTTCTAGAGTCCAAAGAAAAAGCCGCTCATTTGAGCGGCTTTTTCGTGAGGCGTGTGCGGGATTAACGCAGCACCAGCACTGGCACATTCGCGTGTGTCAACACTTGTTGTGTTTCGCTACCGAGCAGCAAACGCTTGATGCCACGGCGGCCGTGTGAGGCCATGACGATCAAATCGGCTTTGTGCTTTTTGGCAGCAGCAATCAGAGCGTCAGAGACGATGTCTGATTTCACCACCACAGCCTTGGTGCTCACACCTTTGGCTTTGGCGGACCTGACCACAGCGTCCAACACTTTTTGTGCGCCGTCGGTCCAGCCTTTTTCAATTTTTGACACTTCAGTGGCTGTCAAAGGTAAAGAGCCTTCAAAGTAGCTTTGTGGGTAACGGGGGGTCACCTTGACGGCGATCAGTTCTGCGCCGCTCAGTGCAGCCAACTCGATGGCGCTGGCAATTGCCTTTTTAGATAATGTTGAACCATCTGTCGCGACCAAAATGCGTTTGTACATAAACTGCTCCTTTTGTTGAATTTCGTGTTTGAGCTTAACTCAAGTGACAAGCCCTGTGTTGACACACGTCAACTTTGGGTCACACGAAGCCGTTACGCTACACACCCTATGCATTCAGATACATCGATGGTCGAGTTGTTGGATGACCGCCAAGAGTGGTTGCGTTTCAGCCAACAACACAAAAACAAACAAACACCGCATGCGAATGACTGCTGGGATTCCCATGTGGTGATTCAAGGCATGCACTGCGCGGCTTGTGCGTTCACGGTGGAAGAGGCGCTCATGTCGGTGCCTGGGGTGCAGTCAGCCGAAGTCAATGCCGCCACACACCGCGCCAAAGTGGTGTGGTCTGAAGCCCAAGTCAAACCTTCGGCGTGGATCGCAGCCATTGCCAAAGCGGGATACGGCGCTTTGCCTGCGGCCGACAGCACGTTACGCCAAGCTCGCCACGAAGAAGGGCGTCGGGCTTTGTGGCGTTGGCTCGTCGCTGGCTTTTGCATGATGCAGGTGATGATGTATGCCTACCCCGCCTACGTGGCGCATGAGGGTGACATCACGCCCGATATGGTGTTTTTGCTGCGCTGGGCCTCGTGGGTGCTGACCTTGCCCGTGGTGCTGTTTTCGTGCGGCCCGTTTTTCAGCAATGCTTGGCGTGACATTCGCGCACAGCGCGTGAGCATGGATTTGCCCGTGGCCTTGGGCATGGTGATTACCTTTTTGCTCAGCACGGTGGCGACGTTTGAACCCAACGGGATTTTTGGTGCCGAGGTGTATTACGACTCGCTCACCATGTTTGTGTTTTTTTTGCTCACGGGCCGCTGGCTAGAGCTGCGTGTGCGTGACCGCACGGCGGGCGCTTTAGAAACCTTGATGAACCGCTTGCCCGATAGCGTAGAGCGTCAGCTACCCCATGGTGCGTTTGAGCGCGTGGCCGTGCGCCGCGTGTTGGTGGGCGATGTGATTCGTGTCTCGCCGTCTGAGAGCTTTCCGGCGGATGGCGTGATTTTGCAAGGCCAAACCTTGGCGGACGAGGCCTTGCTCACAGGTGAGTCGCGCCCGCAGTCGCGTGGCGTGGGTGACACCGTGGTGGCAGGGAGTCACAACCTAAGTGGCATCGTCACGGTGCGCGTGGTGCAGGTGGGCGAGGGCACGCAGTTCTCGCAAATCGTGTCGCTGATGGAAAACGCGTCGCTGCAAAAACCGCGCTTGGCGCAGCTGGCCGACCGCATCGCCAAACCCTTCTTGATTGGCGTGTTGGTGTTGGCCGCGCTCTCGGCGATGTATTGGTGGCCCACCAACCCTGGGCATGCGTTGATGGTAGCGGTGGCCGTGCTGGTGGTGACGTGCCCTTGTGCGTTGTCATTGGCCACGCCTGCCGCCATGTTGGCCGCGGCAGGCAACTTGGCCCGCCACGGCGTGCTCGTGCGCAACCTGCAAGCGCTGGAGTCTTTGGCTGAAATTGACACCTTGATTTTTGACAAAACCGGCACGCTCACCCAAGACGGCCAACGCATCACCCGAGTGATGACGGCCGAGGGTGTGACGCCTGAGCATGCCCTGAACCTTGCGGCGGCATTGGCCAAGCATTCGCTGCACCCGCTGTCGCGTGCGCTGGTTAAAGCGCACGATGCGGCTGGGCAGGGCGATGCGGTGCAAGGCAAGCCAGTGACGGCGCAAGATGTAAACGAAATGATTGGTCTTGGCTTGGAGGGCCATATCGACGGCTTGTTGCGCCTTGGTTCGGCCAAGTTTTGCGCGCCAAAAACCAAGGGAATACCCGATCAAGCCAGTGTTTGCCAAGTACACTTATGCACTGAAAACGAGTGGTTAGCGAGCTGGCAGCTGTCTGAAGACGTACGTGCCGATGCGGTGCAAACCGTGCAAGCGCTGAAATCCTTGAATGTTGATGTTTGGCTGCTCTCGGGCGATAGGCCCGAGTCGGCTCAGCAAGTGGCGCAAGAGGTGGGTATTTCTCACGCGGTTGGTGCATGCACACCGCAAGACAAGCTCTCACGCATGCAAATCGCGCAGTCGGAAGGCGCGCGGGTGGCGATGGTGGGGGATGGCCTGAATGATGGTCCGGTCTTGGCCGGTGCCCATGTGTCCATGGCGTTTGGCAACGCGGTGCCCTTGGCCCAGTCCCAATCGGACTTGGTCTTGATGGGCGGCAGCTTGTTGGTGGTGGCGCAAAGCATCCAGTTGGCAAGACACACCCTGCGGGTGGTCAAGCAAAACTTGGTGTGGGCTGCGGCCTACAACGCCTTGTGCGTGCCGTTGGCCGTGGTGGGCTGGTTGCCTGCTTGGTTGGCTGGGTTGGGGATGGCTTTGAGTTCGTTGTGGGTTGTGTTGAACTCTTTGCGACTCACCAAAGGATTTTGATGGATATCTTGTATTTGTTGATTCCGCTGTCGGTACTGTTGGTACTTTTCATCTTGGGTGGGCTCTGGTGGGCCATTCACCGAGGCCAATTTGACAGCGTTGAGCAAGAAGGCGAGCGTATTCTTCGTGACGATTGATTTGAATCAATAACCCGAAAGGGCGATTTGAGGATACTGGTTTGAAAAATGAAAGGTGACCGATGAACACATCAGAGCACGCCGTTTATAACGATACCGTTGTACGGCAGTTTTCCATCATGGCGGTGGTTTGGGGCGTAGTGGGCATGCTGGTAGGCGTGATCGTGGCCTCCCAACTCGCTTGGCCTGAACTTAACTTTGGTATCCCTTGGTTGACTTACGGCCGCTTGCGTCCGTTGCACACCAATGCGGTGATTTTTGCGTTCGGCGGTTCTGCGCTGTTCGCGACCAGCTACTACGTGGTGCAGCGCACATGCCACACCGCGTTGTTCTTGCCAAAACTCGCGTCCTTCACCTTCTGGGGTTGGCAGTTGGTCATCTTGGCTGCGGCTGTGAGCTTGCCTTTGGGTTTCACCCAGGGTAAGGAGTACGCTGAACTCGAGTGGCCCATCGACATCTTGATCGCTGTGGTCTGGGTGGCGTACGCCGTGGTGTTCTTCGGGACTGTGGGTACACGTAAGGTCAAGCACATTTACGTGGCCAATTGGTTCTACGGTGCGTTCATCATCGCAGTGGCTTTGTTGCACATCGTCAACAGCGCAGCGATTCCTGCGGGCATGTTGAAGTCTTACTCTGCTTACGCTGGCGCACAAGACGCCATGGTGCAGTGGTGGTACGGCCACAACGCGGTGGGTTTCTTCTTGACCGCGGGCTTCTTGGGCATGATGTATTACTTCATCCCTAAGCAAGCAGGTCGCCCTGTTTACTCTTACCGTTTGTCCATCGTCCACTTCTGGGCGCTGATCTTCACTTACATGTGGGCAGGTCCTCACCACTTGCACTACACCGCGTTGCCTGACTGGACTCAGTCCGTTGGTATGGTGTTCTCGTTGGTGTTGTTGGCACCTAGCTGGGGCGGCATGATCAACGGCATCATGACCTTGTCTGGCGCATGGCATAAATTGCGCGATGACCCTATCTTGCGTTTCTTGATCGTGTCGTTGTCTTTCTACGGTATGTCCACCTTCGAAGGCCCCATGATGGCCATCAAGACGGTGAACGCGTTGTCTCACTACACCGACTGGACCGTCGGCCACGTGCACTCAGGTGCCTTGGGTTGGGTGGGCTTGGTGTCGATGGGCTCCATCTACTATCTGATTCCTAAGTTGTTCGGCCGCAAGGAAATGTTCAGCGTCAAAGCCATCGAAGTTCACTTCTGGTTGGCCACCATCGGTATCGTGTTGTACATCGCTGCAATGTGGATCGCCGGTGTGATGCAAGGTTTGATGTGGCGCGCCATTAACGCCGACGGCACATTGACATACACCTTCGTGGAGTCTGTCAAAGCCACTTATCCGTTCTACGTGATTCGTGTGTGCGGTGGCCTGTTGTACTTGAGCGGCATGATCATCATGTTGTGGAACGTTGTGAAGACTGCCTTGGGTGGTCAAACAGTCAGCGTGGCCATTCCTGCACCTGCACACGCCTGAGGAGAAATAAATGTCTGATAACAATTCCAAAGGCTTTTCCCACGCTCGCGTGGAGACCAGCAACTTTTTGATGATCGTGTTGATCTTGATCGCCGTCGCCTTCGGTGGCTTGGTTGAGATCGTGCCCTTGTTCTTCCAAAAGTCCACCACCGAACCCGTCACTGGCGTGAAGCCTTTGACCGCGTTGCAGCTGGCTGGCCGTGACATCTATGTGCGTGAAGGTTGCTACAACTGCCACTCACAAATGATCCGTCCTTTCCGTGCTGAAACCTTGCGCTACGGTCACTACTCAGTGGCTGGCGAGTCTGTGTATGACCACCCCTTCCAATGGGGCAGCAAGCGCACCGGTCCAGACTTGGCTCGCGTGGGCGGCAAATACAGCGACGAATGGCACCGTGTTCACTTGAACAACCCACGCGATGTGGTGCCTGAGTCCAACATGCCTGAATACCCCTGGTTGTTGAAGAACACAGTGGATGCTGACGCTTTGCCCGCTCACATGAAGGCTTTGCGCACAGTGGGCGTGCCTTACACGGATGAAGAAATCGCCAAAGCCTCAGAAGAAGTCGCGGGTAAAACCGAGATCGAAGCTGTGATTGCTTTCCTCCAGTCACTGGGCCTCGCGCTCAAATAAGGAGACACATCCATGGATGTCAATGATCTGCGCGTCATCACCACGGTGCTGTCATTTGCTGTGTTCATCGGCATCTTGGTGTGGGCTTTTTCTCGACGTAACAAAGAAGATTTTGAGGCAGCATCGAAGCTGCCCCTCGATCAAGACTGAGGCCCAGAGGCCTTTGTAAAGGAATCGAATCATGAGTGATTTCACAAGTAATTTTTGGTCCATCTTCGTGTCGACCATTGCGATTTTGGGTATCGTGTACTGCGCATTTCTGCTGTGGTTCTCGGCCAAGGTCAAAGTGGCTGCGCCGCACGATGGACATGGGGAAGATGACGGCACCACCGGCCACGTGTGGGACGGCGATCTGCGCGAAATGAACAACCCACTGCCACGTTGGTGGTTGTGGTTGTTCATCATCACCATGGTGTTTGCTGCGGTGTACTTCATTGCTTACCCAGGTTTGGGTGGCTATGCTGGCAAGTTGGGTTGGAGCTCGGCAGGCCAATACGAAGCTGAAGTGGCCAAGGCCAACCAAGAGTTGGAGCCTTTGTACGCAGCCTTCAACGCACAAACACCAGAGCAACTGTCTCAGGACCCCAAGGCCATGGCTGTGGGCGAGCGTTTGTTCATGAACAACTGCGCACAGTGCCACGGCTCTGACGCACGCGGTTCAAAGGGCTTCCCCAACTTGACCGACAAGGACTGGTTGCACGGCGGTACCACCGACAAGATCAAAGAGACCATCACCAAAGGCCGCATTGGTCAGATGCCTCCTATGGCTGCTGCCGTGGGTACGCCTGATGATGTGCGCAACGTGTCTCACTACGTGATGAGCTTGTCTGGTAGCCCACACGACTCCGTGCGTGCGGCTTTGGGTAAAGGTAAGTTCGGTGCATGCGCGGCCTGTCACGGCCCAGATGGCGCTGGTATGCAAGCGGTGGGTTCTGCCAACTTGACCGACAAGATCTGGTTGCACGGCTGGGGCGAAGAGGCCATCACGGCCATGATCAACAACGGCAAGATCAACCAAATGCCTGCACAAGAAGGCCGTTTGACTGAATCACAAATTCACGTGTTGACGGCTTATGTTTGGGGCTTCTCTAACAAACCTGCTGCCACGAAGTAATTTGCTTTGAATTCTGCTGACGACTCTAAGCAGCGCAAAACCATCCCCATCGTTCCAGAGCCTTCGGGCTCTGCGGACGAGGCGATGGTTTCGCTTTATGCTGCATCGAAAAAAATCTACCCTCGCTCTGTCGAGGGTATCTTTGCTTATTGGCGCTGGATTTTTGTTGCGCTGACGCAGCTGATTTTTTACGGCTTGCCGTGGGTGACTTGGGGCACACGCCAAGCGGTGTTGTTTGACCTCTCGTCACACCGTTTTTATATTTTCGACTTGGTCTTGTACCCGCAAGACTTCATTTACCTCACGGGTCTGCTGGTTGTTTCCGCCTTAGCGCTGTTTTTGTTCACGGCCGTGGCGGGGCGTTTGTGGTGCGGCTATGCGTGCCCGCAGACGGTATACAGCGAAATCTTTTTGTGGATCGAACACAAGATTGAGGGCGATCGTTCTGCGCGCATCCGTTTGGATGACGCAGACTTCTCACTCGAGAAGCTGGTCAAGAAATGGTACAAGCACCTGATTTGGATCTTCCTCTCGATCTGGACAGGCTTCACCTTTGTGGGCTACTTCACGCCCATTCGCGACTTGATGATGGAGTTCTTCCTCACGCAAATGTCGTCGTGGGAACTCTTCTGGGTGTTCTTTTACGCCTTCGCCACTTACGGCAACGCGGGCTTCATGCGCGAGCAGGTGTGTAAATACATGTGCCCTTATGCGCGCTTTCAAAGCGCCATGTTTGATAACGACACCCTCATCGTCACTTATGACGCTGAGCGTGGCGAACCCCGTGGCCCCCGCTCTAAAAAGACAGACCTAGCTGCGGCCAACCTCGGCGCCTGCGTGGATTGCACCTTGTGTGTGCAGGTGTGCCCCACAGGCATTGATATTCGCGACGGCTTGCAATACGAGTGCATCGGTTGCGGTGCCTGTGCCGATGTGTGCGACACCGTGATGGACAAGCTGGGCTACGCCCGTGGCTTGGTGCGTTACTCCACCCAAAATGCGATGGATAACCACTGGACATCCAAGCAAATTTGGCAACGTGTCATGCGTCCGCGCATTCAGATTTACACCATGATATTGGTGGCCATCACGCTGGGCTTGTTGGTGTCGTTGGGTTTGCGCACACCGTTTAAGGTGGATGTGGTGCGAGACCGTTCAACACTGTCACGCATCACAGAAAACGGCACATTAGAGAACGTGTACCGTTTGCAAATCATGAACGCTGCCGAAGTGCAACGTACGTTTGAGTTGTCCGTCAAGGGCTTGCCCGGTTTGAAAATCACCACCGACACGAAGGTGGTGGTGGATGCTGCCCAAGCGCGGTGGATCGTGTTGAGTGCTGAAATTCCCTACGGCTCAGCAGCGAGTGGTTCGCACAAAATTCAGTTTGAAATACAGGCGGTTGGCAACGAGGACGTCGTTGTTGAAAAATCTGTCTTCATCGTTCCAAGGTAAACCCAAATGAAAAACGACACACCCGATACCAAGCGTTGGTGGCAATACGGCCATGTGTGGCTCATCATCGCGGGTCCTGCGGCCGTGGTGGTGGCTGGTTTTGTGACGTTGGCGATTGCCATCAAAACGCCAGACCCTGTGCTGGCCGAAGACTATTACAAGCGCGGCTTAGAGATCAACAAAACCTTGGCGGCAGAAAAAGACATGCAGCTCGCGCCCGCCATGCAAACGCGCAACCATGTCGTCACGCCTAGGGCGGAACCCGCCAAGCCTTAAAGCTGCACTGCTTTAGTGGCAGGTCTGCGCGTTGACGATCAGCTTGAGACCGTCGGGGTTCAAGATGCGCACATGGCGCTGTTTGACTTCAACAATGCCATCGTCCACAAACTTCGAGAAGGTGCGGCTCACGGTTTCCAGCTTGAGGCCGAGGAAGCTACCAATCTCTTCGCGGGTCATGCGCAAGACCAACTCGGATTGCGAGAAGCCTCGTGCATGCAAGCGCTGCACGAGGTTGAGCAAAAAGGCCGCCAAGCGCTCTTCAGCGCGCATGCTGCCCAAGAGCAACATGACACCGTTCTCACGCACGATTTCGCGGCTCATGATTTTGTGAACGTGGCGCTGGAGCGAAGTGATTTCGCGTGACAGTTCTTCAATGCGGTCAAACGGCATGACGCACACTTCGGCATCTTCCAGGGCCACCGCGTCGCAGGTGTGGTGGTCGCTCACGATGCCATCCAGACCAATGATCTCGCCGGCCATCTGAAACCCCGTCACTTGGTCTCGGCCATCTTCTGCGGAGATACGGGTTTTGAAGAAGCCTGTGCGAATGGCGTACAGCGCATTGAACTTGTCGCCGTTTCTAAACAGGTTGTCGCCACGTAAAACTTTGCGACGTGTGGCCACTACCTCGTCCACGCGTTCCATTTCAACCTCATTCAGCCCCAAGGGCATGCAGAGTTCTCGCAAATTGCAGTTGGAACAGGCGACTTTGATACTGGTGGAATTCATAGGGCGGACAGTCGTTTGTGTTGATGCAGGTCAACTTTTTGAGGTGCCTACGCACCTATTATGGAGCGCAAATTTAGGTGTGAACTTATGCATTCTCTTGTCCTGAACCCAGAACTTTTGCAGCGCTACGACGTTGCAGGTCCGCGCTACACCTCGTACCCGACAGCGGACCGCTTTGTGGAGGCGTTTGGTGAAGCCGATTATTTGCGCGCACTTGAACAGCGTCGCGATGGCGTGGGTACCAAAGCTTTTCCCTTGTCCCTGTATGTGCACATCCCGTTTTGTGAATCGCTGTGCTACTACTGTGCGTGCAACAAAATCATCACCAAGCATCACGAACGCGGCGCTGAGTATCTGCACTACTTAGAGCGCGAGGTGGACTTGAACATCGCGCATCTGGGCCAAGGTCAAGTTGTCTCGCAGTTACACCTCGGTGGTGGAAGCCCCACATTTTTGAGCGATGCCGAGTTGGCGCAACTCATGGCGATGCTGCGTCGCAACTTTCAATTTGCACCAGGCGGTGAGTATTCGGTGGAGATCGACCCACGCACCGTCACGCGTGAACGCTTGGCGGTTTTGGCAGAGCTGGGCTTTAACCGCTTGAGCTTTGGCGTGCAAGACTTTGAGCCTGCGGTGCAAAAAGCTGTACACCGCATTCAACCCGCAGAGCAAGTGTTTGACTTGGTGGCGGCCGCGCGTGAGTTGGGTTTTGAGTCGGTCAATGCAGATTTGATTTACGGCTTGCCCATGCAAACGCCAGAAACGTTCGAGCGCACGTTAGAAAAAATCACCCAGCTTCGCCCCGACCGCATTGCGTTGTATGCCTATGCGCATTTGCCTGAACGCTTCAAACCACAACGGCGCATTCACACGCAAGACCTGCCACCTGCGGCGTCTAAGCTGGTCATGTTGTCGAGCGCGATGCGCGTGTTGATGGCGGCTGGTTATGTGTATGTGGGCATGGACCACTTCGCACTGCCCAACGACGCATTGGCGGTGGCCAAGCGTCAAGGCCGCTTGCATCGCAACTTTCAGGGCTACAGCACACAACCCGATTGCGATTTGATCGCCTTGGGCGTGTCCTCCATCGGCCGTGTTGGGCCGACCTTCAGTCAAAACGTCAAGACCTTGGATGAGTACTACGACTTGCTCAACCAAGGCCGCTTGCCGGTGGCGCGTGGCATGGCGTTGTCGCGGGACGATTTGGTGCGCCGCACCGTCATCATGGCGTTGATGTGCCAAGGCAGTGTGTTGTTCGAGTCGGTCGAGTTGTCGCACTTGGTGGACTTCAAGCAATACTTTGCACCAGAGCTGGAAGCCTTGCGCCACATGCAAGAGCAGGGCTTGTTGACGATGGACGAGGCCGGAGTGCACGTGACCGAGTTGGGTTGGTTCTTTGTGCGCGGCGTGGCCATGGTGTTTGACAAATACCTGCAAGCCGACAAGAACCGCGCGAGGTTCTCTAAAATCATTTGATGAACACAACTTTGGCTCTCACCGCACTCCTCATGGGATTCGCGGGTGGGCCGCACTGTTTGGCCATGTGCGGTGCGGCGTGTGCAGGCATTGGCCGTGCGGCACAAAAACAAACAGGCGGGCAGGGTGTCTCGGCCATGCTCTTGTTTCAGGTGGGGCGCGTCATTGGCTACAGCGCCTTGGGGGCATTGGCTGCTAGCACCATGCAAGGCGTGGGGTGGCTCAGTACGCAGTCTGCGGTATTTCGCCCCTTGTGGACCTTGCTGCATATCGTGGCCTTTATGGTGGGCGGCTTGTTGCTGTGGCGTGGTGAACAACCGATCTGGTTGGAAGACTTCGGCCGTGGCATTTGGCGTCGTGTGCAAAGCCTGACGGCGCACCTCAAACTGCGCAACGGTGGCGCCGTGATTTTGGGTGTCTTGTGGGCCTTGATGCCTTGTGGCTTGCTTTACGGTGCGCTGTTGGTCGCTGCGCTGAGCAACAGCCCGTTGGAAGGTGCAGGCGTGATGGCGTTGTTTGCCTTCGGCAGTGCCACCGTGCTCACGATTGGGCCGTGGATTTGGCTGCGTTTGCGTGCAGGGCAAGTCATGAACACCGGCAGCGGCGCATGGGGCGTGCGCTTGGCGGGCTTGGCTTTGGTGGCCAGTTCAGGCTGGACCTTGTGGATGGGTTTGGTGGAGTACCAAGCACCTTGGTGCTTAGTGCCGCAGTGATCAGCTGCTGATGCCTTTGTAAAACATATACGCGGCCAGCACATACAAGACGCTGGCAAACACACGTTTGAGTTTTTTCACTGGCAAGCTGTGCGCGGCTTTTGCGCCCAAAGGTGCGGTGAACACGCTGCATGCAGCAATCACCACCAACGCTGGAACCCAAATAAAGCCAAACGCATCTTCAGGCAAGCCCTGAACGGACATACCGCTGATGATGTAGCCCGCCACGTTGGCCACCGCAATCGGAAAACCCAACGCCGCGCTGGTGGCCACCGCGTTGTGAATGGCTACGTTGCACCAAGCCATGAACGGCACGCTGATGAAGCCACCACCCGCGCCGACCAAACCCGAAATAAAACCAATCACGCCACCTGCGCCCATCAAGCCGGCTGTGGCTGGCACTTGGCGCGTGGGGGCTGGCTTCTTGTCTAAAAACATTTGTGTGGCCGAGAAGCCCACAAACAAGCCAAAGAAGATGGCGAGGTACGCGCCTTTGAGCAAGGCGAACACGCCTAAGCTGCCAATCATGCTGCCCAACACAATGCCGGGTGCCAAGCCTTTGACCAAATCCCAACGCACCGCACCGCGCTTGTGATGCGCACGCACGCTAGAGATGGACGTGAAGATGATGGTCGCCATCGAGGTGGCAATGGCCATCTTGACCGCGAGGTCTGCATCCACGCCTCGTTGCGCGAGCATGAACGTGATGAACGGCACCATGATCATGCCGCCGCCAATGCCAAGCAAACCCGCCAGAAAACCCGTGCAGGTGCCCAACAGGGCGAGTTCGAGGATGAGTTGGGGTTGGAGGTCCATCGCGTGCAGGCCTTAAAAAGTAAAAGGTGTCTGCAAGGATCCTCAAGGCCGTCATCCTGAACCGGGGGTTCAGGTGGGCGAGGTCAGGTCAACGTTGGGTTCATCTGACGCGAGACGATCACGCTCATCGACCGATGTTCCAAGCCCGAGCTCAATGAGCATTGGTTCAAGGAAATATAAAGCCCCAAGGGCTTGCAGACGCGCCAATTGTAGGCGCGCTTAGATGAGTTGGTTGTCGCGTGCGAGCACCGCATCCATGCGCTGCAGCAGGTTGTGCAGGTCTGTGCTGGATGCACTGCTGTCGCTGCTGACGGGGGCAGCCGCTGGGCGGTCAGTCAAGTCAAACGCCAAATTGAGTGCGGCCAACACGGCAATGCGGTCGCGTGCTTTGATCTTGCCTGCATCGCGAATCTTGCACATGGCTTCGTCCACTTTGGCCACGGCTTCGCCCAAGCGGGTTTCGCCACCTTCAGGGCAACCCAGCACATAACCTTGGCCCATGATTTGAACTTCGATCTGTTTCATGCGTTGTCCTTTGTCGCGGCCTCTGCGCCTTGTGGCAGGCGATCAATCAATGCGTCAATGCGGTGGCGTGCTGCGCCCAGACGCGACTTGAGCAAGTCGCGCTCGTGCGTCAGCTCTTGCACTTGGGTGGCCAGCAGGGCATTGGTGCGCTGCAACTCTTCGTGGCGCAGCAGCAAATGCTCGACGCGCTGGGCAATTTGATCGATCAGGGGTGTTTGTGACATGGCCCTCGCATTTTAAGGTCGCTGCAAGGTTAATCGTTAAAATTGTCAATGTTGGTGCTCGAGGTGTGGTTCACATGCCTCAGTTCAACGGGAAGCAGGAAGGTCGCGTCGACTCGCTCGACAGACACCCAACCTGCGCTGCCCCCGCAACGGTCAAGCGGACGAGCTTTACAGCTCCGCTTCTGTCACACAAGCCACTGAGCGCCTTGAACAAGCGCTTGGGAAGGCGACAGAGGTAGTCTCCGCCAGCCCGGATA